>Ga0056114_1001423_pt1 | contig 10869 bp, 9 predicted proteins | sample WorMetHERISLAND1_FD_77005 | JGI IMG/M metagenome (GOLD analysis project Ga0056114, IMG submission 77005) | Marine gutless worms symbiont microbial communities from Max Planck institute for Marine Microbiology, Germany - Olavius loisae HERON... ...
ATTTCGTTGCCGGGTGGCGGAGAATTCCCCATCCTCGGATCATTCGAAGCCCCCGACGGACCCGCGCCTGGCATGCCCGAAAACAGCGACCCGACCGAAGACCCCCGCCTGGCGGCTCCCTTCGGCAGTTACGCGACCGGGCCGCGGCGCTGATGGAGAGCTACATCTCGGAATTGCCCGACGGCACCTACGCCGCCGAGGATTATCTCGACAACGACGGCATCGTCGACGAGACCCTGACCATCCGCCTCGCCATCACCGTCAAGGGCGGGCGCATGATGCTGGATTTCTCCGGCACCTCGGACGCCTGCGCCGGTCCGGTCAACATCTCCCGGTCGACGGCGATCGCGTCCTGCTACGTGGCGCTCAAGCACGTCTTCAAGGACGTTCCGGCAAACGCCGGCGTGCTGCGCCCCATTGATTTCGTAATCCCGGAAGAATGCCTGCTGTCCGTCGGCGCGCCGAAACCGGTGGGGGGCTACACGGAGACCATCCTCCGGGTCATCGATATCGTCTTCCAGGCCCTCGCCGATGCCGCCCCTGACATGGTCAATGGTTGCGCCTACGGCACCATCAATGCCCTGTCCCTAGCCGGTCATCGAGCCGACGGCAGGCGCTGGGTGATGTTTTCGTTCTTCGGCGGCGGCCATGGCGGCCACCCTGAAGGCGACGGCCTCAATCACGGCAACGCCCCGATCTCGACGGCAACCATTCCGCCTCTCGAGATCCTGGAAGCCGCCTATCCGGTATGTTTCACCCAGTGGGCACTGCGCACCGACAGCGGCGGCCCCGGCCGCCACCGCGGTGGCCTGGGTGCCGTCTACGAGATCGAACTGTTGGAAGAACAGGCCGATGCCTTCCTCTTCGGCGAGCGCGGCATCCATCCTCCGCCCGGCGTCGTCGGCGGCGGGGCCGGGGCCGCCAACGTTTTCAATTATGAACAGGACGACGGCGAGCATCAGCCAGCCATGGTCTCCAAATCCGTCGGCATAAAGCTGAAGCGCGGCCAGCGGGTCCTCCTGCAGACCCCGGGTGGAGGCGGTTATGGCTGCGTTACCGAGCGCGACCCGGCGGCCGTGGCGAAAGACGTCCGCCTTGGCTACGTAAGTCCGCAAGCGGCGCGGGCGCACTTTGCCTGTGCCGTCGACGATGACGGCAACCTGGATGAGGCCGAAACAGAGCCCCTGCGCCGGGAGGCCCGGCCGTGACAGGTGCACGAGACAGGAAGATGGTCATCGGTGTCGACGTCGGCGGCACCTATACAGACGTTTTCATGCTGGATGAACGGACCAATGCATGCGATGTCGCCAAAGTGCCGACCAGCCGCCCCGACCAGTCTCTCGGGATCCTGGACGGAATCGGTCAACGAACCGACGACCTCTCGGTCGTTTCCACCATCGTGCACGGCACCACCGTCGGCACCAATGCCTTGCTCGAACGTAAGGGTGCGAAGACTGGGGTGATCACCACACGGGGGTTTCGTGACGTCTTGGAGATGCGCCGTCGCGACCGACCCCAGACATGGGGGCTTTGGGGTACGTTCGAGCCGGTGGTGCCGCGAGACCTTCGGCTCGAAGTGGACGAGCGCGTGCTCGCCGATGGAACCGTTGTAACCCCCGTCGATCTCGACCAAGTGCGCGAGGCGGCGGAGACCCTGTTGCGTCGAGGCGTCGAATCGGTCTCGATCTTTTTTGTCAATTCCTACGCCAATGCGGAAAACGAACGCCGCGCCGCAGAGACGATCCGCGCCCTATGGCCGAACGACCATGTTTCTGTTGCCGCCGACATTCTGCCCGAGATTCGTGAATTCGAACGCGCTTCTACGGCATCCTTGAACGCCTATCTGCAACCGACCGTCGGCGACTACCTGGAACGATTGGGATCGGGGCTGCGCGATGGCGGACTTCAGGGACAGGTCTTGATCGTGCAGTCCAACGGTGGCGTCATGAGCGTCGATACGGCCCGCGAACTGCCGGTGCGCACGGCACTGTCCGGACCGGCCGCGGGCGTCATCGCGGGTGCGCATATCGGTGTTTCGGCCGGTTTCCCCAACATCATCACCTGCGACATGGGCGGGACCAGTTTCGATGTTTCCCTGGTCGCCGACGGGACCAGCGCTCTTGCCGTCCAGACCTCCATCGACTTCGGCATGGTGGTGCGCACCCCGATGATCGAGATCACCACAATCGGCGCCGGCGGCGGATCGATCGCCTGGGTCGACCGCGGCGGCATTCTTCAGGTGGGACCGGAAAGTGCCGGTTCCGATCCGGGGCCGGTCTGTTACGCCCAGGGCAACGACCGCCCGACGGTTACCGACGCCAACGTGGTGCTGGGGCGGATCAACGCCGCGAAACCGATAGGCGGCAAGCTTGCGCGCCTCGATGTCGAAGCGGCGCGGGCGGCGATCGGTGAGCACATCGCCCGGCCTCTGGACCTCGAAGTCATGGAGGCGGCCGAGGCGATCATCCGCGTTGCCAACGCCCGCATGGCCGGTGCCATCCGCCTGGTCTCGGTGGAACGCGGCCATGATCCCAAAAAGTTCGCCGCCATGCCGTTCGGTGGTGGCGGGGCGTTACACGCCGGCGCACTGATCAAGGAGGTCGGACTGGCCAAGGCCCTGGTGCCGCGATATCCCGGCGTAACCAGCGCGCTCGGCTGCGTCATCGCGGATATGCGCTTCGACCGGGTGCACACGCTGAACGCCATGCTCAACGACCTGGACATCGATACTCTGGACGGCGAGATGGGCCGTATCGCAGAAGACGGCGAATCCTTGTTACGCAAAACCGACGTTGTCTACGAAGGGATCGAGCGCGTTTTCGAACTGGACATGTTGTACCTGGGCCAGACGCATACCGTCAGCGTTACCCTGCCGGTCGACTGGAACGGAGCGACGACCGGTATTACCACCAAGGTCATTCGTCAGGCATTCGAGGCTACCTATAGGGACACCTACGGCCGGCTGCTCGAGGGCATTCCGGTTCGGGTGATGAACCTGCGAGTCGCGGTGATCGGCAAGCGGCCGAAGTTCGATCTCTCGGTCCTTGCCCCGATTGGCGACGCAACCCTCGCCGACTGCCGAACCGGAGCACGCGACGTATGGGTCGATGGTGCATGGCATTCGACAGCGGTCTACGAGCGCTTGGCCCTCCCGATTGACGCCCGGGTACGACACCGTTGAAGAACAATAACCCCTCGGCCAGGATCAACGGCATCGGCCTCAGAAAAATAAGGGCGGAGAAGCTGGCGGCGGCAAGGACGGCGACGGCGATGACCGGGTAGCGGCGGCTGCCGACCCGATCGGACAGCCATCCGATGGCCGGCGAACCGACGGCCCAGCCAATCAGCATCAGCGATATGGATCCGGCCGCCAGCGGTCGCGACAGGCCATATTCGGCCATCATATAGGGTACCCCCCAAAGGGCGGCGAACGCCAACAGCGTCGCCGACATGGTCGAGGCGGCGGCCGCCAACAGCCAGGTCTGGGGTTGACGCAGGGCCGAGAATAGCCCCGTGAGCAGGTGTGGTGCCACGCTCGTGTGCCGGTCTCGCGGCTCGCCACCGCCGGGTCGGTCGCGCACCACCGTCCAGCAAACGATCGCGAAAACGAAGGCGAAAGCCCCGGCGGCGGCCATGGTGGGGCGCCAACCGAAGGCGCCGACCGCCCAGGCCGTCGGCGCCTGACCACCGACACCGCCGGTCATCCCGGCCATCAGGGTCATTCCGCCCATCAGGGCGAACCTCTCGACGGGGAACCAGACGGCCGCGATCTTTAGGCTGCAGACGAAAAAGAAGGCCGACCCGACACCGATCAGGAAGCGCCCTAAATAGGCCGCCTCCAGCGTGTCAGCGGCGGCGAACAGCAGACTGCCCGCTCCAGCGAACAGCCAGGCGATGGTCATCAACCGGCGCGGACCCCAGCGGTCGACCATGACCCCGATCGGGATTTGCAGGGATGCGTAGGCATAGAAGTAGAGCGCCGACAAGTTGCCGAGCAGGGCCGCGCTGACGCCGAAGTCGGCCATCAGTTCGCCGACCATGATGCTTGGGCCGACCCTTTGAAAAAACGCGTAGAAGAAACCGATAGCGCCGACGGACCAGACGGTCCAGGCGAGAGGGCCGGGAGACTTAGTCATGGCGGAGTCTTCAGCCGGGTCCTGGTATTATGCAAGCATCGAATTCGAGCATAGTGTTTTGACGAAACCGCGCCACCCGATCTTTGCGGTGACGGGGCCACTTGCCTATATTTCCCCTGTTATCATCTGAGAGGATCACTACCATGCGTTACTATCACACCATGGTCCGCGTCTCGGACCTCGACGAATCGCTCGATTTCTACATCCGCAAGCTGGGATTGCAGGAAACCCGCCGCATCGAACGGCCGGAAGGGCGCTACACACTGGTCTTCCTGGGCGCCGATGAAAACCCGGAAGCAGAAATCGAACTGACCTACAACTGGGACCCGGAGGACTACACCGGCGGGCGCAACTTTGGACACCTGGCGTTCCATGTCGAGAACATCTACGAGAAATGCCAGCACCTGATGGACAACGGTGTGACCATTAACCGACCGCCACGGGATGGCCGAATGGCTTTCGTTCGCTCTCCCGACGGCATTTCGATCGAGCTTCTTCAGGCCGGCGACGCGCTGGAACCGGCCGAGCCCTGGACGTCGATGGAGAACACCGGGTCCTGGTAAGCGCGGCGTAGATTGGCGCCAGCGCGAAAGTGTTAACCCTTGCGGCGCCGGGATCCGCGGCGCCCACGATTTTCGCCGTTTCCCCCGGGCGCAGGATTACTGGCCGAAACCGGGCCCAACGCTTGCTCAATAGCCGGCCGATCCGGGGGCGCCCCGGGTTCATGACCTTTCAAGGCGTCGGCCATGGCGCGAAGGTGGCCGGGCGTCGTCCCGCAACATCCGCCGATGATCCGAGCACCGGCGTCGCGGGCCATGCGTGCGTAATCGGCCATGATCTCGTGGCTCCCCGAGTAGACAATCTCGCCGTCCCGATATTCGGGTATGCCACAGTTTCCCTTGGCGACAATGACCTCGCTGACCGGAGCGCCTCGTTTCAATCCGAGAACGGTATCGACCAAGGTCCCGGGTCCGACCCCGCAGTTGGCACCGAACGCGACCAGCCGTTTGGCCAATCCGTGGGAATGCTGAACGGCATCTTCCGGTGTCAGACCCATCATGGTTCGCCCGGCCGTATCGAAGGTCATGGTGGCGACGACCGGAAGGCCGGTTTGCGCCGCCCCCTCGACCGCGGCACTGACTTCTTCGGCCGCCGATAGGGTCTCGACCCACAATACGTCGACGCCGCCCTCGGCAAGGGCTTCGGCCTGTTCGGAGAAAGCCGTGACGCCGTCCTCGAAACTCAATTCGCCGACAGGCTGAAAAATCTCTCCGGTCGGCCCCATGGATCCGGCAACGACCACCGGCCGGTCGGCAGCATCCGCCACATCGCGCGCGATTCGGGCGCCGGCTCCGTTGATGTCTCCGACCCGGCCCTCGTCTCCATGCAGTTTCAAACGGTAACGGTTGGCGCCGAAGGTGTTGGTCAGGATGATATCGGACCCGGCGTCGACGAACTGGCGGTGGAGATCGGCGACCCGGCCAGGGTGGTCCAGGTTCCATAGATCGGGCGCCTCGCCGCTTTGAAGCCCCATGGCCATGAAGTTGGTGCCGATGGCGCCGTCGGCGAGTAGGTAGGCGCGCTCCGCCAACAAGTCGCTCAACAGGTTGCGAGTCATCGGCCCACACCTTCACCCGGTTGTGATCCACCCCGTTCCCGGCGCTTGCGGGGCCGGCGCACCCCGGCCTCGATCTGGCGCGCCTTCAATCGATCCAATATGGCCAGGCGTTCCGGATCCGACGCCGCGGACCAACCGGCGATCTCGTCACGCGTCCGCCAACATCCCTTACAGAGACCCGAGTCTTCATCGATAACGCAGATGCTGATACAGGGCGATACGACGGGTGATTGGGCGTCCAAAGCAGTGATCCTCTCCGGTGTCGGGCACAGCAACGAATTAATCGCCTGTGGACGAAGATGCAAGCTGTGAGCGGGCATCGGCCAGAAAACCGCCTATCCCCGTCCGCGGTTCGTGACGAAGATCCCGGAAACGATAATCGCCGCACCGACCCACTGCCAAAGGCCGAGCGGTTCGGCCAGGAACACCCAGCCGAGGAAAGCCGCCGAGACCACTTCCAACAACATGGTCACCGACGAGAACGCGGCCGGCAGGTGGGCCAGGGCATAGGCGATCAACCCTTGACCGCCGACATGGCTGACCAGGGCCAGCGTGAACAGGATCGTCCAGCCGTAGACGGTAGCGGCCAGCAGTTCCCTCTCCGAGACATAGGCGATCGGAAGGAGGATGGCGGCGGTGACCAGTGTCGACCAGTACATGACCGCCGATGCCGTCAGTCGCGCGCGCAGGCGGCTGATGGCGATGATGTAGGAGGCGAAGAAAAGCCCGGTCACGACGCCGTAGATATCACCAACCAGGCGTTCGGGATTGAGCCTCAAGCTGCCGCCGATCAGGAACCCGGCACCGACAATGGCGAGGACCATGCCGGCGACGAACAACAGGGTTGGCCGTTCGCCGAAAAGGACGAACATGCCGATGGTGACGTAGATCGGCGCCATGGTGGCTAGCAATGTGGCGTTCGCCACCGTCGTATTGACGATGGCCAAATGCCAGAAAAACAAGTCCCCCGCGAAGAACGCACCGGCCAATGCCAATACGGTAAGGTCCCGGCCTCTAGGCAGAGGGATGCCCGTAAGGCGCCGGCCGTTGCGATCGCCGTTCCGGGAATCGATGAAAGCGAGCAACCACAGGGCCGGCAGCGCCAGGAAGGCGCGGTGAAAGGCGCTGGCGATGGGCCCGAGTTCGCTCAGGCGAACGAAAAGCGTCGAGGCTCCAGCAAAAAAAGCGCCGAAAACAAGCGCCGTCAGTGCCATGGAAAACCCGCTGCGGGTGCTCAAGGCTTAGGACTCGTTCCAGGAATCGAGACCGGAAACGCCCCCCGGGTCGAGAGCGGCGCGGACGTAATCGTCGGCCTGGGCCCGATAGGCCAGCCAGAGCCCCTCGAGGATTTGCACGGAAAGCGATTCGTGCCAATCGACGCGCAGATCAATCAATGGCCAGGACTGGTCGGCGGCCACGATCAACGCGGCCGAATGAACGGTCAAATCCTCGCCGCCTTCGGCGACACCGGCGAGTAGGCCTGTCACCAACCGTTCACCCAAGTCGCCGTCAGCCGCTTCTTCGAAACTCCTGACCATGGCCTCGGAAATGGCTGGTGTCGGCAGGCCGCAACCGCCGGCAATCGCCTGCTCGCCCACGGTGACGCCGTATGTCGGTTTGAGCGCCTTACCTTGAAAGCTCGCCGGCGACCCATCGCTGTCGACCAACAATATCTGTCGGTACTCGCCATCGCTTCGGCCGCTCATCAGCAGACTGAGCGTCGACTGCGCATCCAGGCCCGATTGCAGCAGGTCCAGCACTTCGTGGCCAAGCCGCGGGTCGGCGACATTCTGAACCGCCACGGCACCGGTGCCCGAGCGCACCCAGGGGACCCGCGCACCGATACCGATTTCCGGAGACGCGACGGCGACCCCTAATTGACCCGTACGCCGGCAGCGCCCGACAAGCGAAAACGTCATGACATCATGGCTCCAATATCGCTGCCTCACCGTAACCCGTTTCCGCCGCATAGACACCAGAAAACCCGGTTCTTCCATATTCCGTTTGATCCCTCGACCACCGGATATCTTGCGCTATAGTCGTTGTCATGTTTGCACACGACACGGAACCGGACCGACCCTTGGAGCCGCTGCTGCGTCCGCATGAGACGCCCCCATACGAAATCATCAACGCCGATTCGTCGAAGGATATGCTCCTCGTCTGCGACCACGCCAACCGGACGGTTCCGGAGAGGCTGCATGACCTCGGCTTGCCCGCCTTCGAGTTCGACCGCCACATCGCTTATGACATCGGCGCCGAGAAAGTGATGCGCAACCTGTCCGGCGCTCTCGGCTGTACGGCCGTGCTCGCCCGTTTTTCCCGCCTGGTTTTGGATGTCAACCGCCCACCAGGGCATCCGGAGTCGATCCCCGAAGTCAGCGACGGCACCGAGATTCCGGCCAACATGGGATTGAGCGAAGCGGAGAAAGACCAGCGGGTGGAAAACCTCCACGATCCCTATCACGACGCCATCGGTCATACTTTGGCCCATATCTGGAACCGCGGGCGGCCGCCGGCACTGTTCTCCGTGCATAGTTTCACACCGCTGTTCGGCGGAACCATTCGACCGTGGGATGTGGGCATTCTCTGGAAACACGACCCGCGCCTGGCCGTTCCGCTGATGGCAAGGCTTCGCGCCAAGGGATTGGACGTCGGCGATAACGAACCCTATTCCGGTCTCGATCTCGCCTATACCATCGACGTCCACGGCGGCGCGGCGGGCCTCGCCAATTGCGTCATCGAGATCAACCAAGACCAGGTGTTCACCCCGTCGGGGATTGAGCGATGGTCAAACATCCTCATTGAATGTCTTGGTGAAATTATTGATGACGAACGCCTTTACCGGGTCGAAAAATATTGAGGAACCCATGACCAGGATCGATCCTTCATTCACGGTCGGCATCGAAGAGGAATACCTGTTGGTCGACCCCGAGACCTGTGAACTGGCGATCGATACACCGCCAGAGATGTTCGAGGAATTCGAGAAAAAACTGCCGGGCCTGGTCAAGCCGGAGTTCCTGCAGTCTCAAGTCGAGGTCAACACGCCGGTGTGCAAGACGGTGGCCGAAGCCGGCAGCGAACTCTCCGGATTGCGCAAGAACGTCGTCGAGATCGCGGCCTCCTACGATCTGGCGGTGATTGCGGCATCGACCCATCCGTTCTCCCGATGGACGTCGCAACACCACACCGACAAGGAACGTTACAATATCCTCGCCCAGGACATGCAGGCGGTGGCGAGGCGGTTGCTCATCTGCGGCATGCACGTCCACGTCGGCATCGACGACGACGAACTCCGCATCGACCTTCTCAATCAGATCAGCTATTTCCTTCCCCACCTCCTGGCGCTCAGCACCTCTTCACCGTTCTGGCAGGAAGAACTAACCGGGTTGAAATCCTATCGCCTCAGCGTCTTCGACGAACTTCCGCGGACCGGCATCCCGACCTTTTTCGACAGCCACGCCGAGTATAGACGCCACGTTGCGGTTCTCGTCAAAGCCGGCCTGATCGAGGATGCATCCAAGCTTTGGTGGGACGTGCGGCCGAGCCAGAATTTCCCGACCCTTGAGATGCGCATCTCGGACGTGTGCACGCGGATCGATGATGCCATTTCCATTGCGGCGCTGTTTACCTGCGTTCTGAGGATGCTCTACAGGCTCAAGAGGGAGAACCAACGCTGGCGCCATTACTCGACCATGCTGATCGAGGAAAACCGCTGGCGGGCGCAGCGATACGGTATAGACGAAGGGCTCGTCGATTTCGGCAAGGGAGAGATCGTACCGTTTCCCGATCTCCTGGACGAATTGCTGCAACTGACTGCCGAAGATGCCGCCGAACTCGGTTGTCGCGACACGCTGCAACATCTGCGGACGATCCTCGATCGCGGCACCAGCGCTCACCGGCAACTCGCCATCTATGACCGGGTTATGGCGGATTCGGGAGACAAGAAACAGGCTTTGGAGGAGGTCACCCGTTTCCTGATAACCGAGACGCTGGAAGGCGTCTGAACGGATTGAATTGCTCGGTCAATCGACCGTATCCACCTTTTCGATGCTCATCTTGAGACCAGCCAACAGTTGACGCCCGATATTGCCGCCGTCACCGGCGACCTTGTCACGGATCACGGCCCGCATGGCATCGATATGGCACTTGACGATCTCGACGGCCTTGTCGTCCTCGCGGCACCCCTCGCCGGTGACATCGAACAGCATTTTCCCGAACGTCGAGATAAGGGGATAACCGAAGGTTCCGCCCTGCCCGCGCAACTCCAGGGCAAGCGTATGGATTTCCGAAAAGTGTGAAGCCCGCCGCCCGGGCTCCAGGAGCGCTTCGGTGCACAGGTCGGAGAGTTTGGACAGGTATTCGAGCGCCCAAGTGGTGAAGTCGAGCGCCGCCCGTTCCAATTGCTCCTCGGCCTCCTCGATCAAATTGCCCGGAACTTCCCCTTTGATGTTGGTTCCACTCAAACCGCCGGCGACCCGCTCCTTGAAAGAATTTGGCAATCGCCAATACCAGACATCCGTCGGCCCCTCCGGTTTGACGATCTTTTCGGCGTTGTAGACGATGATAACGTCATCTTCTTTTTTCTCGCGCCGTTCATCGACGCCCATGGGCGGACCTTCGCGTTTACGCCGCCGGTCTGGGCCGAAGTAGTCGTGATTGGTAACGAACTGCCGCGGATAGTCCACAACCTCCAATATCCGTTCATAAACGGAGGAGGCCGAGAATGGTTTGGCGACGAATTCCGTCGCCCCCAGGTCCCTCGCCGAGTTTACGTAGTCCCGGTCGGCGGCCCCGCTTAGCATGACAAACGGAACCATCCGGTTGGGACTGTCTTTCGAGGCACGGACCCAACGCAAAAGCAAAAGGCCGTTGATCGGTGTCATGACCAAATCGGAAATGATGATGTCGGGCCCCGGATTATTCCTGATCTTCATGGTTTTCAGGTAATCGATGGCCTCTTCGCCATTGCTGGCCGTCGATATTCGAGAAAACTGGAAGGGGCTGTCCTAGCTAAGCGAGATGCTTGGGCTAGGATTGCAGGATGTATGCGAGAAGAAGCCGGCTCAGTGGTTGGAAGCGTGATCGTTTGATGGAGCACTTTGTGGCGGCGACGAC
>Ga0056114_1001424_pt1 | contig 10866 bp, 7 predicted proteins | sample WorMetHERISLAND1_FD_77005 | JGI IMG/M metagenome (GOLD analysis project Ga0056114, IMG submission 77005) | Marine gutless worms symbiont microbial communities from Max Planck institute for Marine Microbiology, Germany - Olavius loisae HERON... ...
ATTTCTTCCTGTTTCCATTGGTGCAAGAAGTGTAAAAATCCACCACGAAACATGGGAGTTATGATCCCAAATAAAGTGGCACGTTTTTATGGCCCACGGTGTATGTATGTATGTATTAGCATCAGTATCAGCAATTAAGCTGTACAACATGGAATAAAGTGCGTCATACAGTTATATTATGAGGAATAAATAATCATGCTGAAAAATGCAAACCCGAATCCAAGGCTGTTGCAGACAACTCCAGCATCGACGTATGTGAAACTGTCTTGGCAAACTGTTCCCCAGTGACCATTGTAGTAGACTTCCAGACGTCCTTCGGCGGTCGAGTTACCTCCGCTCAATCTGACTTTGACATCTGAACATCGCCAATATCTCACTATCAATATTCCGGCTTTGTATGCTTCTTATAGCAGCAGTATAATCTTTTACATGATAAACCCCCACGATAATCTTTATTTCACCACAAATGGTAGCATTACAACAAAAAGTCAATAAGTAAACAACAACAACAACAACAATGCGCAGAAATCGCGCAGATATCTTATTCCTAGCAGAGGTTATAACTACTTCCGGTTTTAGTCGCCATGTTGGTTTTGCCCATGCGTGTTAAAAGTGGCATTATTCAAAATACGTCCTCTACTGTCTGCGACCCAGAAAACGTGCGTGTTGCGTTTGAAGACAACAGGTATCATGTTCCTATCTATCTGAGTTATAATTGCTTCCGGTTTCGGGCGCGACCGTGACATCATTCTAGCTATCTGGCGTCAACATGTTCCATGTTGACATTTTTGTTTTCGTTGAGCTGGTGGACACTTCACTTCACTCACTGAGTTTTAGAAATTGTCTTCCATGAGCCATACAGCCGTAAAATATGTACATTTCATTATTGGCGATCGCCATCTTGGATTTCTGCTGGACGTCGATGTCACCGGAAGTGGAACCATTGACCCGAAAAAATGGGGGACAGCCGTTGTAATTTTGTTGCTATTAGCTCTAGATGTAGAGATATACCAGAGGTTAATATACCTCTCTCCCAGTTGCCGGCAAACATCGCAAAAAACTGGTTACGGGGTTAAGTGATAACGGCTAAACCAACCGCTTTGTTCAGGTGACGAGCTGCAAGAAACCGACACGTCCTCGCTATGCTCACAGTCGTGATTACCCCAACCTGCGTGAGAACAGTTCGCTATAGACGCCTCATGACCCACACATTGCACTTCGTCCAACCAGATAGGTCCGGTCCCTGGCCCGTACAGGTTTCCAGTCACTGCCCCACTGTGCCTGTAGTACACAAACGTAAAACATACAATGCACGCGTTTTTATACTCGTGATGTATGCAGCATGTAAGAACCGGTTTTTCAGTTACGGATAAATATTGTGTTAAAACGCTCTGCGTAGGCCTATATTAAACTGTTAACTTTCCATTCCATTCCAACGCAGTGCTACTGTAACTCATTAGTACCACTAGAGTACGTAAGTATAAGTAATCAAATGGTCACGTCACGTGACCCAGAAAGTTCAAAGTCGTGACCCAGATATATTCGCATGCAAATATATCGAAAACGGTTAGAGATAGAGGTTCGTTTACAATGGGACACCAATAGGAAGTGACATATGGCGGATCGATAAGTAAGATTGAGCTGAAAACGGAAGGACTTCGGGAGTAGTACAAACATCATTTGGTCACAAAATAACCACAAACAAGTAGAATTCATTTACAGCAGCATGATGTCCTGAAACGTCCCAGTTCCACTGGGCTGCGACATCGTTTGGAGGGGCAAGAGCCTCCCTGTCAAGCCCAAGCCTAGTTACGTCCCTTTGCATGCGTATTAAAGTATAAGCAACTTAGCAATAAACACGGGATAAACAGTTTACTGGCAGCGGACACTGATTTTAGTAACTTGATTTCCTTCAGAGCCAGTATGCAGAACATTAACTTACGCACGTTCACGCGATTTTAGTCTTGTTTCTTAGTTAATATACTGCGAATCTACGCTTTCTTTTTCTATTATTATGGCACACGTTAGAGACCATGCAAGGTTCTGTGTGTCCTTTGAACAAGCGCACTGTTTTTTATCTGCTTTTACATTGTACTTAATTTGTGTTTCGTTCAGTTCAATAAACAAAACAAATAAAGTGATGCATCATAGAGTTGTACTACAAGGAAGGAATAATCACGCCGAACAATACAAACCCTAGTCCAAGGCTTTTACAGATAACACCGGCATCAGCGTAGGAGAATCTATCATCACAGACTGTTCCCCATTGTCCATTGTGGTAGACTTCCACACGTCCCTCGGTCGTCTTACCTCCGTTCAATCGGACTGTGACATCTGAACATCATCACAGTCAGTTATGCGTTAAGTTACTACAGCGGTATAACCTTTCCCCGATGAACCCCTACTAACTATTTTAATGTATTATTCTGTCTAAGCGGTTTATTCAGTGTGTTAAGACCTGTCTGCTATTGCAGGTACGGCGTTCAGATAAATAAATTTTTCAACTTAAAGATCTTTGCAACTACATGTATACGCTGGTGTGTCTGTCTTTGACTATTGCAAGCTGTCGATAGCAAGCAATCAGCTGTTGAAATGCTCTCTTACAGTGCAGCCCTCCTGAATGATGGACCCCGTCCTTCTGTCTGTCTCTCTGTCTGTCCCGTGACTCCGACTTTCTCGAAATCCGTAGAAAATTCTAATCTATTTAGTAGAAATATAACGCTGGACAAAAGTAACTGGGGAGTGAATGTAAGGTCCAACGGTCAAAGGTCAAGGTCGCTGAACACAAAATGCAAAAACAGTTTTTCGCTCTATTATGTTCGGCAAAAGTGGGTCGATTTACGTTAAGCCAAGAACAAAATGATCACCGACCCATTCAACATAATGTCGGCGAATCATCAGCGAAAATGCTCGTTTTTTATACGAGTGTCCGGCACTTATACCTCACATAACTTTCGTTTACTCAGTATTGGAACGCCTAAGAAAGTTCACGTTATGGGATCTTACAACTTACACAATAAATGGTGAAAAATTTCTAAAATGAAAAAGGCAAAGTTGAAGGTCATTGGGAACCAAAAATGCAAAAATAACGTTTTTGTGCATATATTCGTGAAATCTGGATAGATTTACATCGAACCAATACCGAAATGACTTTTGGCTCATTCCATACACATGTCGTGCAATACATTTCACCAGCGAAAACGCATAATTTTTCGATATTTGTCTGTTTTTTGAAAATCGTTTTTTGCTTATAGCTCAAAAAACGGAGAGTCACTTTTCCATCGACTTAGCAAACCAGTAGTACTCCACATATCCTGTTGCTCTTGCACAATTTCCTAAAATCGGGAGTTGTCGCTGAAACGTTTCCGTCAGAGGGACCGCATTTTTGTTAGGGGGCTTTTTAAAACTCCACCGTACCTCAGCTGCAAATCGCACATGGTCGGCGTTTGTGCCACTTTGATGTAGACACAAACATAGCAGAGATACATGTACATCGATTATTTTCCATGTTTGTACAGTAATATTAGTGTACATAATTCGCAAAAATAACGTAGGCTACGTTGCACGCCACTCGGCCAGTGTCTTTGCACAAGAGTTTACTGATAATGTGAAAGCTTTAACTAATGATCACTGATCTATCCGTAGCCTATTATCTATGTTTCAGTGTTAACGACATAATTATTTTCCTTCATAATGTTCCCCAAGGACTCACACAGTATCTCATGGCGTTTTCCATTCTCGGCTGAAACCTATCTTTCTCCTAGATCTTTCCTCCTTGCAGTGATTAAATTCAGCCGGAACGGCGTTCCGGCACCTGTGTCTGGCGTTCCACCACCTGAAATTGCCGTTCCACCACCTAAACAAGTCGTTCCACCACCTGGTAATGACGTTCCGTCACCATGTGAGGGAAAATCATTAAAATTGTTGTCACCAGAGGTCATATTTTAAGGCTTGAATGCAACAAATACAATTTCGGCTGGGGCTCCGCCCCAGACCCCGCTGGGGGAGATTACAACGCTTGCCTAGAACCAATAGCTCGAAGGGGCCGGTCTACTTTTAAGGGGGATGGGAGGGAGGTGATGGAGAAGGATGGGAGATGACTGAGAAAGTGAAGGGAAAGAAAGGGAAGGGAAGAAATTTAGCGTTCCACCACCTACTTTTGAGTAATTTAACTACTGCCTCCTATAGTCTCTCTTCCGGACTGATCTCATGACATAGTCACTGCTTGTCTTGGTGTCTTTGGTAACTGTATCATATCCAAGTGCGGCAGTATAAGCCAGCCTAGCTTGCTTTTAGACGCGCTATAGAAATTACTATACTGACTTAATACTCAGTACTCACACACTGACTTACAGCGAGTATTATTACATGCCTGAGTTTTCCGTCGTCGATGACGTGATCGTTGATACGGGATCAGGTGTTGTCACTGTGATTGGCAGAACACAAATAAATGATGACAAAATTCCACAGATAACTACAGACAAAGTGTGCTAATCGTGCGTACCAAATTGCAAAATTAATATCGTTAGAAATAGATTTGAAGGGGGTCGACATGTCAACAATGAACATCATCAGCAGCAAAATGGTAAATGGCTCCCGGTATTATAGAGCGTTGGAAAGCGTCAGCATAGCATCAGCTTTGTCTACCGCTCTTACCATTTACCCATGCCAGATCCGAGTCCATCAACGCTGACAGTCTAAACTCCAGCTTCCTACAGCTCGGAAGAAGGAGTGGTGGCCGGTCACAGCGGACAGTTTACGCCAGGCGGTTACCTGTCAGCTGTGACACACTACTTTAGTGGACCCACAGTCCCACAACCTTACGATTGTCGCTACCTGTAGTGCCACCGACTCACTCAAACAGCATGTCTCGAAGCCCCAAGGGGAAAGGATGTTTAATTATTGTGTATTGTGACCACTTGTATATATTTCCATGTAGTTTATTTAGTTTGCGTATTTTGTGTTGCTGCGTTTCGTCTTTGATTGTGTTTAGGGCTACTGTTAGTGCAGGTTGTCCCGCCTTGTAGTCTCGTTTGACACTAATTATTGTGTCTTCAAATGAAATTTGATTTGACTTGATTTGAAAAGTGTCTTCATGAAATTTTCAGATTGTGTGTATTAGCAATTGGTGCGTGAACAACTGTACAGACAACAGTGGAGCCAAACCAGTGTTGGCATAGGAACGCTGCCACAGCGCACAGGCACAACTACCGATGCACGCAATGTCAAGGCATAGGAGGCTATACATAGGCCTAATCTATATCTATAAGCACGTTGGCCTACATTCTGCCTATAGATTATATGACTTTGTATCTTTATGGTTTGGTCGCATTGCAGTTTAAACATCGATCTCGCGCCGGCGTGCGAACATTTTTTATAACCCCAATTTTTGACGGAGCCATTGGGGGTATGGCCCCTATATGTGTGACAGACGGTCAAGACTCAACTACCAGTCTGACAGCCGCACTGTTAACACGCTGTAGAGACGACAGAGTTGATGCTGGCAGGCTGGAGAGGATAGAGTTGCAGTAGTCAAGCCGTGATGTCACAAGTGGCGTCACCAACTGTGTCATGACCCACCAACTGATGCACCTCTGTAGAGCTGACGAAGCCTTCTCAGCAGATGGTCGCAGACGCTGGCGACTTTACAGATGCGGAAATTGCGGTTATTCATAGAAATTATATCAAAACGCCGAGGTCTCGGACAACGCTGATCAAGTTTCACAGATTGAGAGCGACCGATAATGTCCAGGAATGGTATTGTGCGGTGTTCTGTGTACCAAACTAAATTAATTCAGTTCAATTTGGGTTTAACTGCAACCGTTACGAACCCTATAGATATGTAGCCATCAGTAAAGTCGCTAATTCAGGAATGAGCCGCCCCGTACCATCGCTGCATCTATTGTACACTCCAAACTTGACTACTGTAACTCTCTGTACTATAAAATCTCACGAAGTCTCAAATAAATTCAACACCTCAAACAGATTCTGAACTCTGTTGCACGTACTTTGGTTAAACCTCTTACATTTTCGTATGCTACACCTATTCTCAGATTTCAGCACTGGCTAAAGATTAACGAACGCATTAAACATAACTTCTCTCACTCACCTATAAAGTTCTTACAACGAGCCAACCGGACTATCTACACAACTATGTAGAATCGACTCTTCATCTGTTACTACCCGTGCTCGTACGGTCGCGCTTATGCCACAGTACTGCGTCCGTCTGTCGTAGTCTGTCTGTACAGAATGTATTGTGGCTAAACGGTGCGTCCTAGAGAAAAAGTTACTATTGACAGCTTATAAAAAGTCGTATTATGAGAAATCGATTGGTACCAAAATGAATGACCTTGACCTTTGGTTAGAGGTCGTTTAAGGTCATGTCAACCATGCATCACATTCACCAGTTGAATATCTCGCAAACCGTTAGAGATAGAGGCTTGGTTGCAAAGAAACACCAATAGGAAATGGCCTGTGGGCTATCAAATGGTCACGTGACCGATGACGTCACGTGACCCCGAAAGGTGCTGTGAGGCTATAGGCTACGTTCGGTTACTCGGCTATCTTAGCGACAGCATGTGGAATCAGCTTCCTCCTTCATTCCATCAACATCATTCTGTTCACTGTCCTCCTGGTTCACCTGATCTTGCACATATCACCTCATCACAGTCACCACCTTCACTCTCACCATGTCCATATCACTCTCTCAGTCTCCTCCACAAATTCTTAATTCTTTCCTCCACAGCCTCTTTCTGGTTACATTTGTACTGCCTTCGTGGATATTATGGACACTGCATCTGCATGTGTTTGTTTGTTTTATTTTCTTCTTTTGTTCTTGTTTTCGTGTGCTAGACTAAGCTCATCAATGCCATACCGACAGCTTTTAGTCCACGTTATACTCTCTTGAGGTCCAAATTCCAAACTGTTGACGTCACAACAGGACGAAGCGACGATAGTCACTGTATACACAACACGAAATCGGACAAAGTTCAGTGACGTCAGTACTTGGCAGTGACGTCAGTGGTATGGGCAGCGAACCGTGGCTGTGACGTCGGTGACACTTAATTGATGTGGCGCGCACTCCACGCAGAGCTATGTGTGTCGGGTCAATGACCTGCAGTGCATACAGGATTGCGGGACGATTCGTATACTTCCATTCAGACCTATTAGACTTATCTATTTGAAAAAAATTGGTAAAAACCAAGTGAAATGTCAAGGCCGTTGGCGTCACGAAAACACTTTACACCAATAACAGAACAAATTGGAAAAATGTATGACTCGTAGTTTATTAGTGCTACAAGTCTTACAGAGAATTAGAAATTTACATAATACCTCGACATTAAGTCAACACGCTCAATAAAACATCCAAACTTTTGTAGACCTATACTAGTTCTGTAGCTGGCAAAGTATTCCAAATTTTAACAATGTGGTTTCCAAAAAATACTTTCTAACACCCACACGAGTGACGTACAAACAATTAACTAATGTGTTTACGTGTTGTTTCATTTGGACTGACAAGGAAAACTTAGGACAATCCAGATCTACTAAACAGAAAATTATTTTATATGTGTAAAGTTAACACGTCAGTTATCCTGACGATGTGACAAACATAGTAAATGAAGTCATGAACTGCAACAAATTGAATAAAGTTCTCTGTGTCTCTAGTTCCAGATATACTGCACCTACAGGATTATACATTAGGTAATAGGTTAGAGAAATTAGAGCTAACGTTTTTTATTCAACGTTTTTAAACGTTTTTATTTTTTCTAGAACGTTTTTTACATCTATGATGACAAATGTCAGTTACCAGCAGGAACGAAAGAATATGGGACGCAGTCGACCAAAGTTGCATATGAGAAATTTTGCATGTAAACTGGACAATGAAGTCACCAATGCAGAAATACGCTGTAAAACAGGACAACCATCATTCATCGCAAGTATCAAGGGCTCCAGACCAAGTTAAGCCTATAATGTCATGGCTGTGTCCTCCAGATTCGCTGAATCCATTTTTTCCGAATTCCAAATCGGCGAATTCCGAAAAAGTACATTGTTCGATATTAAATTCAACCACAATTTGAGACTTACAGGCATCTCGCGTATCAAATACATACGTATGCTACAGTTATAGCCAAATTCGGCAAAAATGCCTATCAGCAAAACGTTAGGGGTCGACTCCATATTCGATCTAAGCGCCTGGGCTAAAGGAACCAATTTTCAGAGAGAGACACCCAGTTGACTCGGCACCAAACGCTGAAGCCCTGCGAACACAAGCTCGTTCCGAATTTTAAGTGTTATGTGCTGTCACCTTTTGTAAAGGCAGTATTGCTACGTCATCATGTTGTAATGTTTTACTCACCATTTTGTGGCATCAGGCAGTTTCTGCCACTAAGAAGCACGGAAACCACCAGACACAGCAACCAGGCGTTCATCGTTGACAACAGCCTTTGTCCTGTACACATCAAAATTCTCTGAGTACAATCGTGTTATACGGTGCTAATATAGTCGGTCTATTTTTGGACGCTCTGTTCTGTCGCATTCCTAACCGTATTAAAGTTTAAATTTATACCTGCCTTATTTGTTAACTTTTGACTAAAATGTCAGACAGATCTCCGTGGTTTGTTGGTCGGTGCGGACTGTGCGGTGGACTTGCGATCAGCAATGCCGAGGTCGATAACTGACCCCGGCGCTATACACTTGTCATGTTATTCACACGAGACACAGACCTGTCTCTGTCACCGACGCTGTTCAGTTCGGTACCGGTGCAGGCAAGTATCTGTCTGTCGTCGCATTGACGATACGTCACAGTCTTCACTCGGCTACTGGCTCGTGGGAGATGAGGACCCAACCCCATGCTATCGAATGACATTGTCTGTCTGTCTGTCTGTCACATATTTGAAACGCGCACAGGCCAAAGTCTCGGTGATCATCAATTTCAAGCTTTAGTTTTGACAGCTTGATGTTTATGAAAACATAACTTTGCACTTATATCACATATAACAGTAAAAGCTATAAACTCAAGTCGTATCACCTCGTATGCGTCCATGTCTTACAGGTACAGTTGGCTGCAGGCTGCTAACTGTGGTCCCACACAATGTAGGCCTAATGCAGTACAATTTATAGAGGATAATAACAGTAGGCCTATAATACAAACCTGAGTGGTAGTAGTAGTCGTGGGAGTAGTAGTAGTAGTATTGTTCAGTTTGTACGCGACACTGAAGTCATTCCTCGATGAGAACGTCTTGCTCGTAGTAACTTCTACGGTATTTGGCTGCTTAGTGACGCAAAGCAAAGCAATGAATCACAAAGTCGACGTTGAAAATTAACACGTTTTACTGCTCAAGCGACGAGAAACTGAAGGAAAGACATATGCCAATTTCACAACTGTTAGAGCGACACTGAAGTCGATTTTGGCAGTAGCAGAGTTTGGGCCTCAGTGCAGCGCTCACCTGCTGAAGTAGCAGTGATGGGCAAACTCTAATATAATTATTCGATTAAAATCGCGATACTAATCGTTCGTTGTCGTTCAGCGTTTTAATTTTCAGCCGACCGTACTAACGGTCGCGCTTATGCTACAGTGTTGCGTCCATCTGTCATTTGTCTGTCTGTGACGTTATGTATTGTGGCTAAACGGTGCGTCCTAGAGCAAAAGTTACTATTGACAGCCAGTAGGAAGTTGTTTATGAGAAATCGATTGGTACCAAAATGAATGATCTTGACTTTTGTTTAGAAGTCCTATCAACCATTGCGTTACATTTATTTATTTATTGTGAAAATCGACACGAAGTACACAGTAGTAGTAAAATACAATAAGATATAAGCGTACAAAAGAACGTAAAACGTTGAATATAACCGGAAACCGTTAGAGATAAAGACTTGGTTCTAAAGGACCACCAATAGGAAATGACCTATGGGGTATCAAATGGTCACGTGACCGATGAAGTCATGTGACCCTGAAAGGTCAAACTCGTTACCCCAGTACGCTTTGAGCGCAATATCTCAAAAAATAGCTCGAGATGCTATTTAGCAACAATAGCTAATACTTAGTCTGTTGTGAGGCAGTACGGTCGGCTATCGTAGCGACAGCTTGGCTTCTTATAAATCTTCCTTTAAAACTAAAAGCGACATTAAAGCGTTGTATATGGTCCTACTTTCAATAACGCTAAAGCTAAATTATGTGGCAATTTTAAATAATGGCAGCTAACGTCAAAATGGTGCACAAGTGGCCATGCGGTGGAATGCCGGACTTGCTATCGTGAGGCCGCGGGTTCGAGTCCCGCCCACGGCTACTGTGTACTCAGAGTATCAGTATCAGTGAAAAATGGGAAGTAAACGGGCATACCACGCTATACACTAGCCCCGTATCTGAGGGCTAAGGAAACGAAGCATCATTATTTCGATTCCCAATGTAACTAGAAAGTCCTACAATACGGGACACTTCCCCGGCAACGACTTCATAGATCCCGCCTATTTTCTCAGCTGTTGAACCATCCTCGAAATTGACTAGCTTCAGGTCGAATGGCTTCGGCGTAAATATCGCGGGTGTAAAAAAGATATTGCGGTGTCGTCCATTTGGTCCATTTTGGTCAAAATGTAGACACTGCGGGTGTTGACAAAGTTTTTGCGTTAGGTTTTAATCACCGAATTCAGTGAAATCCACCTGTAAAATGTAGTAGCTCTCTGTGTGACATAGTTCGAGAATACGTTTTTACGTTTTTTTTCAAAATCCAAAAAACGCGACTTTTTACGTTTTTTTGAAGTGTCATTTCAAAAAAACGTAAAAAACGTAGAAAGCGTTATCCAAGTTTGCACTCTTCTCCACTTTAAAATTGCTAACTGACGCTTTCTCTGTAAAACATTACACACATG
>Ga0056114_1001425_pt1 | contig 10859 bp, 7 predicted proteins | sample WorMetHERISLAND1_FD_77005 | JGI IMG/M metagenome (GOLD analysis project Ga0056114, IMG submission 77005) | Marine gutless worms symbiont microbial communities from Max Planck institute for Marine Microbiology, Germany - Olavius loisae HERON... ...
CTCAGGACCTTACCAGACCAGCTACCGCCCTTTCCCGACCTACCAAGGACCTTACACGACCTTTCCAGACCATCAAGGTCGGGAGAGGTCGGCCTCCAAGTCGGCTAAGTGTGACCAGGGTTTGAATGTGTTGAATGATAATCAATGATGTAGTGCATAGGAACTTTTTCATGGGACTGCCAAGCATGGCGGGCGCGGTGCGCGAGCCTACAACGGAGGTATGGAGGCAAAGCCTCCAGCTTCGCCAGGGACAGAGCCCCTGCTCAGAGGTCAGGAGGCTTGCAATTTTTGGAGAGTCACAATAAAATACGCGAATTTGCATCTTTTTGATGATTTTTGCAGCTGTCAAATCAAGTTGTATTTGTACATCCAGTTCAAGGTCACGTCAATAAAGTGGCTACATTGGTCTTTGCACTAATTTATTTAACCAATGTGCTTTGTCGTACGTCGCTGTGAACTAGTTGACTAGCGGTATGCGTTTTATGCCAACTTGGTTAACCATAGCTGTTTAACTTTAAGCCGCCGTATGCAGCAAAGGAAGCTTGTCTTCGTTCTGCTTCACAAACGATCGCTATTCGCTAAAATTAAAAGACCTAATTACTCGAAGCAGGCCTATTATGCGACTTGCTATTACAGTGAGACAGGTGTTGTTGACTATCGCCGTTTTGTTGTCGCCGTTATGACCTGTCGCTGTTTTGACCGGGTGCACAGCACACAGTGCACATTTAAGACCACAAACTGGTCGTTGCCGGAGTTCTGTGTCGATGATATTGAGTCAGTGCGGTGCACAGATACGCAGTAACTTCTAGCTTTTAGTGGCTAACCTAATCGACACAGTCACTCACACAAGACGCTTGTAAGAAAAGCTCGACGCACGCAACGGCTATCTATATCTTCATCAACTGCTGGACAAGATGGTAATTGCTATTTGCTACTGATGCAGTCTGCTGCTGCTGCTGGCGTGAAGGATCGACCGTTTCCTCGGTTAGCGCTGACGGCGATAGCAAGTGAAAAGACAAAATGAAACAACAAATGCACTAACGAAGAAGACGATGGCGTAGACAATGGAAAGAGCTTTGTAGACATGATAGGACGTGCACGACTTCCGCGGCGGCATCGGCTCTCGATAGATGGCTGCTGTGCCATCGTCTTTGTCGTACGCCATCGTTCAGCTTAACAACCGCCAAACTACAGTCACAGCCTGTTATCAACTCGGTCACTTCACTAATACCATTCACAAAATATTCAACGCGCAAGAAGTCACTTGGAGTGCCAGTCTCCGCAACAGGCGTAGGCGAGCTACAGGAAAGCCTGCGCCGCCAGTACAGCTGCCCCAGCTAGCGAGGCCACCTTTAGTGGCTATAGCTGCAGCCTGTAAGTTAATACCTGCAGGGTCACGTGACGTCAATATAGGTCACATGTGTACAGTACACGTGTCATTTTTATTCGCCAGAGGGCACCATACACTAATGAGCCAAGCGCATACGCCACGCCAAGACGCCAAGCCGACGAAGCACTGTCATAACCAAATAATTATACTATATCTAGTATATTGGTCATACTCTGACTGGACATCAACCGGGTGACCGACTACCGAGTCGTGAATAAACAGCACAGAAAACCGCGCGAAGCGAAGACAGTGTATCCAAGTGATTGGTTGCGACAGTTTAATTAAAGTTTAAGTCATCCGGTGAAAATATCTAAAGAAGCAAATAGAAGTCCACCCCTACATCCCACGCTTTTATATTCCTACCCTCCTGTAACCCGTTAACCAAGAAAGTCGTGCTGTCGCAGGGAACCGTTGATCGTATGTTGCACCGTTTCTGAGATATGACGAGTTACGGGCATAAACACGTGGTTTTTTACCTACCACACTGGCCCACCCTTCGCTCCCAAATTTGATAAAGCTATGCCATTCGAATTTTCAGACGATGTTAGAATCCCCAAGTAGTGGAAGGATTGCCCTATTAATCCGTGAAATTACTTTCCGACTGTCTCAATATATGTGATTGTGATCACAATCCACCAACGTTACAAACGGTCGGACGGACAGACAGACGACATTCTCATATCAATACCGCGCTATGCACCTATACGTGCTTCGCGCGGTAATAAAATCAAATTAACTACAAGAGGCCGAGCCATGCAGCCGATCGATTCGAAATAGCTGATCGCGACAGAAGTAAAGCGAAGAAAGCAGTTGTGCAACGTCACAGATACAGTAAGGCCTAATTAGTAATTATGTCTCTAATTTCAGATCCATGGCGTCCCATAGGCCTGGCTGACACCGTGACACAGCACCCTTTGGTTGCAGACTGCAGTTAGGCCTATTACTATGACCTTTAAGAATGCAACTCCGAATGCCATCATCATACTTTACCCCACGAATATGGTCCTCCTGGCATCTGGCTGCTTTGACTGCGGGCGCTGAAAATGCAGGAGTGGAAAATGCAGGAGCGATAACAGATGGAAATCACACGTTTTATTCATTTTTTACAAGTAGGCCTAGGCCTGTATGTTTTTCTGTGATCAGAAAGCCTTTTGGTCGATGGTCAGCTTTTGTTGGGTGGTATCAAATAATTACAGCGAAACAGTGTGACGAAAAGCAGCAAACCAAGAAGCAAGCTGTCACTATTATAGCCTACCACCTGCCTCACAGCACCTTCGGGGGTCGCGTGACGTCATCGGTCACGTGACCATTTGATAGTCCGTATGCCTTTTCCTATTGGTGGTCCTTTGGAACAGAGTCTAAATCCAGCCGTTTTCGAGATATTGCGCTCTAAGCATATTGGGGTCACGAACTTGACCTTTCAAGGTCACGTGACGTCATCGCTCACGTGACCATTTGATAGTCCATATGCCATTTCCTAATATAAAGTGCAATAAAATTCCAATTTTTTTCGGTCAGACGTCTGAGAACATTTTCCATTAAGTAACTTAAGGCTGTCTCTCTGCACAATCTAGGTTCAGTTTTACATACAGCTAGGCTACTCCTGCATTTTCCACTCCCGCATTTTCAGTCGCCTCCTTCAACCCCATATACTCTGGGGATCTATCATGCCGCTGCCAGCAGCGGGATCACTCAAGGTCGCCGGAGATCATGTGGATCGATAAATCACATACATGTATTGTTCCTATTGATTTCACAGCAATACAGTAAGTAAGTAAGTAAGTAAGTAACTTAGATAACGTGAATTTATATAGCGCATTATATCTATACTTCTACGGTTCTACCTAATGCGCTGATTGCTGAATGTGTCAATAGCTCGAGAAAAAGTGTGTCTATAGTCACGTGAATGTTATCGTACTGACTGGAGGATCAAGCAGCTGATTGTGGAGAGCATTGAAAGTCATCAGACCAGCGACTGAGAATGCCCGACGGTCACAAGTGCTGATGTTGCGGAACCATCAGTTGTGGCGCGATGCGTAGATTAACTAGATTTTGTCAAGCGGCTAGCGGCTACTTGAGCGAAATGGTGTGCAATCAGTAGGCCCTTCGCAGCTTGTAACTGACTCGCTCGCTCCCGTCTCCCAGACTAACCTATACTGTGTTGGCGGGGACGTAAAACACTGCACAATTCCAATCGACTCGCTCGCTCGGGAATGTCGAGCCAGTGTAAGTCAGTGTGTAAGTGTAAACTAGCATGAGACGCGACGGTACTGTAATTCCGTGTGTCGCCGGTGACCAGCGGCATTCTTCACAATGTTGTAGCTTGTCTGTTGTCGTTTTCGGTGACGCGGCGAGCACTGCGTTACAGTAATCAAGCAATGCGTGACGTCACGTCACTAAGTCATTCACCAGCAGTAGGCTATAATGCGTAATTTTTGCGACATTTGTTGGTTCGCGAGCGCTCAGCTTTAAGAAACCCTTATTGTCAGTCGACGTGTCTGTCTGTGGGTTTGTCATTCTGTCTGCCGTTCTGTCTGTCCGCATTTACAAAATGCTTCTTCTCCAGCAGTATTCCTACTTGTCGGAATAACACAATGTTCTCCTATGTGGATTGTCTAAGTGATCCTCACGGATAGTGCAGATCCAGACCTTATGACGTCAGTGTAATGACGTCATGAATATGGTGAAATCCATCCGCCATCTTGAAAATTTCAAATGACGACATCCGATCGACTTCTTGTTTGAATCTGGGTGTCATATAATGACAGCAGCGTGCGAACAACATCGCCTACTGGCTATAGTCTGTCTATCTATCACATAGCCTACCGTAGGCTATGTGATAGATAGACAATAGCCAGTAGGCGATTCGTTTAGTCAGAAATGGAACGTCGTAGAAAGTTCATGTTTTATGGCGAGGTCGCCAAATCTCGGTCCATGGAACAGTATGGTTTAGTCAATGCGGAGACGAGTCCGTGCCGGCTCAATGTTGCACGCCTGCACAGAATCGGTGAGGTATAGTCTGGGCATCGGCGTGTGTGGATTGCGAAAATCACCAGTACCAGAGTGAATTTGATTATGTACAGGACGGGTAGCCAGTGTAGCTCATTCAGGACTGGGCGCGTACGTGATCACGTCCATGACTCGACAATCCCAGAAGTAGACATGCGGCGGCGCTCTATAGTTACTCCTTACACCACTAATGAACGGAGAAGTAATTTTGAGATCAGCAGGTCAAAAGAAAAGGCATAGGCGGATTTTTGTAAAGCCATTTGAGCTGGGGAGGCAACATAAGCAACGCTAAAGTTGATAATTTGGGGGCTATATGGCGAGCGCAGATGCGCGAACCCCCATGGTGGAAGTCCTGAGGCGGAGCGGTGACCCAGCGGAGTCCAGGGGCAGAGCTTGTGCACAGTCGGTGCATGAAAGTGGGATGACTGGAAATCTAATACACTACATGAAAAATGTAGGCTAAGTCGAACTGCCTAACCATTTGTAGGTCTCGATCATGACCATACAGCTTCAGCGTGAGTCATCTGTATAGCCGTAATGTAATTGTATATGTGAAGATGCACTTCAATATTAACTTAACAATTTTCATAAATTTCATAAACATTTTTGTACATTTCAAATTTGATTTCAGTTTGGAGCTGGATTACAGTTTAATATCCACCCGAGACAATGTAGGCTATTTTGGAGGTGGTCTTACAGTCAATCACTTAAACAAAACCACCCTGGTTCAGTGGCCTCTTGTGACACTCGGCCAGGAAATGAGATGGATTGTATTCTACAGCGCTCCCGAGCCCACACGGGAAATTTTCGATTGCTTTACTGACTGGATGTCTCTGGTAATCACTGCATTTAGTCTAACTTTTGATGTAAATAAATGTAAAAGCAGAAACTAAAGATGTACTGGGTGCATAGCCCAACACTCACATAACTTTATTTTTTGGCAGTTTATTTGATAAAATGACGAAAATACAGCAAAACAAAGTGGTAGAAGAATGCCCATCGTGTGAGGTTTGGTCTGCAGACGGCGTATAAGTTCGTAAGGTCCTGGCAGACTGCAGAGAATCACAGTGAGTTGCACTTGTAACTAAATCTTTAGTCTGCCGCATTTAATGCAATTCCCAGTCAGACAATGCAATTTGAAGTCCTGTCACATTTAGGAACGTCAGGTTCATTTCCTTGATTTCGAGCGACTTCACGCGAAATCCGGATCCGACGCTGCCAAGTTGTTCTTGCAAGGATAATGCCTGCAGACCGCCTAATTAACGAAATTGTGTCTGGAATTTGCCAGCTCTTTTCATTAGCTCAAAGAAAAGAAGCAGATGCACGGCCAGTCGGCCGCTGCGAAATGCGGTCCTCTCGGATAATTAAAGATTATACAATGACAGTTGCGGACAAGCAGTAAACATGTACACGTATCAAATACATGCACAAATTGGCGGTGGTTTTTATGTCATTGCATGGTCTCGCTCCACCATACCTGTCGGATGACTAGGACGTAGGACGTTGACATCTTAGGTCTTCCGACGTCTACACGTGTGTCGTGCCGCGGACACAGTCACAGATTGGCGACAGGAGTTTCTCTGTAGCCGGACCGTGGCTATGGAACAACCTACCGATAGATATCTGGAGGAGAGACACTACATTCGAACATTATAGACGATTACTTAAGGCGTTTTTGTTCGTTTAGGCTGCGGCGCATTGTGACTTTTACTTAAGTGCGTCGGATATAAGCACTCTTACTCACTCACTCACAAATCTCAGATCGTCAGTTACGGTCAGAGTCAGAGACCAATAAAATGACTAATATATCTGAGAAACTCTAGCATCATTATGTTGAACACTGATGATTATTTTGGTCTTAGTTTGATGTAAATCGATCCACTTTTCACAGAGATATGCGCGAAAAACGATTTGTATGTTTTCGGTCTCCAGTGACCTTGACCTTTGACCTTTTGACCTCAAAAATGTGCTCTTCCAGTTACTTATGACTCGTGTCATAATCTTCACCAAATTAGACGTTTCTACGGCTTTTTGTCTTTGAGTAAAATCTAGTCACAAGACAGACAGACCTACAGACAGACAGACAGACGGCTTGCAACGCATAATGTGTCCTCCTAGGAAGGGCCGCATAATAATCAGGTTGCATACATTTGGCTGCAGACGCTTAACATAAGCTTTAGGTTTATAGCGGGTCTTATGATTACGTGAACAGTGAGTGACGTCACGTGACCCCAGATGCTCAAGGCTCAACCCCAAATGTTTGAGACTTAATATCTCGGAAACCATGCGAGATACAGGATTAATATCAATGAACCACCAACATAAAACTGCTCACTGCGGATGGTCACGTGATGAATGACGTCACGTGACTATAAAGTCAAGGCCATAACCCACAAATACTTAAGGCCTAATATATCGGCAACCGTGCAACATGGAAGGTTGATTACAATGGACCACAAGCTCTGCGGGTTTTATGGTCACGAGAAGGATGACAACACGTGACCCTAAAGTTCAAGGTCATGGCCCACATAGCTTTGACACTAAATACATCGTCCAACGAACCACCTACAGGAAACCACCCACTGCGGATCTAATGCTCACATGACCGATGACGTTACCCGTGATCTCATAATATGTCTGTCAGGTTTGTTTTATTGTTTGACTGTGATTGCGGTATGTCTGTTATTTTAAAAAAACTAGTAATTAGTTATTTTCCAAATGGGTTAAACGCAAAGCCAGCGCAACAATGTAACAGATGCCTCGTTTCACAGAACGTATTTCCAGTTTATAAATATACCTATATTGTAAAAATCAAAAAGCATGTACTGTAACACACATACACTGTACACATGCACACAATCTTATCAATCGCGTCTGCGCAAATTAACAAATCGAATTCACCGATTATTATCCGTTATAAAATACGTTATGGTTATGTTTTCAGACACAGTGGGTGGGCGACTGGGCGTTCAGTAGGCCCACAGCGCACAAGGGTGTCGCCAGGTCAAACAATATGGGGTGGACACATATGGCGAGCGCGCAGATCGTGAGCCTATGCAGGGGTCTGGGGCGGAGCCCCCAGCGGGGTCCAGGGGCAGAGTCCCTGGTCAGGGGGTCAGGGGCGAAGCCCCCCTGAAGCTGAAAACCTTTTATGTTTTGGTGCCCAACGGAAGCACCAGTTTGCTTCATTCTCTGTATTTTGCAAACTCTCTAAACCCCAAGTGATTGTGATTATACATGTCAAAAGACATATAGGCCTGTACATCAACAGAAAGGAATTTGGAATTGCAATGCTTGTGACATGCAAAGTGTCACTAAAAGTAAATGAGCACAAATTTTGTAAGCCAAACGTTTACTGTGGAACCCCACTAAACCGCAAAATTTACACAACAGCACATTGTAAATCAATCTGTCTATCGTTGTAAAATAATAGGCCTATGCAATGTTATTCTGGTCGCAACCGTGTCTGTCATCACTCGCCATTGCCAACAGCACATTATACAATCATCCACAGTCAAGAAATAGAATCAAACAAAGTTCCACAAAAACGCACAAACGTACAACAATTTGCTCTAAAGTTTTCATTTTCTGGGTTTTAGAGCAAAAGTATCTACAAATGTCTGCAACTTTGTCATTATTTCACTATGCTCTTTTCAACTGCCATCAGCATTCCACCCGCTGATACTGCAATACTGTAAATTCCAAGATGGTCATTTTGAACTTAGCGTATACGGAAAGGGTGAGGGTGCGTGAAGCTCCAAACCATGACCGACCCCCCAGCCCTCCCCCCTCCTCTAGAAAGAACTCATCGGATTTGCATCAATCTCAGGAATGATCTCTGGCAAAAGTGGGGTGGACATGTCCACCCCAGTCCACCCCGTGGCGACGCCCCTGACAGCGCATAGACTGTAGAGTCTGTAGGCCAGACGTAATGGCACTGGGAAAAACGGTGATAATAAAACAGCAAATATTTATGGTTTAAAACCGCGAATTTTTCATGCCACCATTGAGAATAACCGACTCATAACTTTTCAATTGCGTATGATGTGGGAAAACTAGAATGACGGGCCTGTAGATGTAAAAAGACTGACGAAAGGTTTAGCCGTTTCGGCAGGCCTTGCAGACAAATGGGCGAATTATATAATTCCGCGTCATGATACGCGTCACGCGGTAAAAATTGTTGTTAACGGCCGTAATAGAGAAGATAACATGTCACATAAGCTGAAAGCGTCCCCGGCTTCGTTCCCATGGCACCTCATAATGCGCTGTGCTAATGAAGAAATGGAGTCGTAGTCGTAATATCTTTATTGCGAATGTCACGGGTCACATTTCGCATGTCAGGCTTTCTTTCAGGAAGCATGAACATTAACACTGCATAATACTGTACAACCTATAGATCAGTTATTTATAGAGAAAGATTCAGAAGTGTACAACAAATCACATTCAAACGTTCATGGCCATTTCAAATCTGTTCTTCTATACATGACAAGAAAGTCAGTTGTCGCTGACAACACGCGCGGTTCTTTCACGGGCGTCGCGCACTTTCTTTACGAACATCTATTTGTAATTTTAGTACTTGTTAAAGTATATCTGCAAATCAAACCACAAACCGTTACATCGTCGTCTAAGGATAAACTAGTCGGCCACTGTCAACGGCGACGTACAACACAATCGGTAGGCTAGCGGTCATTGTTGACCACTGTCACCGACCTCGAGCCGCATTTCCAACGCCGTAAACTTAGTTCAAGCGTCAACCAGTAATTTCTAGAGTATCGTCAAACATGACGAAAAGCACAAGTAATTCTTAACCCCACTTTTATTTAAAGCATTTTGAGCGGTTAAAAACAATAAAACGCCATATCTTGCACCTGAGATACAGCGAATTATTTGTCGAAAATCACAAACTTTGATACCCATCTGCATATAACAACCCGGTGGTGGGTGACACCTTCAGAATTTTTGAACGTGTTTAGTTCTGTAGAAACCAGAATGATGGAACTAACACGCAACAATACTGTCTGAAGACGTTGGCACTATCGTCGATACTTAGTAGGAAAAAAATCGTTTCAGAAGATAAGTTTTGAACACACATTTATAGTAATTTTGGAAAATTTTAACAATGCACTCTAACAATACATTTAGCCGTTTTGGCACAATATCAAATTGTAACATAGGCTTACGAGATACATACAGATTACAGACATCACGCGACAGCATAGAACGTGCTGCATATAGCATCGTGTGCGCGTCAACCAATTTTATAATAATTTTGGCGCAAAAAAAATTCGTTCCAAGTTTGATTAAAAAATACTACAAACAGGTTCAGCGACGTCAAGTGATAAGCACATACGCAAACGTTGCATATAATCGCTGGTCATAATACGCCGCAGTAGCAGATCAAGAGGGGGATGACGGAGATGCATCCCCCACCAGTCATATGTTATTTTTGCACAGACATCATGGACGCGTATTTGCGGTAATCCTGTGCCGTACGTACACTGTCGTTTATTCGTTTGTCCACTGTGATGGTTCAGTACCATTTCACTGAATCATAAATCGCCGAATTTCATTGTACAGAATCGCAAAGAAGCCCAAAATGCATCTATTTGAAATATGACCATAGAAATGGTTGACATGACCTTAAACGACCTATATGCAAAAGTCACGGCCATTCATTTTGGTACCAATCGATTCCTCATAATACGACTCGCTATAGGCTGATCAATAGTAGCCTAACTTTTGCTCTATGACGCACAGTTTAGCCACAATACATACGTCGCTGACAGACAGACAGTCAGACACAGACGACAAAAAGATGTAACACTGTAGCATAAGCGCAACCGTTAATACGGTCCGCTAAAAACTATACACATCGTGTTCCAGCGATCAGGCTGTATCAGCCCGGAAACACAACAAGTTGTGAATAATGCATTCACGTCATCAGCGTTGCTCGTTGATTCCGCAAATCTCGACAATCGCAATCGTCCCAGGAAGGATTACCTCGAAGCTTGCATATGTTGTGCTATCCTAATGTCGGATGGATCTAACCGACGGATGTACACAGCCATTCGAACGGAGGTATATCCGCCTGAATGTTTAATGATGACTGACTTCATTGGCTGGAGTCAACGCACTACGTTCACTGCTCTCCGCAAGTTCCTGAAAATTACAAGAATTTTCTTGCTCCAGATGCATAGGCCCGCTATACGGAACGAACACACGAAGTCGTTGATGTGCAAATACCATGAGTAAATAGACAAGAAGCCAAGCTGTCGCTAGGTGGCTCGGTGGTGTAGTGGTTAGAGCGCTGGACTTGTGATCGAGAGGTCGCAGGTTCGACTCCTGCCGCGGCACTATTCAGGCAACAACCCTGGGCAAGTTGTTCACACCTAATGTGCCTCTGTTCACCAAGCAGTATAACTTGGTACCTTGCGAGGGCTTTCATGCTAATGCGCAGTAA
>Ga0056114_1001426_pt1 | contig 10856 bp, 5 predicted proteins | sample WorMetHERISLAND1_FD_77005 | JGI IMG/M metagenome (GOLD analysis project Ga0056114, IMG submission 77005) | Marine gutless worms symbiont microbial communities from Max Planck institute for Marine Microbiology, Germany - Olavius loisae HERON... ...
GGCACAACCTTACCTTGGAGGATGCTATCGAACTGGCTCTGAATAAGCCGCTGTGGAGACTATTGGCAGCAAGTGGAGCTACGCACTGATGGTGCATGCCGAATAATGATGATGATGATGTGCTGATATTTACCATTATTGCCGTTTGTCTCTGTGCCTCTGACTTGTGTTGGCATTAAGTTCTTAAGGTTTTCCATTTATCTGCCGTGCCCTGTTCACGGTACAATAACTCAAGAAGTATTGTATGAATTTAAACAAAATTTAGCTAGACGAATCTCGACATCCAAACAATAAACTGATGAGGTTTTGGACTTTGGAACTCGGCAGTCGAGGTAACGTTGACATTAAATAGCTCATATGTGGATGTAGACCGCAGTCAGTCAGTGTGGCTGCGTGATGTTGTTTGTCGTCGTAGATTGGTAAAGGAATTCTGCGAGTGATGATGGGAGATGGTGCGGCTGCTGCTGATATTATACCTGTAGACATGGCTGTCAGTTTGATCATCGCCGTCGCTTGGAGCACAGCAATGGAACGGTCAGTCACTACTGATCATACTATCACAACACAATACAGTACTGAAACATGTAACGCACACAAGGTTAACTAGTCACTGTCGATTCTGAGGTGCGGGCAGTCGGTGGGTGCAGGAGGATTTGGACGTTGGTTAACTGTGCATGAGTTGTGGTTTTCTTTCCATTTTACAGTGGCTATCCTGACCTTTTTTTACTTAACGTTTTTTTAATCAGTCGTTTATGTTGTTATATTTTTCAAGAGCAACCAACGTGAATGGCACTGTATAGCCTAGTTGTGCTGATATGCCGTTAAGAAACTATTCACTTTCTCACTCACTTGGTCAGGCCTGGCATTGGCTGTATGCACCGGTTCAACTCCAGCGTTGTTGTGCGTGAGTTACTTGTGTTCCTTGCATTGCGTTAGTTGCATACAATCATACGCTAGACATTGTGTTGCGTTGCAGAAAATGTTATGCAAGACTTACGTAATAAAAACAAGAAAATCCGCATTTCTATGTATTCTTGTTATCAGTTGTGATGAGAAATATTGTTTATTTCCTTTAGTCGCGTTCTTAAGAGTAACTGATATGCTGTATGCTTGTGTCAGGCCGTCTACTATTCAGGTGTTCAACTGTACAACGGGACAGATTAATCAACTCACCTGGGGTCAAGTCGGTACGTTTGTGTGTGTCCATGCATTATTGGCTGGTGTCATTCACTTCATTAATATTTTACTTTGTATTGTATTGTATAATTACAGTATTAAACTTTTCTCATACATATTATCACTGTTGTTGTTGTTGTTGTTGTTGTTGCAGATAATTGTTTTTCATTATTTTCTGTGCTGACTATGTTCTACAGGGATGCTAAGGTCTCGAGACCAACGTGGTCTTGATACCACATCTTGGTCCTGGTCTCATAGTAGTCAATGTTTGTCTCAATCTTGGTCTCGTGAAGTTCTGGTCTCGGTCTCATGCCAAGGTCTCAGTCGATCATTGGTTCTTATGTATAAATGCTAAGCAGGTTATTGAGCCATCGTGATCACTAAATATTTGTGCAATATTAGTAGTTTTATCACTCATTTGGACTTGTTACTCACTGAACTTACTGTGTATAGATTCATCAGACTGAACATTTTGTCAGTGTTGAAAACTGTTGACCATACCAGCATCTTGTTCTTTTATGCATTTGACTACACTGGTGACTGGTCTGATCTCGGTCTTGGTCTCGGTCTCGTTGGTTTTGGTCTCGGCCTCGCAAGACTTGGTTGTTCTCGGCATCAGTCTCACTGTCTCTTGGTCTCATTAACATTCCTGGTGTTCTGTAGAACGGGCGTCACGAGAGTGCTTCAGAAAGTATCCTCTGGAGTCTCCAGTCCGTTTGCCGGAGCCTAAGTTTACAACAAATAGGTAATGTTAAGTTTTTCTGCATTGTTTAAGCTATACTTTGGGATACCTTACAGGATTGTTAATGATTAGTAATGTTTACTCTAGAGGCTTTCTACAGACCTCAAGCTGCTCTGCTGGAGTGTGGTAGAAGAGTGTGGCTCCTGAGAACTTTCCAATGAGGCAGTTTGTAATTTAGACTGATTTATTTATTTGTTTATTTATTTTTCAGTGTACTGCAAGTAATTGCTGTTGTTACAAACCTATTAACACAGAACATTCATCATGCACTGAAAATGTCATGAGTAGCCAATGGGTCACTTTAACTTTTGACTTAGCCTTTCGTTAAGCCTTTTGCTGAGCTGAAGTTCGGTCTAAGTACAGACTTAAGTCAAAAAGTAAAGTGATTTCGCTGAGCGAAAGTCTTAGACCCAAATTTTGGTCTAAGTACATACTTAGACCAAAGTTAAGCCGAACTAACTGACTTAAGTCGATCGAATTTGCATAGATGAGATAGCTTAAGTCACTTTAATTTTTGACGAAGTCCAAAGTTAAGTTGAACTTTGGTCTAAGTCCAGACTTTAGCGTTCAGCTTAAGGTTTCGCTCAGCGAATCGCTGAGCGAAAGGCTAAGTCAAAAGTTAAAGTGACTCAGTGTGCGCTTTCTTTTAACACACTAGAGAAACTTTTTCTGCTGCTACTACTGTACTACAACTTACAAGTGGTTTACTGATGGTCTGTGTAGATTGTACTATGAATTTCATCGATGGTTCGATCATTTCCTGCCTGCATGGATGATGGATATTTGTCTGTCTGTCGTTGGCAGGAAACCAATGTAAGTCTCTTCTGCTTGTTGTCAGTGTTGCATTTTGAGCTGTGCGGACGACAGCTTGAAAAATACTTTAGTATAATGAATTTATTTCAGCTGGCATGGAATTCTGAATTGCTTCAGTGTAATGTACAGTTACCATTTGTTTTATGGGTCATATTCATGCACTGTTTACATTGTTGTTGTCGACGACAGTCAGACGTGCTTCTTCTTTTTATTTTCTGGCTTGCACCACTAGGAGTGCATAGCGCCAAGCGTAGTCATCAGTCTCCAGAGTGGACGATTCTGAGCCACGTCAGTTGATTCATTCACTAAGAGGTCATTGGATCTCAGGTCTAGCTGGATAGTCTTCATCCACATAGTACAAGGGCATCCTGGTGGTCTCCTCCTTTTCTCCAAGTGGAAGCTGTTAAGATCTTCTTGGCATTTGTTTCATCTGTGTGACCAAGCAGGGAGAAATGCTATGCTCGGACAATATCCGAAAGGTGTGGTTGCTTGGTTGTGGGAGCCGTCCCCTAGTCACCCCATATTATTGTAGACTAGGGGACTTACTGTGTTTTGTGTTCGTGTCTGCTTATTGTATGTTTGATGTCTGTGTGTACTATTTGTTCCTTCAGTACTTTGATACTGTTGGTTGGGTTTTTTGACCTGTAAAAACCGTCTCCCATATAACCTATACTGTGTTGGCGGGGACGTAAAACACTGCTCAATCCAATCCAATCCAATGCTTTGTTGTCCGTCTCACATATCAGTCTGCACGTGGTGGTATCATTTGATCCCTAGCAGCTTTCACAAACACCACAGATTGAGAGACGTAGTTGACTGTGTCGTTAATGCTGTTTTGTGCGTAAACTAGTAGGCTGACCAGCACATATCACTAACCTGGCGTGTGGTTGGCAGGTTGTGGAGAATGCAGGTGAGACTGTGGCGTGCAGTCGGCAGTCTGCAATACTTCACGACCAATCAGTGGCTGTTTGACACGACCAACGTCGTTAATCTACTGAGTCGCATGTGTGCCGAAGACCGCCAGGTTGTGTCTCGTGTTAATAATAAGTTTTTATTCATGTTCTATGCATATATCGGGTTTAAATGCAATAGTTTTGATGCTTTTAGCAAAAAAATTGTGTTTTGTCCGCCATCTTGGATTTCATGCCATTGAAAAGATTGGTCAACACTTAAACAAGTTGTCGTACGTCAGATTTGAAATCAAAACATATTATTTGACAGGAAACAACAAAAAACATTATTATCTCGTAAAACAAGGTTGTGTGGCCTCTAGCCCGAACTAAAACTCATATTACATAAATCGACTAAAAATAAATACACTGTGATAGACACATTGGCACTGTGTTTAACACTGTCAGTTCCAGAGATGTGTTAACACAGCTAACAACTGAGAGCAGTCTGCAGCCAGCTTCTAGGCAACAAGTTGCCTGACCTTGATACAACACTAAACAGCACAGAGTGTCGTGTATACCCATCGCCCAGTGGTAACAATTAGCCCAGCATTGAGAGTGTTAATGATATGGTTTGTGGCAGGTATTTGACTTTGACGTATCACGTATTCACTGGCCGACGTACTTGGAGAACTACTGTGTCGGCGTCAAGCGTTTTGCGCTCAACGAAGACGTTAGCCGACTGCCGTTGGCTCGGCAAGCAATCAGCAGGTTTGATGAGTTGAGCTGCTATGAGATGTTGATATCATCTGCCTCTCTGTTCATTAGGGGTACTGCAGCGGCAGCCCCACCGCCGTTCAGGCCTAGCGACCTGCCCTCTGTGGGAGCCGTCCCCTAGTCACCCCCATGTTAGTGTAGACTAGTGCTGTGCGCGACTAGTCGACTAGTCAACTAAAAAAATTAGTCGACTACGAAAAAAATAGTCGACTAGTATTAGTCGACTAGTCGCTGAATAAAAATTAGTCGAAAAGTATAATTATTTTTTCTACTTTTTGCCATTTGAATGAAATGAAACACTGAAATTTTTCGGATTATATCAAAACCAGTCGTGCGTGCAATGATAAAGTAGGGCCTAGAGATGCGAGTAACAGCAGCAACAGCAGGTCAGTGTCTGTCAACAGTCAACACTCAACAGTCAGCAGTGCCACTCTCAGCTTACAGTCCCCACACATCAGCCAGTCATGACCAGGGAGTAAAGCCGAGTCTTCACTCTTCACATGCACTGGCGTGAGACACCGACAGCCTCAGAAACATACTGTGCCGCAGTCGGTCGGTCGGCCCCGTATCACGGCCCCGTATAGCCCACTGCCAATTTGGCCAGTACATAGAGTCCCGTGCCTTTGCCTCTGTCAGTCTGTCAGCCTCTGTAGTCAAACATAATGGACAGCGATCCGGTTACTGCTACTTTGACCTCTTCCAAGTCTTTAAATAAATGTAGCCAACTACGTCGAGTGTCGTGTGGAATTAATATTCGATTTGAACTTTGCAGTGGACAAAGTTAACTAAATTGCGCCACAACAGAACGTCAGTATAGCCTAATGAAAGAACATCTGAAAACAACAACTAGTGAACTAGCAACTGCTTTGTGTTTTGTGGCCACATCTTATTTGCAATCCAAATAAAATCGTGTAACTGTAACACGATCGACTATATAGTGACTGAGGACGAAACCGAATTTAAGACATGCCTATAGATGTAGGCCTATGGTCTAAGTTGTAGCGTTGCTTATTATTTTAACATATAGGCCTAATGAAATTTTGTATTTTTGGTGTTGTCTTTGTCATTTCATTTTGCACTTTGACACTCGTGAATGCATAGACACCTACAAACCACTATGTCTCCGTCAAACGCTTTGTTTACCTGCTTACATTCACGGTTCAAAAATAATTTCCCAATTGTGAAAAATAGTAGAAAAATAGTCGACTAATATCGAAAGATAGTCGACTAATAGTCGAGTACTAAAATAGTCGATACGCACAGCACTAGTGTACACTAGGGGGACTTGTTGTGCTTTATATGTGTATCCTTTTAATGTGTGTGTGTATGTGAATTATGTTGTCTGCGTTTCCTGTTTTCCTTTACAGCTTTCTCCTTCAGTACTTTGATACTGTTGGTTGGGTCTTTTGACCTGTAAAACCATCTCCTATATAACCTAAACTGTGTTGGCGGGGGCGTTAAACCAAGCTCAATCCTCAATCCTCTTTGTTCATTGTTCTGTGCCACAGACACTAACAACAATGACTATGCGACTGAGTGAGTGAGTAGATTTTTAATGGCACATCAGCACAGTTAGGCTATACACTGCCATTCACATTGGATGTTCTGGAAAATACAGGACAGAAGACAAATTAAAAATACAAACAATACACAAACTAAACCCAGCCCAGCAAAAGCAAATAACACAAAACACAGCAAAACAAACTACCCTGGTTTAGGTGGGCTTATTCTATAATGTTCCCGAGCCCACTAAGGACATGACATTGACTACAGTAACCATTTAACAACACTGAGTGTGTGTTTTTTATCAATTTATTGCGTCTTGCAGTCACAAAATTGCTACTTGATATACAGACAATCAACGGTACTAATGAAAGACTTCATTACAGCACAGAGAGACACAGGCACAAATATACAAAAAGGTAGTGCAGCAACATAATTAAGGTGTGGTGGAAAATATTACGCAGTTTTGTTGGAAATATTCATCCTCTATCCGGCAGTGAAAGAATTTTGAAAATCGGTTAAGATTTGAGAAAGTTATTGGCAAAAGTTTGGTGGCTTCCTTTTTTGGGACACGGTGTACATTAAAATACAGCAACAAAACACTCTAAAAAGTTGAATGAAAGGACATTAATAGAATTAGAACAGAGCTGGTGAGCTTGAGCTCGTCATCTCAGAAACATTATCAAAATAATAAGTAAGTAAGACAACTTATGAGGCGCTGCTTTAACAGTTAGTCACAATGCACCACGAGCTCAGCACCTGAACAAAAATGTCTTTAGTAGCCGCTTAAATTGCTGAAAGCTAATGTCAGCTTGTCGCAGTTCAGCTGCAAGGCTGTTCACGGCTTCGGACCTGCAGCTGCAAAACACCTGTCTCCATAGTTGCTGTAGGTTCGCCTCACAAGGCACTAAGTAAGTCAGTACGAAATGCTGGTCGAAATTAACTGGTGAAGTGTGAAGATATAACCAATTTCAGATGTTTGATGCTAACCCAAATACCAATGATGGTGGTGGCCTGACTTAGTGGTAGCACGTTGGTCTCGATCACCCTACGTCGGGCACGGTTAATACTTGGATGGGTGACCGTCTGCGGGTAAACCATCTTGGCATAACCAGCCACCTAGGTCAACTCAGCCTTTCATCCTTCCGGGGTCAAAAAATGAGTACCGGCAATACGCTGGGGTAAAGGTGTGAGAATCACCTCTGTTGGGTGGCAGGTAACACTGTGTGATCCCATATGACAAGTGATCTCACGAGCGTATTACAGGTTTGTTAACGTATATGCGCTATACAAATCGACGTATACTTTACTTTACTTTACAATGATGAGCATAGCTAAGGACAACTTGTGGTTTTAGATGATAAACATGACAATCATGTTGCCATTGGCAACTTGAAATAAGTCAATTCACTGTCTATTGTTTGTCTGGTGTAGGCTTGTGTTGCGGCGCCGAATTAAATACTTCATATTGGCACTCGTCGTATGGCAGTTGCTGCGATACTGGCGCAGCAGAACTAGCATTGCACACAAAGTGCTTGCTACCTTCAGACATATCTGTTCCACGTCATCGTCTTCTGCCCATTGATAAGCAATGCTCTTCTCAGTAGTATAATTTATATGTTGGTTGATGCTAATATTTCAGTGTATTGAGTTATCTTGAGCCTCTGAAATTATGACCGTATGGTGCTATACAAAGTTTAGTATTATTATTTTTCATAATTTTTTATACCCTTGGTGGTGTAGATCCCAAGGGTTAAAAACAAAAGTTATTATTATTGAGTATTGACTGATATCCACAGTTTATGTTTATTGCTGGTATTTATTGTTAATGTTGTTGTTAAATTGTATTCATGTGTTTGTCCAATTATGTACACCAGTAACTACAGAGTGTAACTGCGTCTTGAGTGTAGCAGCATCTAAATCCAGTAGCAGTTGTCCGACTAGTACTGTCAGTTAGTCATTATGTGAGAATTTGTTCATTCGTGTGCTTGAATTGTCACGAAGCAAAACATCATACTGTTGTCATTCAATTAGTGGCTATGTTCTAAGCAGGTGCTACGACCACCTCTGTTGTTAGACAGTGAATAGTCAAGGTGTGATGTAAGTGAAACATTATCCAGTAAATCTTACACTTAATGTAAATGATATTTATGATATGGCTGTTTGTCGTTAGTGCAGTTTCATTGTATTCCGCTGTGCAAATATTGTCTTGATTGTTGTTATGGTTTTTCAGCATTTTAGTCATATTTTCTTCTGTACTTTAGCCAGCAGTTTTGGCCGATTTCAAGGCTTGATATTTATGTTGTTTACTTAACTGGTTTCGTTATATGTCTATGAGCAACTTTGACTTACAGCATAATTTAACTCTCTCTCACCAGAGGTCGCTAATGCTGAGCTGGTGTCGCTGAAATGAACAGTTTTTCAGATGTTCGCAGTCGTTTCAAATGCCCGAAGTGTTCGTCAGTAGCTTTGTTGTCTAGCTTCACTGATTTTGTAGAACTTTCTTTGTCAATTGCTGGTGCTTGATCACTGAGTTTGTTTTTGTCTGGACGCTGAAGCTTGCAACAGTCCTTCACTGGGTCACTTTACTTTTTGGCTGAGACCGTGGCTGAGCCTTTTGGCTGAGACCAAACGCTAATCTGAGCGCTCAACTTTGGTCTTAGTCCAAACCCAAGATTAGCTCAGCGGAACTGTTACTAAAAATAGCGTGGATGCAATAATATACCTACGCTGTTCGCGAATAACGTCATAAATAAAAAGTCAAATTCGGACAAAATAACGTAACTTTGGCCGTTAGATGAACGTTGTCCTATAGTTACGCTAACATGCTGACACAAATTTTCTATTTCCTTTTTCAATATTAAATGGTGTTAGAATTAAAATCAAGTACAATACAGTAGCGCCCAACAATCGTCACTCATTTATTAACGGCATTGGCGTTTCACGGCGTTCGAATGTTTGTCCGATTTTGACCGACCTAGTTCGCTATTTTTAGAAACATCGGTGCAATAGAGAACAACGCCACGCTGCTGTTTAGGCCTACGTTATAGCAGTGTTCGGTCTAATCCAAAAAGTGAAGTAGTTTTCGGCTCAGCCGAAGTTAAGCTCTAGAGGATAAAGCTATCTCTACCGTGTTAAACCAAGTGGACTAAGCCTGTAAGTTCGGATTAAGTTTGGTCTCAGCCGTGGCTCAATCCGAACTTTGGTTTGAGCCAAAAGGCTCAGCCGAGGCTGAGCCAAAAGTTCGGACTGAGCTGTGGCTGAGACCAAACGAAAAATTTGACTTTACTTTTTGGCTCATCTCCGGCTTAACGTGGTTTTAGGCTCAGCCAAAAGGCTCAGCCACGGTCTTAGCCAAAAAGTAAAATGACCCACTTACTTCCCACACGCTGTAGCCCAAATGGCTTACGTTCAGTGGCATAGACAAGTGGCGGTACAAAGAGCTGTTGCTGTCCTATAATTGGTGCTTTAAAGTTGTTTAGAACTGTAAACTCAACATTTGAACAGTCTTAAAATCTAATGTAGAAGCTAGAAAATAATAGTCACTGTCATCAGCACTAATTGTAAATTAGAGGAGTTTCAAATGCCAGAAGTGTTCATCAGTAGCTTTGTTGCCTAGCTTTACTGTTTTTGTAGAACTTTCTTTGTCACTTGCTGGTGCTTGATCACTGAGTTTGTTTTTGTCTGGACGCTGAAGCTTGCAACAGTTCTTCTGTTACTTTCCACACGCTGTAGCCCAAATGGCTTAGGATCATCGGTGTATTTTAAGTGATCATGTGCAGATATGAAGGACAAATAAACATGTTTAATTTCACATCAAAATTTTAATCAAGTTTGTGATAAAATGGTCAGTTTTGGGGATTAAGTCCGCTATAGATGCTACCATTGTGGCACTGAGAATCAACATGGGATCATTAGATATAATGTCATTCTGTGCAATATGGACATAATATGTAGCATCATTCTGGCTCGTTGGATACCTTGTACTGAGTTTTATATTTTGATATAAATGTTTCCATCTTAGTATGTTATGTTTCTGCAGTTTTTTGCTCATGTTGGTATCATATTTAATATGCCTGTTCTGTATCATCAAAGGGAGATGATTAATACTGAGTTACTACAGTGGATTATCACAATGTGTGTGCAACAAAATGTTTCATTAATGTTTTTGCGTGATAGATGGCAGTTAATGATAATGTGTTATCATGGTTACTCGACATCATTCCAATTTTTAGCCTAGTTCTTTAGCAGATGAATGAATTACCTCAGTAGTTAAAGTGAAACCATATCAACTTGGCGTCTCATTCTCTCAGTGCTTCATTGCTAGATTGTTTGTACTTAATTATTGAGTAGAATTGTAATGTCGGCAGCCAGTAGAAGTCAATTGTCTGCCTCGTTCGTTACAAATACCATTAGTTGTTATTAACAGTATAGTAACAATATTTATGCGTCGTAAATAACTGTGTAGTTTTCTAGGAATTTTTCAGTGTATAGTTTTTTATTTTGTGTATAGGTTTTTCAGTGTAAATAAGTTGCAAATCGATGGCATATATGTGTGTTTCAACTGTATATAAGTTGATTGCTAGGTACATTCATCAGTAATTGTGTGATGCTGATCTGCAGCATTGCACGTGCTGACTCCACATTCCACAGTCGTAAATTGTTGCATTCTTGACTTACATTAATTACAGCTGATACTGCAATACTAATGATTGATTTGATTTTAGTTGCTATAGAAATGTTCTCACTTACTCACAGACCTCACCATTCTTTGTGATCAGATGATCGACGTCTTGGCACTTCACTGAAGTTAACTGACAATCTTTGTGGCATCTATATGTGTGTTTTGTGTTGTTTCCGTTGTTTGATTTGTATTTTGTAGATTTTCCTTCAGTACTTTGATACTGTTGGTTGGGTCTTTTGACCTGTAAAAACCGTCTCCCATATAACCTATA
>Ga0056114_1001427_pt1 | contig 10856 bp, 9 predicted proteins | sample WorMetHERISLAND1_FD_77005 | JGI IMG/M metagenome (GOLD analysis project Ga0056114, IMG submission 77005) | Marine gutless worms symbiont microbial communities from Max Planck institute for Marine Microbiology, Germany - Olavius loisae HERON... ...
CAATTCACCAACGTCACAGACGGACGGACGGACGGACGGACAGACAGACGACATGCGATGGCAATACCGCGCTTTGCACTAAAGTGCATCGCGCGGTAAAAATGGTTACATACAACTACAATGTTGAAAAACACAAGCTTTGAATGAACGATTAAAACCAGTTCTAACTTTAATGAATGACCTCTTGTACTGCTGTATCGAGCTGCTTTAAAAACTAATCAAAGGGAGTATTCACCAGCTGATGGATAATTTTGTAACGCATGTATGCGCCTTATTTCAAGTCGTTCTAGCCCGAGCATTTTTAAACGAGTTTCATATGAGTACTTGTAGAAACCTGGTAGCCTTTTAGTGAAGGAACGCTGCACTGACTACAGCCTGTTAACATAGGTAATAGTAGAGGGAGACCAAACTGGACTATTGAACTGTAGAATGGGACGAACATAAGTGACAAAGGCCTTGACCAGTAGATCATATCGTTTAGTGGTAAAACGTCGGTGGATCGGTGGATATTTATTAACGAGTTCATCACATACATGGTACTGAACTTCAAGCATGTACAAAAAATTGTGACCAATACTGACACTTGTCACCAGTATGGTGCCCTGAAAATTCTACGATGATACCTCGAACGGTTCAAGAGTTATTGTGTAACAAAGACAACCAGAAACACACGAACCCGCGGACAGACACTGCTATAAACAATACCAACAGAACCATCTACGTTGTGATGTCACAGCAAGGGTGGAATACAGTGCGTTGTACACAGTGCGTTGAATCGATCTGTGTACGTCGACAGACAATCACGTGACATCGTCGTCAAGCGGAAATGACGTCGAGTACCAGCTGCGACTGTGTCACGTGGTCGCGTGGCCAGACTTTGACGGTTATGGCTTCAACGTTCAGACGCTGCGAGACAAGCCTGGGCAGTACATCGGCAAAGTGGACAGCGAGTCACCAGCTGCCGCCGCGGGTTGTACACATTACACAACACAGTCTGCCATTTTCGTACTTGATCTCAGAACCTCATCGCTCTTCGTGTCACGTTGAGTGGTCCAAGTACCTTGGAATTTTCGCTGATTGTCATCCATCACCGGCATAGAAAATGCTGAATATATTCACAGCAAAATTGTCAAGTTTGTCGGCACATTTTTAAAGATTCGGGGAGTTAAATCATGCAATAAGACGGATGGCATACTTTACTTTTTTACAGCTATCCTGTGCCAGACCGGGTTAAGCCGTCATTTGTAATTTTTGACATCCGGGCACTGACGCTCAGGACTGAGCGTCAGATTGCCCGGATGTCAAAAATTACAAATGACGGCTTAACCCGGTCTGGCACAGGTTGCTATATAGCTGTACCCATATGGCAACAGTGGGCGCCAAAGGGTTCAAATGCCATCGGAAACAATTGCCGAATTACGTATAAGCCCATGTTGCTGTGAGTTTAAAAAAACTTTAGCTTACTCACATAGTTGAGTTCATCTTACTTGCGTGCACTGTGAAGGTCTGAAAGAACGAGATCGTATTATAGAGGTGAACGGAGTGAACGTAGAAGGTGATTTTCACGCCGAGTGTGCTGCCAAGATTCAGTCTGTCGCCGGACAAGTCAAACTGCTCGTCGTCGACTCGAAGGCCGATGTCTACTTCCAACAGCGTCGAATGACATTGTCTTCCAAACAACCTTACGTCTCTAAACATACCTCTCCTATCACAAATTCACCAGGTTGCGTTTAATATCTATACGTTTTAAAAAATAGCTTATTCTGCGCCTATGCGACTTCGGAAGAGAACAAGAATGCTGTATGCTATCGATACCTTTGCATGAATGGACTGATACGTCACTAAGCATATGGCTTTTTGGCAAACGCGAGGAAAAAAAATGGGGGAAAATTATGGTAGCATATTGGGTCCTCGCACAGGGTTGTGGCGTACGAGTAAGTAAGTAAGTAAGTAAGTCCAATAATTCTTTAACAAAGACCGTAGTCGTATCAAATTGTGACCAGGCTTTACAGACTGCATGCGATGCCATATTGTAGCGTTGACGGACTCTATTCCGAACAACTGTCCGTATCGTCTTCGCCTATGTCATCTGAAGCTGAACGGTGACGCCGACGGCTACGGATTCATGATATTTACAGGGACTGCTCCAGTAGGACAGTTCATTGGCGAGGTAGATCATCAGTCGCCGGCGGAACGCGCTGGTCTGAGAACTGGAGATCGCGTAGTCGAAGTGAACGGAGTCAACGTCGAGACCGACTCACATTGCGAGGTTCACATTATCTTCTCTTTGTTTTCTGTTGGGGGTGTTGCATCTCTCTCGCGCGCGTGAGATCTTGGGAATTTGGATACAACAAACAACACTTAATGCATATAAACAACTGTTCGTTTATTGTAAAGCTACTGATTATCTTCGATGTTGTTAGGCTGTCTACATTTCATGTTTTAGGCCTATATTGTAACGTATATTTATAAAGAGCACTTTTGTGATATTTTTCTGGCAGGCATCATATTACTGTCTACTGAATTTTACATGAAACTTGCTAACTGTGACGATCAGAGTGAAAAATACGTATAGCATTCATGAATTGACGAAGATATGCGCAAAAAACGAATTTTACCTTTTCGTTCACCGATACACTTGTTATACAGTAAAATTCATACAAAGTTCCCTTTGATCTTTAGTCCTCAAATGTTATCCCTAGTTACTCTTGTCCGGCGATATGTTTCCACTAAATTAGAAGTTTCTGCAGCTTTTCGGCTTCGAGAAAGTCGGAGGCATGGAACGGACGGACGGACGGACGGGCTGCAACGCTGAATGCAGCCCCCTCCCCTAGGGAGGGCTGCATAATAATATGCTGTTGTTAAAAAGTCAAGTCAAGTCAAGTAGCCTTTAGTAAAGAATGTGAGTATGTGACAAACGCACAATCATATACATATAAAATACAATACATGGTGCAATGTTATGTAATGTCCAATATGTCCAATAAATCGATACACTTGTTATACAGTAAACTTTATAACGCCAACAGATGTCAAAAATTCACGACTGAAAATACATTACTACTTTCGAATTCATTGGCGCTTTAGTACGCCAACCAACCACTCTGCGACGAATGTAAACGCTCTCTTACAGTCACGCATATTCTACTGGAATTCTACAATCTAACAGATATCCGTGAAAAGTACTTCACGTGTAGCTCCCCTTAAGGAATTACGAGAGTGTTGATGCAACAACAATCATTGATTTTACCTAAGAAACCAATTTTTACCATCTTGTACAGTATAGTGTTATTTGTTTTTCTTATCTTTTTACATTAGACCTAGCTGTAATAGCTTTGTTTTTACTTGTTAATCATTCGGTCATATAATCTTATTCTTGTTATGGTGTATATTTTCTTCACCAACAATCAACATGAATGGCACTGTATTGTGCTGATGTGCCGTTAAAACTACTCCCTCACTCACGCTTTAGTAGGTCCAGTTTACTGCGCACTGATGCGTGAGGGACGCTGATGCATATTAATGACAGGTGATAGATCGTATCAGAGCTGTTCGACAACAGACCAAGCTACTGGTCATCGCTGCTGCAGCTGACAAGTTCTTTCATGAACGTCGCTTGCCTCTGTCCAGCCGTCTGCCGTTCGTGACAGTCTGTGCTTCACGGCCACCTAGCGAATACGACGAACAACGACTTCCCGGTATGACAGCTGGAATACTTTGCATGCTACATCACAGTCTTGCTTCCCGCTAAGGTCAATCAGATAGCGACACGCTTGCCAGGTCACTGTGACGGCCCTGCATGCAGCCAGCCAGCCAGCGGCCCCGCATGCTGCCTGTGCTATTAATAGTAACGCTATTAATAGCACAGGCCTTGGTCACGGCCTGATTTGGCTGCAGCCAGCCAGCCAGCCGACCGACCCGTCACCGCTGCAAAACTGTTGGCCTACATGCAGGTATTTTTTGAAAAATGTCATTTTTGGTAACGACGACCCCTTTAGACATAAAACCTAGTAGATGTTTTTGCACATGGTCTGTACGCGTCTGCTTGCAAAATTTCGCCATCGTATCTTTTGTATGACATAGCGTTTCGGGGGAGATAGGCCCCAGACAAAATAAACAAACTTTCAGATATTTAGTAGATCAGTTCAATATCGACTTTGCATTAGCGCAAACAAGTCGCCGCCGTGTTCAAGCTGATTTGTAGCTCAGATGTTCGTTATCATAGCCTAAGCTACGTGCAGTTTAACAGCGATAGGGTCATTTTTGTCTTGTATCTAATTCACGTCTCTGACTCATTTAAGGCGCTGCATTAGCTATGTATTGGACAACAGAAAAAGATGAAGACGCGGCAGCAGGAAGCAGTGACGTCATCGCATCAGTCATGACGTCACCACACCGACTACGACTGTGTAGAATGACACGGCGATCAAAGTTCGACAGTTTCGGTTTCGATATTCACTCGGAGAGATACGCGATGGTGCAGAGGGTGGGTCGCGTGGCAAGACGTTCGCCGGCTGACGCGGCCGGACTCAGGGTCAGTGATCGGATCGTGGAAATGAACGGTTTGAACGTGGAGACGGACTCGCACTACGAACTGATGCGGAAACTCGCTGCCGCTGGATGTACACTGACTCTGCTCGTCGTCGATCCTCACTCAGATCAGTTCCTCCACGACCTGGATCTTCCTTTCTACTCCACTCAGCCGTTTGTGGAGCACGGTCCAGTTGCACAGGACTCAGTGGACACGGATCATGATCCTGATGCAGGTATAATCAACGTCACTGTTCAATCAATCAATCAATCAAGAATTTTTTAGGTGGTCTATGTAACAAGCTGCGACACAAGGACCACACACAGAAGCAGTTAATTTATAACACTACTGTAGGTCACGGTATGAAAGTCGGAATATATGCAGTTTTAGTCGTTTTCTGAAGGTGATAAGAGATGCTGCTGAGGTGACATTGGCCGGTAGGTCCTATAGGTCGTTCCGCCGGCGACATCATCATTATCATTGCTGGGTTCAGTCCCGATTCGCCGAAACCTAACCCTAACCCTAAACCCTAACCCCTAACTCTAATTTCGGCGAATCGGGTTTCGGCGAATTGGGAAGACACCTCATTGCTGTCAGATGTGACGCAGACCTCTCGTTTGCTATTGTCTGTGTCCAAAGTGCAAGAGCGTGGCTAAGAGAAGTGCTAATTCACAAGCAGCATTTTTTGTACTCTATAAACTTGTCAGTAATCACGTACTCCTTATTTCGCTTTTAAAGCTTTCTTTTTTAGATTCAAAATTTCGTTGTCGGTAATTTTATGCATCACTGCTACTGTGCTGTGCTAGGCGTACAAGAAGAGACATTGAAGACAGCAACGTCCACTGCCAGCTTGCGTCTGTGTAGGCTCAAGCTATGGTCACACTTCGACGGGTTCGGTTTCGTCCTAACGGCGGTCCGGACGCGGCAAGGACAGTACATAGCAGACGTTGAAGACGGGTCACCGGCAAAGGCCGGCGGACTGAAGTCTGGCGACCGATTAGTCGAGGTTATTCACCAGCAACCCATCAGTGTGCTAGACTGCAGCTCGGACCTCGTAAAATAACGGCTTCAACTTATGATATTTTAATCAATGGTTTTCGTGGGGGGGGGGATTTTGTAGACGAAAATTCCCACTCCCCAAATTCTGTTCCGACTGGCCAGCTATCTGCAAAGAAATGCAAAATTCAGCTACTTCTACAGCAAAAAGCTTCTTTCCATGCCCACAAGACTGGGTCTATACTGCAATGTCGCACTACTGGTCCGGCAGTTTGCAGACTCAAGAATGCTTGCGTTTCTTCTATGCTGTATCAAAAATGTAACGGCGATCACATCACATGCATGTTATATGGAACTTTCTTTATAAATTTATTTACCTGGCTGTAAAATATTAGTCTTCGACTAATGGATCGTGGACGCAACTTCACTAGAAGGCTGTTGCATCAGACGATTGGAGCCGCAAACAGTTACAATAACACAAAATAATTTACTGTATGTTTTTAACACTTCAGCGACGACTACATTGTATTTCAGTTTATGCCACCTCGTATGACCGATGGTGTCTTCATACTGCGGCAGGTGAACGGGGTCAACGTAGAGAGGGAAAAGTACAGTCGAGTGGCAGACATGATTCGAGCTAGTGGAGGCACGTTGGATCTTCTGGTGGTCGACGACTCTTCGGATCATGTTTTTCATCAACAGAACATCGCACTGTCGAAAGATCAACCATTTGTCGACGTCGTCATCTGTCCAGATGAGATCGCCACTAATGCAAATGGTTTGTATGCAACATATCAGTCAGGAACATGCAGATTATGTGCCGAATGACTTAATTCGGTGGTTACCTGATGATCGCATGGTTATTAAACGATACCGAAGCTAAAGAAAATATATCGGTGTCTTTAGGAATGTTTCTCTGAATGCTCTTTGTGTTGATGGTGTTGCAATTCAGTCTGCTCCTGTTTATAGTCAGGAGTTTATTGTTCATACTCGATTTGGTATCGATAAGTGAAATATCTGGAACGACAATAATCGTCATCAGGCGGCGCAGTGTCGTTAGAACGTTGATGATGATGCAGATAACGTGGACAGTCTAACATCACACGCTGCTGCAGCTTCAGCGACATCGTCGTCACCGATTCCAACCCTTCGTCTCTGTCAGCTCGTCAACTGGCCGTCATTCGACCGCTACGGCTTCGATCTCGTCACTGACAACCGCCGCTCTGACAGTCTTCCCAAAAGGCTGTGCGGCCACTTTATCGGAAAGGTACGGTTGGTTACGTAATTTCCTCACATTGTCGCTTAATATTCAGTAACAGTAATATTAATAGCAGTAGTTGAAGAAACTGTAAAGTGAATCGGTCTTCATTGCTTTGCAGTGTTTATCCGTATACAGACTGGAGAGACTAGCTGTACTTGGTACACGGCAAGTCGGCATAATTTAAAGTTCAAGCCTTCAAGGTTACACATATCATAGTATAGAGCACGACGTTAAAACACGTGTAGAGTAGGGGCCTCTTCCAAGGATGAAACAGGCATTATCTGTAAAAAGGGTATTACGAACAAGAGAACAAGAGCCAATATGCATGCGTATTGATATATAATAGCAGCTGTGATGGTGTCTATTTTTACTGTGCCGGGCGTAATGTCCGTCTGTCTGTCTGTCACAAGCCAGTAATGTGTCAAAACGGCTAAACGTGTAAAACATAGGCTATAATCAAATATGTTTCAACGCCTTGTAACCCCATTATTCTATATTAGTTTTCCAATACCAGGAGTAATTTATTCAGACAGGATTGCCTTAAAGGGGCTTGAAGTACAGACAAATCGTGGACAGCTTGCTATTTTTAACGAAGATTACACTGTAGGCTATTTCGGTAACGATACGAGGAAATTCATAGTTACTATGGAATACAACCAAGGCTGCCAAATTGGAGTGTTATTATTGCGTCAAACAGTATTGAGTTCTCATTGGACGGACTCTGACTGATGCATGTGCAACAGTTGCCTGTTTTTCTTTGGTCGCAACACAGCATAATGAATTGCACGTCAGGTGGCTGCGGGGTCGCCGGCTGAGTGTTCTGGATTGGTGGAAGGAGATCGTATCATAGAGCTGAACCACGAAGGCGTTGAGCAGTGCGAACATGGCGAGCTGGCGGCACGCATCAAGACGGTGAAGGGTGAACTGAGTCTACTGGTGATTGACCGTGACACGGAACTGTTATGTGTCGACAGCGGACTCAGTTTCACTGATCCACGTCACCACGTCAAGCACATAATGTGTCCTCATTTACCGCCAATATCACAAGGTCATCTGCCGCCTCACTAATATTAACCCTATGACGCCCACTGTTGCCATATGGGTACAGCTACAGTATAAAGCATCCTGTGCCAGACCGCGGGTTAAGCTGCCATTTGTAATTTTTGACATCCAGGCACTCTGGCGCTTAGTACTGAGCTTCAGAGTGCCCGGATGTCAAAAATTACAAGTGACAGTTTAACCCAGTCTGGTACAGGACACTTTATAGCTGTGCCCATATGGCAACAGTGGAAATCAAAGGGTTAATGATCGTTATCATCATCCGAGTGTCTTGCCGTAGTTGGTTTATCTCTTGTGATATCTTTATCAGTCGTAACAGTAAATATTTGTCAGTATATATCTCCAGACGCTGTTCAAATACTGTACCGTTGGTGTTCTGTTGCCCGTTTGCCTTCTGTGTTTCCCGTTTGTTCAACCAAGTAAACAGTGAACTTAACTGTCTCATTATATGCCCCGAACAAAACCAAGTTTCTCGTTAATATTTCGATTTCATGCCTCTCTGACTCCACTTTGTCGAAGACTTCCTGATTTGTCTTGTTTATGTCCATATATGTCATATTCATCATTCTTCAAAAGACGCACTGCAGCAGCTTGTGTGTTATAAGCACTGTTTTAGGACTACATCGAACGCTTTTATGGCGTCAAGAAAAGTGCAGTAACTTTCTGGTCCATTCTTTGTAGAATTCTGTTGTGTTCACAAAAAATGGCTGTTTACGCACTTCAATCAATCACTCAATTTTCAAGGTGGCTGCCACAAAGATCACACAGGGTAACAGTGATTTAATTTTATTACCACGCTATGTGTGTCGTCATCATGGCGTATCATATGATCATCGTGTTAAGATGGAGAGAAGTCTGAGTTAGCGAGTGGAGATGAGAGGTGTCAAGAGCACGGAGCAGGGATCGCTGATGGGTCTCAGTCTCGTCATTTGCGCCTGTGTCAGCTGAAACGCTGGACGCACTTCGACGGATACGGTTTCACTCTGCACATCTCACAAGCCGCATCTGGCCAGTTCATTGTCGGTCACGTCGAAACGGAGTCACCTGCTGCAGCAGCCGGCCTTCTACCTGGCGACCACCTCATTCAGGTTGCACTCACGCTGCTACTTAAACTACTGTATACTGTGCCCAGAAATCGTATCTCATCGTTTATACTACGCAGTAGCATTAGATGTGTATAGCAAATAACATAAATGCGCAGTTTAACAGTTTCCAACTGCACGCAAGAACAAGGCTTTTACCTGTATGATAGACCATAGTTTTCCCAGCCAGTATTTGTGCTGTTAATCGGTGTGTTTAGGTCAACGGGAAGGATGTGACAAACGACGGCCAGCAGAGCGTCGTCGCGAAGATCAAAGAGTTGCCGAACGAGGCGCACCTGTTAGTTGCCGACTCGGAAACCTACGAGCATTTCAAGCTGTCTGAACAGCAAGCTGTCTTTGAAACAGCACAACTTTTCATTGAGGTCATCGCGTGCCCTGACGAAGCAGTCGAAACAGGTATATATTAGCATTTATAGACATCTATATACACCGTGTCTCATAATAAAGTAGCACATCGTAGTTTGCGAAATATCTTTGCGCAGGGTTGACCGATTGCAAAAATTTCAATGGCTACAGAGTCAGAGATAATTTGCAAACACAAGTGTGTAATCAATGTTTTAATTTTTAACGTGCCGAAGTGCTGCCATCTGGCGAATTAACATGTATCAAATTGGCAATTGTGCATGCAGTGCACAAAAACTACACATTATTTTGAAGGTCTCTGGTCATCTTCTTTGCGAATTTGTTGCTTGATTATTAATTGCATTGGAAAATAATTCTTTTTATTAAATTTCTATGACGTCATGTGACCCAGAAAGGTCAAACTCGTGACCCCAATGTGCTTAGAGCCCGATATCTCGAAAATGGCTGGAGATAGAGACTCCGTTCCAAAGTACCACTAATAGAAAATGGTCTATGGGATATCGAATGGTCACGTGATCGATGTCGCCACATGACCCTGAAAGGTCAAACTCGTGACCCCAGTACGCTTAGAGCGCAATAATGTCGAAAACGGCTGGAAATGCAATTTAGCAAGTCGTTAATTACTAGATAGTCTGCTGTGAGGCATTACGGTTAGCTATCCTAGCGACAGCTTGGCTTCTTGTTCAGTTTATAAGAACTTAATTCACAGCTTTATTCTGCATTATCTTACGTTCAAGAAACTTCAAAAAGTGTTAAATTCGGTTAAAATTTAGCGAACTTATGGTGCTAAATGTAATGTGCTACTTTTTGAGACACGGTGTATATTATTTAGTCACTAGACATTAGACGTTTATATTAGCGTTATCATCGTCGTGACATCGTTACTTCAGTGATATTTCAGGACAAGTTTGATAACAGGCTGAAATCAGTCGGAAATAGTTTACCGGCACTTTTTGTTGATTTCGCTGCTGATGGCATTTCATCATGTCTTTGTCAGTCGCAATTAGTCGATTGTTAGTAAAACAGAGTAATTATCGACTGTTGGACGACTTTATCTAATCGCAGCTTCAACATTACATCGTCGTCGTAGACGATATTGTGTTTTCTTTTGTTGCTGTAACGCATTATAAGCTTCTTCCGTATATTTGAAAAATATATAATACTTAATTACTCAAGGGTAAAGATGTATTTTTAAAATACAAAATAGTTTTCAGCTTGCAAATCATATAAAAGTTCAGTTACTCATTGGTTGGGTTCAGCAGAGCTAAATGTTGTTAATTGCAAAATGTCGTTGTTTTGTAGAACAAACCGCGACTATGGACGAACGCCAGGTCTTGTGTTTAACTTGTCATTGCTCTGTAGCCTCCATGCTGCTTTAATATAAAAGTACTACATATAAATGTCTTTAAATATACTCATAGGTTGAACGATAAACTAATTCCAAATGAAATTCTTTAGAAAAACAACTTTTTATAGATTATAGTTGACGTTTCGGCTTCGACTGGAGCCTTCGTCGGAACGGTCTGTCTAATCGCCGTTCGCC
>Ga0056114_1001428_pt1 | contig 10854 bp, 7 predicted proteins | sample WorMetHERISLAND1_FD_77005 | JGI IMG/M metagenome (GOLD analysis project Ga0056114, IMG submission 77005) | Marine gutless worms symbiont microbial communities from Max Planck institute for Marine Microbiology, Germany - Olavius loisae HERON... ...
CCTGAGTGTCGGCCCAACCGCGGAACCTCCAGCCAACACGTGCAAGGTTGCCCGTGTTTCCTTGGACGGTGACGAATTCGTTCGCTCTATACTGTTTGCCATCTGTAGGAACTGTGCCGGAATCAGCCTTGTTGCCATCGTAAGTTATCGTGTAGGTGGCGGGGGCACCTTTCGTGGGAACTTTGCAGCCGGCCAGAAGGGAAAGAGCCAGCGCCAAGGCTAAAGTGGAATAGGCATTTCTTAACATATGAGCCTCCCTTGCAATGCATTCATTATATTGGACTAGTGAATTAGAATCAACTGGAGTTGCTTCTGTACCTCTTCGTGAGAACTCATACCCGTTAGAACTCTCCCGCGTGTTTCTGTGCCGGCTTTTGATTGTATCGAAGTTTCACTGGTCCCCTAGGAGCGAACCTATTGTATTTGCTTTTGACAGGTTCATAGGTTCTCAATTAATAGATTGTGGCTGGATTCAGAAACTGTTTGGAACAAAAGGCATTGATAAAACTTGCAGGCCCAACCGCGGAAGTTCCAACCATTACGTGCAAGTTTGCCCGTGTTTCCTTGGACGGTGACGAGTTCGTTCGCTCCATATTGTGTGTTATCGATGGAAACTAGTCGGAATCAGCCTTGTTGCCATCCTACCTTATCGTGTAGGTAGCGGGGGGAGCAGTGTGCCGCCTTCCCCTCTGCCCTCCAAGCGATGCAAGCGCCGAAAGGCTAGAAGACATACTCAAGGGACAGGGCTTGTTGTAGAAACCCTGGGCTTGCCCCCTGAAGATGCGCCTCAAAAGCAAGCTTCCATAACTGGCATCGACGGAGCGAAGTTAGGCCAATGCGCGGGTAGAGTGCGGCTATCCCCTTTCACAATCGCCTGATTTCTCCAGCTTCCCTCCCTAACCGAATGCGGCCTTATCCAAAAGCCGCGCGGGGGCCGGGCCTCTTACTCACTCCGGTCTACCCAAGTAGCCCCCGAATCCGTGGAGGTATAGAGATGGCGGCCCCCCACCACCGCGACAAGTGTAGTCCCATCGCGAGACATCGCAATAGTAGTCCATTTTTTATTCCCCGCGATTGCAGGGGCGGTTCCAGCCCATCTTAGAGCTTCAAGATATCTATGTATTCTGATAGAGGTTTGAAAATACGGATAGTGGTATATTCTTATCTCGGCCCGGCTTTGGCGATGAGGAATGTCGTACTCGAATGGACTTATGGAAGATTTATTTTATGGATGTGCTACGAAACTTGCCGTTCTTCCACCTGTTAATGGAGAGATTCTCGTATCGCGGCCGCGGGCAGGGATTATCCTTGTAATTTCCATGAGATTGTTGGAAGATTTGTCAAAAGTAGACTGATGATGTCGGGCCAATTGAAACCCGAGTAGGTAATTTTGAAAAGAGTTCTTATCCTTCCATCCTGGTATCCCAATGAGATGAAACCGGATTTTGCCCCCTATGTTAGAGTTCAGGCTCTATCTCTAGCCAAGTATAACTTGGAAGTTACAGTTCTCTATTCCGCGCCTTATTCCTGGAAATGGGTTTTCGAGCGGAGAAAACTGATGTTTGGAAATCGAGAATACCGCGAGGGAAATTTCCGGGAGATTCAGTTCTTCTTTCCCAAGTTCCATCTCAAGCGTGTGGATAGTGCGGTGCGAGGTATTATTGGGCGCCGGCTGATTCGGCAGTTGGACAGGGAGGGGTATCGACCCGATATCATCCATGCCCATACTTACGAGTCTGGACCATTGGCACTGTGGCTTCGCTACAGAATCGATGTTCCGGTGATTATCACCGAGCATTACACGGGTTTTGCAAGAAATATCTTGAGCAAATGGGAATTGGATTTGGCCAAACGTTGCTTTGGAGCCGCTGATTTGAGAGTAGCCGTTAGTAAGGCATTCGCAGAGCTTTTAGAATTTAAAACCGGATTGGCATTCAGAGTTCTGCCTAACTTCATCGATACCTATTTTTTCTCGCCGGGAGATATATCGGAGGAGGCATGCTATGATTTCTTGTCGGTTGGTCACCTACTGCCAAAAAAGAATCATGCAATGCTGATAGAGGCCTTTTCAAGGCTCGCTCCCAGGGAAGGTGGGCTTAAATTGGGTATTATTGGCGAAGGACCAATGAGGAACAAATTAGTGAACTTGGTGAAGTGTTTGAAACTAGAGAGCCATGTTGATTTTCTTGGATATCGGGATGCTACAGAGGTTCGTAATCTGCTTAGAAAAAGTCGCATTTATTGCATGCCAAGTTCCTATGAAACATTCGGAATTGCTGCTATCGAGGCAATGGCGGTAGGCATACCCGCGGTGGTGACTCGCTGTGGGGGACCGGAAGAAAGTGTTATTAGCGGTTTCAATGGGATAGTTGCGCAATTGAATGTGCGAGCCTACGCGACCGCCCTGGAAAGATCGCTTACGCATGATTGGGATAGGAATGCCATACGCCAACGAGCGGTAAATCTCTATTCCGAGGCCGTGGTAATTTCGAAATTGAAAACCATTTACAATGAAGCAATAGAAGCGCGCGGGAGGTTGGCAGAATAACCGAGGCCCAAATCGAATTTTGATAAGAATAGATGCCTAGGTTCAGTTTCAATGCGGGTTAATATCCGCTTCTACCTGAGACTGGATATTTCGGTTTCGTTAATGAGCCAAAATACTGATTTATTCTTGTAATCCGAGGCTGGACTTACACATAATGGACTTGTGATTAGAAAAGCGCGGGGGTATGACAAGAAGGGCATCAGGGTTGTTCTCGATCGGTTGGTATCCGATTATGAACGCTTGATATTCGACTACGCCTTAAATCCGGGTTTACTGGAGGCGTTCAATGATAGAGTACTCCATGCCGAAAAAGCCGGTCGCGACCCCGAGAAATTTCTTGGCGAAGAAATAAAGACGTATAAGGAATTAGAGAAGCAGGCAGTTGAAAAAAAGCATATTGAATCAACAATAAGCGAGACTAGGCGTAGGAGATTGGCCGGCGAAACCTTCGCGGACAAAATTCTAAACGAGTACAAGAAGCGTATTGAACACTATCCCCCGGTTCATATAAATCAAAATGCCGATCCGGAAGTGTGCAAACTGTATGGCGCGATGCGCCTGTTTGATAGAAGACACTGGACTTCTCTGGCATCATATCTTAAGCGAGTTTACCCACGTGCGGGACAATTGGATAGAACTAATATTGAACAGAGGTTTTGGCGCCTCGTTTCAACCCGTGAGGGACGTATTCCGGAGGAACTCGAGACTTACAGAAGGGCCTTAGTCGCTCCCACGACTTCGCAAAAGGACAGAATAAGGGAGGGCCGCGAGGCAATTAAGATGGTTGCCTTTTATTTGCACGACTTGCTGGAGATTTATGAACGGGCGACCGCTCTTGTAACCCCGCGACCGGAGGTTAAGGATGCCATCGACTTTGTGTATGAGATTATGAGCGACTTCAGAATCAGTGATTTGAAGAAATCCTGATTGATTTCCGAGCTGCGAAATTGGACATCCCACATTGAGATGACCGTGGAATACCTGATTTCCGAATACAGGGCCCATCGAATACCTCGCCGTTCTATGGCTTATAAACTTTGTCCGTATTGATGCTGCCAAAGGTTTGGCCTCTTGTTGGAACTACGTGCCAGTCCTTCGCGCTGTCTGTATCAACTGGCGATGAGGCTCTGCAAATGGATCGTGTGGAAGTTGAACGGCCTGCATCTACGGCATCCGAAGGAGCTGGAACGCCGCCGCTTGCCGATATCCATGCCTTGGCTTCAGCCAAATCGCCGGCAAAAATAAAGCCGTCTCGAGTCCATCCAAGCTTTTCGTCTTCCATGTCGTCTTCTCGGTTTGTCCAGAGTACGGCGTCAATCACGGGTCCATTCTTGCGAGCATACAGAGTTACTGCTCCGTTGTTTCCGGGAAGCCCCGGGGCTCCTCTCATCCAGAAATCTCTTGCCGTTTCAGTTGCAAGTTTTCCTTCCGATGCGTCCAGCTTCGAAACTTCGTCTATCTCTTCGGAGATACCCTCCGGCTTTGTGTGAACAAGGATGTATTCACCCTGCGGAACTTCCACTGCCGGAAAGAGTAAACTCTCCCTGTACTTGCTTTTCGTTCCAATAAGCAGAACAAGGCCGCCGAGATTTCCCGCCTTGGTAACGAATAATTCGATGCAGTCGGGAGTATTCCCAGTTCCGCGGGGATTCAATTCGTTTATCAATACCCCTGGTACTCTGGGATTCCATCCGCTGAAGTGATGTAGAAACGAAGAGGAATTGCCCGATCTGTCCACAACATCCATTCGAAGCGTGTACTCGCGGCCAATTTCCTGGTCTGTTTCAAAGCCAATAGTAAGTTGTTCATCCTCGATATTGATGGTATCGATAGCAATGGAAGGACTGATAACCGGATCCGTATCGCTCTTTGCAATCGGCTCGTCGAATGTGAACCGTAAATGTCGCTCGTCCATCATCTCGGCCGACTGTAGGATGGGCGGCACAAGATCTATGAGATAAGACTTCTCTCTAACATTCGAGTTCGGAGCACAGCCAAGCATAATCATCATGCCGGGCAGCATGATCGCGGCGATGGGTTGAAAAAAGCTTTGCCGAGCATTGGTGTTTACTGTATATAATCGTGTATCCATAATGTGGTATGAACAGGTGGGAATTTACTCTCGCTTGAGTTGGGAAGTAAAAAAGTGTGTGGAATAATCGGGTATTGTGGAAACAGGAATGCCGCCCAGCTTCTGCTGTCTGGTTTGAAGAGACTTGAGTATCGCGGCTACGACTCTGCCGGAATAGGAACTGTTCGCGAGAACACTCTTCAACTGTATAAGAAAGCGGGAAAGATTGAAAGCCTGCGGGCCATCGTTCCGGAAACACTTGAGGGACATTGGGGCATCGGGCACACTCGCTGGGCCACCCATGGCGGGGTGAGCAATATAAATGCGCATCCCCATACTGACTGCACCGGTAAAATTGCCATCTGCCATAATGGAATTATCGAAAACTACCTAAGCCTGAAACACAGACTAAGCAGCGAGGGCCACGAGTTTGTTAGTGAAACGGATTCCGAGGTTATCGTCCACCTAGTTGAATCCCTTTATGAAGGAGATTTCGAAACCGCTTTGAAATCGGCAGCCGGCCTGTTGGAGGGAACATATGGAATTCTCGCTGTTCATGTTGACCACCCGAATCAAATAGTGGGAGTTCGAAATGGATCGCCAATGATTGTTGGACTTGCCGATGGGGAAACATTCATTGCAAGCGATGTCAGCGCCGTTCTTGCCCACGCGAAGCAGGTTATCTACCTGGAAGATGGCGAGGTTGTAAGTATAAATCCGAACACTTATGAAGTAAGCGATATGCGAAATCGAACCGTTGATAAGAAGATTGAAGTTATTTCTTGGAAACTTCAGGAGATAGAGAAGGGGGACTATCCTCACTACATGCTTAAGGAAATTCATGAGCAGGTTGAATCAATTCCCAGGGCCTTAAGCGGTCGAATCGATGAGCAGCAAGCCACGGCAGTGCTGGGCGGCCTGAATATGAGCGACACGGAACTGCTCGCGGTTAAACGCATAACAATCATGGCCGCGGGCACCAGCTTCTACGCGGCAAGGGTTATCGCATATATTTTGGAAACACTCGCGCGTATTCCGACTACCACGGAACTATCTTCGGAGCTTCGTTACCGCAATCCGGTTGTGGAACAGGACACATTGTATATAGCAGTGAGTCAATCCGGCGAAACTATCGATACACTTATGGCTGTACGAGAACTCCAGCGGAAGGACGCCCGGGTACTTGCCATATCCAATGTAGTTGGCTCCAGCATAGCTCGCGAATCTCATGGCGGAATATACATCCATTCGGGCCCGGAGATAGCCGTGGCTTCCACAAAGGCATTCGCGAACCAGCTCGCGGCAATGTATCTTTTCACCCTCAAGATGGCTCGAATGCGCCATATGCCCTGGCTCGAAGGCAAAGAATTTCTTGAGAGCCTTTCGAGTCTTTCGAATCAGATAGGAAGAATACTTGAGAACGCGGATAGAATTGCGCAACTGGCCAAGAAATACTGCAAGGCTGGGAATTTCCTCTTTTTAGGCCGAGGGATAAACTTCCCCGTGGCCCTGGAAGGCGCTCTTAAGCTCAAGGAGGTGGCATATATCCATGCTGAAGGCTACAGCGCCGCGGAGATTAAGCACGGTCCCATAGCTCTAATCAACCCCCAAACCCCGAGCGTATTCCTAGTACCCAACGATCACCTGTATAACAAGGTTCTCACTTCGATAAAAGAAGTAAAGGTTCGCAATGGCCCGGTAATCGCCATCGGCACAGAGGGCGATGCAGAGATTTCTCATATAGCGGACGACACCCTTTATATACCAAAGACGAAGCAGGATTTCTACCCATTCCTAATGGTTGTACCCCTTCAGTTATTTGCCTATTACTGCGCTCTGGAGCTCAAATGCGACGTTGATCAGCCTAGGAATCTCGCGAAAAGTGTCACGGTGGAATAGTTCCGTTTCATGTAAGAGTTCGTGCATCTTAGCAAAAATTCCTATGCCAAACGCAAGAATAGTAGATGGTTGGGAGTGAAAGAGCAGATTCCAGAGAGATATACCCCTCACTCACCCCATACCTTGCTAATCCTCTCTTGGATTTTTTGAGTGTAGACCTCGATAAGGGCTTTGTTTCCATCCACCAATCTCTTCTCTACCAACACTTTGGAAACAATCTCCTGCTGAACCTCGATTGGGGGGAGGGGGATAAGGATTTCTTCAAAATTTGCTTTCGAGATTCCCTTGAAAACCCCTCCACTTGCGAGGTTAACCATGGCTTCGGTGAGTTTTGTAAGCATATATGCAACAAATTCAGTGGATGCCTTCTGAGTGTCCTTAATGACAATACTGCTGAAATCTTGATTGGTTGCTAAAGGGATACGGTTAATTCCCACCCTTCCAATAGTTGCCCTTGTAGACACAATTACCGAATTAACAGGAATCATTTTTGCTGATGAGTTTTTTAAACCCAAGTCAGTAATAGTTCTTTTAGAAAACCCAATATCGGTAATTAAATTGGACTTGGGTAAGTCCACTAACGCAACCCAACTTATATCACCGTTCCAATAAGTCTCTTCTGATGTCTTGGGTGTTCCTCCAGACACAACTTCAAATATGTCTTTATTTCCCAACTCAACCATCTCCCATGATGGGTCAATGTCGATAGTCGGTTTGTAGTTCTCAACAACCTGTCTGCACCCATCAATAATCTTCTGATATCCCTCTAACTCTTCAACAATTCCCTGCTGAACTTCGATTGGGGGAAGGGGGATCTTCACACCTCGCACGATCTCGCTATTCAGATTGTTGACCACCCCGCCCGTCGCAAATTGACGAAACTGCACGAACACTGGCGCGGAGCCGAGAATATTGTAAAGGTAGTCACTATCCAGTCGTTCGGAGTAATCACGAAGAAGTAACCAACCGTCATGAATGCAGCCATCTGTCGCCATAATGTACGGTCGCCCAAAACTCATCGAATTGGAAAGAACAAAGTCTCCGGGCTTAACCCGTCGTGACTTCTCCACACCTTCAGGCTTGATTTTCTCCTTTGTTTGCGTTATGTATTTGCTTCCCAGTGCGGCGTCTCCAATCTTGATCCAGTTTACTCCGTTCTCGTCGGTTGTGACGTAATCGCGGATCGGTCTTGGCGAAGCGCCTCTTTCGACGACGCAAAGTTCGCCGATTGGTATAAGTGGCCACTTGGAATAGGCAAGTAGCGTACTGTCTCGATACCTTTCAGCAGAGAGATTGTAATCCGAGCTCGTGGTGATTCTTCTTTTTGGAACTACGAGTGCTTCCGTTGACTGGAGTGCCGCTACCGATCCTGATATGCGTATCGCATCTGTATACTCAGAGATTTCAGATAGTACACGTGGTAAATCATTTGCCTCTTGGGGCCGTCTCTGTGCTCCCAAATTAAACCCATCATTCTCCACCTTTGCGAAGAAGATACTGTCTGATTTCTGCTTGAGTTCTTTGTCTAGAATAAGAATTGAGGTTTTCACACCGGAATATGGTTGGAACACACCCGCCGGGAGTGAAATCACCCCAACCAGATAATCCTCAACCAGTTTCTTGCGAAGTGCCTTGTATGCCCTGCCTGTTTGGAAAATAATGCCCTCCGGCACAATAATTCCAGCCCTACCAGTAGAAGTAAGGTGCTCTGCAATGTAATCAACGAACAGCACCTCGCTCCTCTTTGACTGTAACGAGAAGCGCCCGTGAGGCCTTATCCCGCCCTTCGGTGACATAAACGGTGGATTAGCAAGGATTACATCGTAATATTCATTCCACCTATCCTGACTGGTAAGCGTGTCATACTCGTGAATCTGCGGGGCGGCAAAGCCATGAAGATACATATTAACAAGTGAAAGCCTCACCATATCAGGTGAGATGTCGTATCCCACGAAATCGAGTGCCCCTCTCTCATCCGGGGTTAGGGTGCTGTTGCCGTGCTTATCCGAGTTTGCCTTCATAATATGCTTGTATGAAGAAATAAGAAATCCCGCTGTGCCACATGCCGGGTCTAGAACAGATTCGTTTTTCTTGGGGTCTATTATCTCAACAATGAAGTCGATGATGTGCCGCGGCGTTCTGAACTGCCCCGCGTCCCCCTGTGCACTCATAACCGATAGCAGGTATTCAAACGCGTCCCCGAGCCGTTCACTGTGGTCGTAGTTGAACTGGTCTATTACCTTCAAAAACTCTCGCAGCTTCTCAGGGACATTGTAAGGCAGATAGGCGTTCTTGAAGATGTCTCGGAACAGCATGGGTACTCCGGGATTCTCAGGAATTCTTTCGATAGCTTCAGCATACAGATTGAGGGCTTCATATCCCCCCAGCCCATGCCTCATCAGTTTAGCCCACCCGTATTGCTCGAACTTCCCCGCGAAAAACTTCCGCCTTCCCCCGAGTTCTTCACTCTCGGCGTCCATATCATCCATGAACTTATATATCAACGCGATAGTTATCTGCTCTACCTGGCTTTTAGGATCGGGAACCTTTCCTAAAAGGATGTTTCTCGCGGTGTCGATTTTACGTTTCGTTTCGGTGTCCAGCATCCTTAGTTCCTTGTGTTAAGAATTGATTCAGCGGCACGTAGTCCTTCACATACTCCGGTACCAAGGCGCGGTACTTCTCCGGGACTTTTCTGAGGTCTTTCAAGGAGAACGTTGTATTTGTCGTCAAATCGGTAAATTGTCCCCTTTCAATGATATCTCGAACTTCACCATTGGAAGTATATGCTTTGAAGTAGTGCTTTACTACTGGAATCTCTTCTACTTCTTCAAGCTTGCAATCCGCCCCGAACTTCGCGAACTCTTCCTCCAGAACTTCATCCTTGGATTTGAACCTCTGGATTCTTCCCAGGGCCCTTTCAATTATCTCCCTAGGCGAAATCCTCCTATCCACACCGGCTACTTTTCGGAGCTTTTCAAAGGTGTAGTACTCCTCGGGCTTATTCAGTATCTCTTTTATTACGTAGTCGATGGCTCTATCCCACTGCTCAGCTTCGATTGCCTGCATTACTACATCATTCTTTTTCACCTCGCTTCCGAAATTCTCGAAATACATCCTGTCTATCTTCATTCCCTCGGGGCCAATCTCTGCCACCTGTATCGTAGAAAGGATGTCATCGCCGAGGTTTTCATATGTCAAGGTTGAGGCCGGTTCTTCGCCTCCATCTGATTCTGACTGAGCTTGGGGTAGATTAAGGACTTGGTCGTAGTTGTATTCCTCTTCGAAATACTCACAGTTGGCAAAGTAATCGAACAACTTGAATGTGGATTTTTCAGGGTTCTGAACCGTCTCCCTGATGTCCTTGTTAAAGAGCAACTCAAGGAAGTTGTGTTTTCGAGTTCCGCGTCCCTTAATCTGAATAAAGTCGGTGGGCGAGAAGATTGGTCTGAAGAGGCCCAAATTGAGAATGTCGGTGCAGTCGTATCCGGTGGTCATCATCCCAACTGTTACACACACCCGTGCCTTACTTGTCTTGTATCCCGGCACGAAGTTCTCGGAACCCATCAGATTGTTGTTGCTGAACTTTGCCGTGAACTCCTGGGCATCTGGTATTTGAGACGTTACCTGCACAGCGAAGTCCGAATTGTACTTCTTCGGAAACATTTTATCTGCCATCACGTTGAGAATCTGGGCGAGCTTGGCCGCATGGTTCTGACTAACCCCGAAGATGATTGACTTCCCAATCTCTCCACTAACCGGATCGCGAAGAGCATTCTCAAGGAATGTTTTGCAGAATACCTGGTTAGTGGCATCTGAGAAGTATCTCTTTTCGAACTCTCTTCTCTTTAGTATTTCCTTCTTATCCTCTCCCTCATCGTCGGTGAAGGTAACGGTTAAACCCCTTTTCGACAGCAGTTCGGTGGTGATTTTGGTTCGCGCATCAACCACGGTTGGGTTGATTAGATATTTATCTTCCACGCCGTTCAACAAGGAGTATCTAAACGTCGGTTGACCGCTCTCACAGCCAAAGGTTCGATAGGTGTCCAGTAACAAGCGGCGCTCCTGTTCCCTCGGGTCTCGGGTTGAGGTTTTCTTTGTGTCGAACCGTTTCAGATAGTCCCGTGGAGTTGCGGTAAGCCCTAATTTGTAGCCCACGAAGTAATCGAACACCGCACGCGAATTTCCTCCAATTGAACGGTGCGCTTCGTCCGAAATCACGAGGTTAAAATCCGTCGCTGAGAAAAGACTAAGATATTTGTTGTTGAAAAGCAGTGACTGCACCGTGGCAACTACAATCTCGGCCATATTCCAGTCGCTCCGGTTCTCCTTGTAA
>Ga0056114_1001429_pt1 | contig 10852 bp, 13 predicted proteins | sample WorMetHERISLAND1_FD_77005 | JGI IMG/M metagenome (GOLD analysis project Ga0056114, IMG submission 77005) | Marine gutless worms symbiont microbial communities from Max Planck institute for Marine Microbiology, Germany - Olavius loisae HERON... ...
GACGACAGTTGCAAAGGACCGACTCTAGCACAATGCGCTGATGTTCAATGTAGGCCTACTGTAGAGGGGTGCCGTCCACTGCACTCCGCCTATCTGCATAGTCCGGAGCCTATGCACTTAAGTGGAGTGCACTGTAGTTCAAACAAAAAAGGCAGGAATTAGCATAACCATACACACAGTTTTATGGAAAACACAGCATGCAACGTCACAAAATATCTGCCTATTTTTACAACTCTGATGTGTCTTGTCTTGAAAACTCAGTTAATACTGTTACAGCAAACCAAAAACTTCTCCAATTCCTGTAATTTCAACTGGCAACTGGTAATGCTACAGCTATACTACACAGACAGATGGTACAACACCGAATTAACTTTTGTTCACACGAGCAAAGCGCTGCGGCTACTGTGCGCCTGATTCGCCTACATTTGAGAAGTTATGCGAAACTGCAGATGAGCAACTGTTTGACAAAATTAAACTTAATTGCAACCACGTTCTCAACGCTCTACTACCGCCGCCATCTGTAGCGTCACAAAACTATAACCTTAGGAGACGCCCACACACATTAGCACTTCCAGCACACAACACTAGTTTGTCTGACTAATTATATTACTCGTATCCTCTATAAAGAGTGTTATTAACTGATTTCATTATTGTTTAGACTACATTAGCATTAGGCACTTTACAGACATTTTACTATTTTTCTCATTTCTCTTGTACATTGTCTTGCGTTTTTGTCAAGTCCATTTTATTAAACGAATATAAATGAATGAATGAATGACTATAATACTAGAAAAACACAACTGCATGCAACAGTTTGTGTTTTACGCGTCTTGCACGTAACTGTGCAAGATGACAAGAAGCAGTCAGACCTGTCCTTGATGTCTCGACGCGGTAAAGAAAGGCACGACATGGCGTGGTAGAATGTTCAACAACAGTCGCTCGTTCTCAGTCTCTAGCTCTAACAGCTCCTGTTGCTGCTCCGAACCCTGTCCAGTTTCAGACACACAAATACCTTACCATACACAGCCGGTCTGTTACTGCGTAAGTGGTTTTCGATGTTCAGGCAAATACTTTGGAAATCAAACTAGCAATACTGACAAATGGAATGAGCTCTGGTTATTATTATTACAAGAGAACAGTTCATTTCACAACCTCCTGAGCCCAGAGAAACTGAAGACGTTGTATTCGTTCGTCAATGCGGCCAGACATGTAGATTGCAATGAGGAAGTGAACGAGCATGACGATGCCAGCGACATCTGTCGGTATTTCAGACCTGACAACACAACAGTCACAATAAACATGACACACACAGCTTCCATTACTGTAATGGTTGCATGGCTAGTTCTGGGATCGCTTGATTGTCATTCATCAATCAACGTAAAGTTGTTTTCATACGTTAGTCTGAGGCGTGTCTTTTACTTTTTTCCTACTAGATTCTCTCGCTCCTCTTTCTCGAGAATTCTAGCTAAGAAGTAAAAGACAACTTCCTTGTGATTTCTTGCTTGCTCCTATGTTGCTATAGCAACGATGTCAATGGCAATGTTTGGTAACGGATGTCAATGTAATTTGTCGTGTTTAAACATGATGGCCACCACAAAAAAGTATTGCTGTCATGCTGTTGCATTCATTACACTAAAATATCGTCGATATTAATACCAAATCTGTCCAAACAAAAACAAATTCTCACCAAACTCATCGGCACTATTTCTTAGTGGGCGGAGCTAGCAAAACCTAGGAAAGAAATTTCTTGCTCGGTAGTTCTCGTAGAATTCTCGCTAGGTCTACGATAAAAGACACGTTCCTAGCCTAGCAGCTGCAGCTACGATTCTCGTAGAACTAAAAGTAAAAGACACGCCTCTGTTCTATATTTACCTATTCGACTGTTACTAGTTGCAAGTGTGAAATAAACGTCATTGTCATTTTCACTGGCTGTAGCAAGACAGCAATGTACAGACATATAAAATATATGTCTGTACATATAACGTTTGGTACACTTGCCAATGTTAGAATGAATTCAGGACAGGAGTGGTCAGCACTCGTCCTTGCTGCAGCAAATGTAACATTTACGTAGCAGTGCAACAGTACATGGTATTGCAATGTAAATTCAAAACTCAACATCATCAGAATAAGAATAAAAGTCATTTAAAAACGGCATCTGCTGAAGCTCAAGTCACTGTTAAAAGATTTAAATACGACAAGTTTAGAGCATTGAGTTGAAAGGCAGAAGACTGACCTGAGTGGGTTGTGGTGGTCAAAACGGAGAAAGATGGCTCGGTCGACAAACTCGATGGCGATGACGAAGCCGGCACAGATGAAAACGAGGTAGAGGAGCTTGACTAGGGCAGAGAGTCTGACGAAGATGGCGACCGACAGCAGCGTGAGTACGGCACCAAGGTAGATATAGTGAGGAGTGTCACAGTCGAGGTGTTGATCACGGTTGAAAGCAATCACCGAATGCATCGCTCCGACCGACGAGACAACTGCCGAGTGACCGTTGAGACTTTCATCGGCCGGGAACACCAGACCACCACGACAGCACATCTGACATCCACAACTAGACAGTGAACGACATGATGCAGAGCAGATATGTCAGCAATACGTTTTTCTGTGAATATTGTGCTATTATCAAAGTGCTGTGACTTACTTCTTAATTACTCGTCTCAGACCAGTAGCGTGTGCCTGCGCTTGCCACGTTTCATCCAAATACAGCTGAATTTTTTAGATATCTTGCGCATAGACAGACAGGCAGATGATAGTCAACTTTTCATTTCATTTCATTTCATCCTTGTAACTTGACTCAAGTATCGTCAGCTTCTGGTACCATTATACCGTTTTTTGGCGCGTTATAAATTCGTTACTTACTTACTAACTTACTATTTCCCCCCGGGTGTCCACAAATTTTCTAACTCTTAACTGTTCTAAAACTGAATTTCTCATATTGGTTTCCAAAAGCAACTTTCTAAAAATAGGCAACTCATTACTTAATACCACGTGCATGCAACCTTGTCTTTATTTCTGATAAACATCTGCCTTCTCCTATCAGATAAATAATCAACTTTATTCATCGAAAAAAAACATTCGATAGCAACATTAAAAAATAACAAACAACACACCCACAACACGCGCACAGAAAAAAAGAAAGAACAGATCTCACATGGATAGGCCTACGTGCCAACAGCAGTGGACCACATTACTGCGACTGGCAAACCTTGCACAATAAATTCTCCTGCAAATTAGACCTAGATTTCGATAAAAATCTAACTTTACGTTGATCAATAAGTTCACTAACTGTTGATAAACCAAAGAACGACATACAGCTATTAATTACACCGCTATCATAGGTACGAAACAGTTTTATCATTAAACGTTTTAGAGTAAATTCCAATGACCGCATGTCTGAAACGTTCACCGGGCACACCTCTAATCCGTATAACAGAACAGGCAAATATTTTGCCTTAATTAAGTGAAGAACAACTTCTTCAGTGTCTAAACGACCCACACGGCCAAAAATAGCATTGAATGAACGATAAAATGCTCATCACTTTCTATGTCCTGATATTCTCATATCCGTCAACTCCTTTGCATCCGTCCTTACCTTGATTCTAAAACAGCCAGTACCATCGCTGCCTCTAATGACTACTCCAAACTTGACTACTGTAACTCTATTGCAATTTTCCAAAGTCTTAAATAAATAGCCTCCAACAAATTCAGAACTCCTTTGCATGTACCATGGTTAAAGTTGCTAATTTTTTTCATGCCATACCCATGCAGTGGCTCAAGACTAAAGTTCTCTCACCTTACCACCTACACAATCTAATCTCGGTTCAGTTTACACGTAAAACAAGCTCCTCATCCGTTGTCACACTAGCTCGACCATCTGTACCTTCCTCATTACAAATCACCAATCGCTCTTTTAGATATGCATCACCTTACCTGTGGAATCAGCTACCACTTTCATTCCATCAACCTCATCCGGTTCACTCTCCTCCTGGTTCACCTCATCCTTCACGCATAACCTCATCACAGTCACCACCTTCGCTCTCACCATCTCCGACAGCCTTTCGCTCGAGACTTAAAATCCATTTGTTCCACAAATCCTTTCCTCCAGTCTTTCTGGTTCCATCTGGACTGCCTTCACGGATCTTGGACTCAGACCAGATTGGCGTTTGTTTAATTTCTTCCTTTATACATGTTTTTGTTTTTGGTTATGTGTGCTAGACTAAGCTTACCACATGGTCAGCTTTTCAGTCCATGTTAAACTCTCTTATCGTTTCATATTGTAACTGTACAGACAAACATAATGACCCAAAACATAATGCCTGATAAAAAACGTGGGCGATAACAATACACAAAATATGGGTTCTACTCAACGACTCACCACATTAACGAGCGTGACGCAGGCCGCAAGCAACAGAGTGACTGTAGCAAGAACGAGACGAAGTAGGGCAGACCGTCGAATATCGCACTTGATACACTACATCAATATCAACAGACACCATCACTAACACTATTGAATCGCAGTCTGTATTAGTCCTATCCATTCCAACAGCTGTCTTTATCCATTAGTAAGTATGTTTATTAGTTTTATATTATACAATGACTGTACAATAATTACAGCAATAAGAAAAAAACAACTAAATATATACGCTCTTTCTACTGTATTATCAACTAGCCAGTCTGCTGGGCTTGACTGTGAGAATGACGGTGCCATCTGTTGAATGAGTCTGAAATAAATTTCAAAGCTATAAATAGGCTACATTTGTGGCGCTCTCTGGTGAATGACTCTACAACAAATGTGCAATAAGCAGGACCACAGTACAGTCTAGAGGAAAAATCTCAGGAGCTCAAGTCCCGTTAATTCTTTTAATCCCTTGAACCTGTCAAGCATCAATCCTCCCAAAGATATGCACAAATTAGGAGAAACACATGCACAAACAAATTTTCGTGATTATTCAAAAGGAGAATAAATATGTAGCTGGAGGAGCTGACCTTAATTCGGTAGCCAAGGAACAACATAAGAAGAATGGAGATCCATGCAAATCCAATGAGAAACAGCAGCAGAAGCAACAGAGTCCTACACAATCAACAGATGTCTTTACTTCACCAGCATGTATTACACCACATAATGCACATGGTACATTCTCTCCTGCTTTACCTCCTTCCGGTTTGATTTTAGACTTATACTACTGCTATTAATGCGTATTCTACATGGAAAATTATAACTCTGTGCAATTTCTTTAACTCCGTCTTGCAGCCATTTTCTTGTTCATATTATTTGCTTTTCCACCGGATGATACTGAATTAATATCTCACCTCCGTTGAAGTTCCATAGAATTCCAAACAGAACAAAGAAGCCCGTTCAGTCGTTTTTGTCTTTTGCATGATATACACATTGAATTTGTTTGTTTGTCTGTGTTAACATTTGTACTGACAATGATGCTTAAATCTGTTATTTGTATTATATTTAGCTATTTGGCTACAATTTCAGTAAACACAGTTAGTTACTTACTTACTTGCAATTACTGTGATGTTAAAAGTAAATAACAAACATGAACACTGATAACAGCCAGAGATGGTTTACCTCGGTAGCATCAGTGCCTGTACAGCGACAGCCATAGCCAGCAATATGAGACAGCACAGCATACTCGCAGGAAATGTTGAGTCTTCAATGGTCTTGTACTTCAGAACAACAATAGTGAAACACATGAGTTACAATTAGCATATTGACATGCACTGTTTATCATTATTGGCAGCAACTGTCCATAATGTCTAGCAGCAAAGTCATTTTGTAATCACATCAGATGCCAGATTCACCTCAAAATAGGTCTCCAGTCCATAAATAACAAACAGTCAACAAAAAGTCTATTTATAAGTTTATTCTATTTTACAGTCTATATTCTAAGTTTATCTCTATCTAGCCTATTCGATTAACCCTTTAAAGCTACTGTTGCCATATGGGTACAGCTATAAAGCATCCTGTGCCAGACCGGGTTAAGCAGTCAGTTGTAATTTTTGGCATCTGGGCACTCTGACGCTCAGCCCTGAGCATCAGAGTGCCCAGATGCCAAAAATTACAAATGACGGCTTAACCCGGTCTGGCACAGGATGACTTATAGCTGTACCCATATGGCAACAGTAGGCTTTAAAGGGTTAAATAAAATGAAATTAAATGAACTTTACTGAAATGTTAATTCAACACTGTACTGTAAGCATTTCAGCTGTCACTGCACCTGGTATTCAGTGACGTGTGTCTTGAAGCAGAGAGTGAAACGACTGATCATGCTCATCTTGGACTTGTCTGAGCTGCTGGCACCCATCACAGCAGCCGCCAAGTACTTGTCCAAACGACTGCTTAAATTTCCAACGTCCAAGTCACTACAATCGACGTACAGCTTTCACATAGCAATCGCAAGCGAAATATGTAGGTACACCAATACACCATGCATGCAGCAGCTACATTGCTACATGCAACCTCATTTCAACGTGTACACATCAAAGTAAAGCTGACAAAGAAATTATGTTTTTCGACCAATTACAGAATTTTTACACAAAGTACCTGCTAAGTAGTGGAGCGTCTACTCGGCCACTTGAATTGTAGTTCTGAAGCAGAACACATACACGCATAGTGTCACAGACAGACAGACAGACAGACACACACACATACGTACATAGTACACCAGTTTAATTACCACCTTCCAGACTAATCTACGTAAGTTGACTGTCCCTTTGATCCTGAGTGGTGACTGGTGTGTGACCAGGTATTTTCCCGCCATCAACCAAGGCAATCCCCAGTGTAATCATAGACGGGATCTCAAAATCTCATCTGCTGTGATTCCTACATGGGCTCTTTAGTCAGAGGCAGGGGGCGGGACGGGCAAACTGGCTACTTTAATAACTCAATATTGTCCCTCTGTTATCAATGCTCCAGCAGATATATGCTGAGCTACCTGTATTGCTATGGCAGTGGTCATCAGTCACAGTTTAAACAGGAAATTGGTCAACCCTAGCTGATGGCCTGTGAAATTAATCTCATAGCATATGCATTAGACGTTGTGCAGGATCTGGCATAAGAAAAGAAAACTACAAGTAAAAACGATTAAAGTGTCCAAAATGACTAATAGACACTAAGCAGGCACATCATGAAAATTTTAAAAAAGTTAATGAAAGCAGCGCATCAAGAGCTGTGTTTTCACGTGACTGCGTCACTGCAGAATGGCCAGGATGCGATCTCAGGCCTGTCACTGTGAAATTGATTCTAGCTTCGGCAGCTGAACGTCCACAACTCTTCCCAATGTAGACTGTTGTTAGTAGCCTTCACATCGCTCTGCCGGTCTCACGTTCCCATTTGTTTAGTTATATTTCTTCATCAACTTTCTGTTTAGTTGAGTTTAGTCTCAGCTGAGTCGGTCGACTCAGCAGGGCTAGTTTTTCAGCAAACATCCAGCGCTCAGAATTGTACACAATCGTGCTGTAAGCGTTTCTGTCTCAGTTAACTTCATCTTCACTGTATTTTATCGTTCTTAATTCTTTGCGTGTTTTAACTACTCGTGTCACAGTGTGCGTATGTCATACTGAAATAAAATGCTACTTACTTATACTTACTTACTTAACGATGCGACTATAAGTACCTTGCTGTCGACCGAGGCGGCGGGGTTGGTGCGGGGGGAGATGGGCAGCAGGTGCGACCAGTTGCTGCCAGTGAAGAGGTTGGCCAGTGGTAAGTCGGCGTTGAAACGTACGGTACTGGAGACCAGACGGGAAATGAGTGCACTGACGCTGCGTACCGAGTAACGACTACACGAGTGACTGGAACTCGACACAGCGTCGAGCACTGGCAGTGGCTTCACTGGCCCGTAACGCTACATTACAGACAAGCACATCACAAAGACTGTGATCCCAGTAATACTGTGTGATACCATATGGCAAGCGACACCCCGTAGTTCAGAGATGGATTTCCACTAAGAACTTATCACTGCTTTAACGTTTTTTTAACAGACACGCCATCAGCGGATTGATTCCACGTAACAACTGACCCTCAACAACCGCAGCACTGCCATTCTGATCAACTTCATTCGCCAATAGGTCGATAAATACTGTACAAGAAATACGAACAATAAACAGCGACTGAATGCATACAAAAAAAACTTCAGTAATTTATACAAATCACTAAATAAAACAGAAATATCTGAAAAACATTATCCACACATTTTGTGACTTAACGATGGGCTATAACTTAGTCTGAGTTTTTCAGAAATGGACAACTCGACAAACCAGACACCATTACATGATTACAGTTATAGTAAACTTGAATAACACTGGAATAGCATAGCACAGCCTACTGATTAACGAAGTAGATGCAACTAAGTACGAAATGAAAAGGACAAGTACAAAATGCAACAGTCTGACTAGTAACTAATAACAGACTTTGAAAAGCATCCTAGTAATAAAGTTGCAGCTATTGAAAACATAAATAATCTATTGTGACTTATTTTTCTGAGATTGTACGCCAGTTCTCTGTGGTCTGGGAGAAGAGGCTGAAGGACATGGTGCGGGTTGTACCTGTAAGCAGCTGTTGACATGAATAACATACAACAAGTGAAAATGTTGAAACCTTTCGAGGATGCTGGAAGACGACGAAGTAAGTGGAGATGTGTTGGTTGCGGAGGATGGTGTTGCGTTGGTCGCCGTTGGCTGGTTCCGTGTCGTACTCGCCGTGAAGATGATCGAGCGTCGACTGGGTTATATGCACGCGTCTACACCCATCACGAGCATTACAACATGCCGCTGAGTCAGACCGGTAATACTGATAGCTTCAAGCTGCTTTGATATTATTGATAATTCCACCACACCTGTCGCCTTATATTCTGTACACAGCAGAGTGCCGAGTTATTAAAAATAGCAGAAAGGGGGCCGGTGTGACCGGTGGTCAAAAGAGTGAGAAATGATCAGAGACACACCCCTCCCCACCGGGAGTGCAGTATGGAATTGACATTTTACCAGTAGTTGTGTTTTAACCTACAAGCTGCCGTTACGTGAGCGAACCCGCTGTCGCTGATACTATACAGCGTTTTACGGACGACTGATAAAAACTAGCTGACAATATCGGCCGACAAATCCAATGACGACCGGCCAAGTTTCCTTGTCGTATAAACAGTTTTTATCAACTGATGTTTGATCAGATATTGCACAAAATTATGCCCAGTCCTATGGAACAGTTTACCAGCAGCAGTTCGGGAAGCAGTCAGCTTGTATTTATTCCTTGGTCCTTGGCCTTGAGGGTTAAGTCCTTGGTTAATTCTCCAGGGCACCTCAGAGCCACACAAACTATGGCAGTTAAGGCTCCATGCGACTGTCAGCTTGAGATGGCTTGCCCATGAAGAACTTATCCGGCTTTAACTTTTTTTTAATAAAGTGTTTATTGCATGAACTTGTGCCACCGTTAAGTTACCTTTCCTTAGTTTTATGTTCTCTCGCAAATCGCAACCCGTAATCTAAAGCAGTCACTGAACGTGTTCTGACGTCAAGTCCTTGGCCTTGGCCTTGAAGCTCAAGTCCTTGTTAACAACACTGAGCGCAAACATAAAACTCATCTGTTTACTTTATGTTTTAATGACTGACTATCCGTTTTCATATATTTTACAAACTTTTGTAATGCATTCCGCTCATCTCATACCGTTACCAGGTCTTTCGCGCGTTATAAATTCGTTACTTATTTGCTTTGAGTGTTCAGATAATGTGAGTCGATTTTGCCGGCCGACGATTAGCCTATGTCACCGATCAGCTGAACTGACCCTGGTAGACTGGCACTGACGACGTGCTCGACTAGCTGTACGTCAGCGCTCCAGACATCATAGCGCCATCTAGCAAGTCCGACGATCGCAGACTCCACTCGACCACTGTGTACACCCACACGTACGCCGATGTTCGCCTCGGCAGAGTCACGCAGGTAACTGTACAACCACATCACAGAACCGACTATATCGCTATAAACAAGAACAAGAAATTTTTGCTCACAGATCGACCTTTGACCTTTTACCTTATCGCTTCACAGTAAACTGACTGATACAGAAGAATCGCAACATCTGCAGCTTAGCAGCTATGTATATATTTAAGCCTAGTAATCTGTAGTATGCATAACAAGAAGCCAAGCTGTCGCTAAGACAGCTGACCGTACTGCATCACAGCAGACTATCTACGTAGTAATTAGCGATGGTTGCTAAATAGCATCTCCAGCTGTTTTCAAGATATTGGGCCCTAAGCATATTGGGGTCATGACCATGACCTTGACCTTTCAGGGTCACGAGACCATTCGATTCCCAATAGGCCATTTCCTATTTGCTTCTTCAAACAGATTTTTGATGAGACGCACCGTTTAGCCATATATACGTTATAGACAGAGAGACGACAGGCAGACAGACATAACACTGTAGCATAAGCGCGACCGTTAGTACGGTCGGCTAAAAATGGACGTCCATTAAATGACAGTCACTGGGAACGAAAATTGGAAAATCGTTTTTCGCGCATATCTTCGTCAAAAGTGGTTCGATTTACGTCAAACCAGCACCAAAATGATCAATGGCCCATTCTGCACATACATATTTCATCAGCAGAAATGCTTCTTTTGTGATAATCTGTAATCTGTAATTTTCCGGAAGGGCCGCATGTCGCAGCGGCCAGCTTGCCGTGCCCTCACTTGTTTTTATAAATTTAACATAGCAGAAACGGATGTACACCAAGACGCAGTCTAACATCGATAGCTGATGCAACCAGTGGTTAAATTACTGAAAAGTAGGTGGTGGAACGCTACATTTCTTCCCCCTCTTTCCCTCCCTTCCCTTCCTCAATCCTCTCC
>Ga0056114_1001430_pt1 | contig 10850 bp, 10 predicted proteins | sample WorMetHERISLAND1_FD_77005 | JGI IMG/M metagenome (GOLD analysis project Ga0056114, IMG submission 77005) | Marine gutless worms symbiont microbial communities from Max Planck institute for Marine Microbiology, Germany - Olavius loisae HERON... ...
ACCCTAACCCTATCCCTAACCCTAACCCTATCCCTAACCCTAATCCTAACGCTAACCCTAACCGTAACCCTAATCCTAAACCAGGGTGGTGAAATTCTCCGGGAGCGCCGAAAACTGGCGACTGTTAACCCAGCTGCTGCAGATTTCGGACAATGTGGAGTGCTTGAAGTGGCTCAGCAACACTGTGGACTGCCCCATCTGTCATCAGCCAGCATGTTCGTGAAGTACGCCGACGGTTCAGCCGGGTGTTGCTTCTGGAGATCCGTTCGACGTGGATCCTTCTTCGAACACAGCCGCTTGTCGCTGTAGAAGATACTGCTGATCGTTTAGTGCAGGGGGCGCACGACATGTCCCAGCACACCATCTTTCATGAAGCTCTCATTGACAGTCCTGTGACTCTCAGTCCTGTGACTGTCGTAGACTGGTGCAACTTTTTGTCGCGACAAGGCTGAAAACTATCTCGAACATCACCCCAGAGCCATCGGAGGCATCAACGATAACGGGGAGGCAGGCGATAGTGGTCGAAATTGACAAAACAAGTTCTTTTTCATCGAAAATGTGACCAGGGTCACTGGCGGGAGGGACACTGGGTTTTCGGCGGGATTGAGCGGGATTCCGGCATATGTTTTACAGGACAGGTCAGCCAATACACTGCAGCAGAAAATTACAGTCTACATTTTGCCAGGGACACACACTGTTTCGGACGGGTGGGCTGCATACGCAAACATTTGATACATTCGGCACGGCATCTACATTCTACACACACTCGGTGGTCATTAATCAGCAAAATTTTGTGGACCCACAGAACGAGGACACACACACTGAACGTGGAAAACATGGATGCAGACCAAGCGAAAATTGAAACGCCAGTTTGGGACCAGCAGAGATCTGTTTCTGTCTACCTGCATGAATTTGCATATCAAAACTCACCAAAATTCTGATCGGGACCAAGATTTGTTTTCGAATTGAAGCAAGTTTGCACAGAATTTGTTGATCCATCTTGAAGAAGATTACAGTGACGTCAAAAAGCTTATTATTTTGTCCATGTGCCAATGAGAAACTGCTTACTAATCTGCGTCTGTGAAGACTGATTAACAGTAAGTTATGGTTGCATAATTTCAGAAATTTCTGATCATCTAATGCTATAGGATAATGTTCTATAAAAAGTGAATGGTTGTTTTGTTCCTGTCACTTAATACAATTAATAATAAACGAACAACTGCATCTCTGTTGATGCTAGGGAGACCATTTACCTGTTTCAGCAGCTGTATGTGACTACAGAAGGGAATGCAGTCTCAGTTCAAAGCATGTGGACTACCAGCCAGTCCATTGGAAATCGATAGTTTTGTAATTCTTGTGTCTAGACTTTCAAAAACGTCTGCATACCCCAGATCAAAATGCACCATTTCAAGATTAAATAATCAAACATGAGCAAGTCTCATTTCAGTTCAGTTGGCTGAATCTGTGAAGTAGGAACTCCCAGTAATATGCCAGGGAATGAGGTATTGAATTAGTCATGATACACCTAGCTGAGACTAGGAGCTCTTCACTGTGTCTGTCACCCTTGACACACTGAACTGATTAAGTAAGTAAGTGAATAGGTAAGTAATAGCATATCTGTAGCGTCTGTGATCAAGACAGTGACTAGGCACTCTGTGTCCTGCTGCACTGCACAGTTTTCTATGGCAGTCTGGAGATTGTCGACTCAAGCCATCAGGATATTGGAGAGTCCCTTGCCTTTTGGTGGTACAAAAAGCCTTGAACCGGGATTTGAGACTGCACACATGCCTCAGTGATGTTTAGGCCAGCAAAGCATATAGTTATGTAGTGCATGACTGCTCATTGTTTAGGTTCCTGTAATGTAGTGACTCTAATGGCCATTGACAGAGTCAGTGTATGTTAGGGAATGGCCAGTGGAGAAGTGTGAAGAACTTCAAATACAGCATGGCCATTTGTGCTGTCTTTCATTTTCTTTTGTTTAGTGGTGACTGGTGACCATTCAATAGCAAATTACGAGCTTTGGGCCCAAAAAGACCTTAGTGTTTGGTGGTAATGTGGTTGCCTTATGTGTTAACGTGGTGACCAGTGTTGTGATTGCTATACTTATTAGTGTTGGGATAACCACGTATCAGTTTGAGTCAGTTTTGTTCTAGCTGCACATGAGTACATGTAGCTTTGGCAGTTTGCACACTGTCACAGTCGAGTAGCACTGGCTGTAATTGTTGTTGTTTTTGTTGTCTTTCAGAAGTTTATGACTGAAGATAATCTCACGAATATTGAAGTGTCACTTGTCCATATGACTCAGCTCATGAACGACTTTTTATGATGATGATGATGACACTGCTGGAACTTTACACGTATAATACATAATATTACACACTAGCATTGGTGAATGGATCGACTAAGTATGCTATTCCGTTCTGTTAAATGCTGGAAATTGAGGTAAGTGTGTACGATTTTAAACTAAAATTAGAGCTGTCGAATGCTAACGCATATCACATTAAAGAATTAATTGCGAATAAATTAATGCCGTTAACAAAACTTAACATGCACCCATAAATTCTATGAAGCAGGAGTTTCAATATTTGACTAAACTGCGGCTATTTGACGATCAAATAATATTCACTTAATTATCCCCGTTATGGTTGCAGTATACTCAGTTCTATTAGCTTGTCAGCTGAAAATTTTTCGAGCAGTTGCACCTTGTAGATGAGACGTGACAGTCGTTCGCTGACGGCAACATACAACAAATAGAGTCACGAATTGATGAGTAAATTAATGCGTTAACACAAATTATTAATCGATGCATTAACACAATTGAAAAAATTAATCGCTCGACAGCTCTAATTAGAATGCTTGCTGTTGACTATTATTTTATGTATGTAAGGCTGCAGCCAGCGCTGCATCCATGGTTGTACACAATTCTTCCATGCTCTGTGCTAAACAGCATCTACAACAGTGTTAGCTGTATGCGAACATTAACACGTGCATTCGTGAGTGGTTAGGGACTGATGCTACCTTGTATATTAAGTTATCAGCTAGTGTGGGTGAATTGTGGACAAAGTGGATGAGGCGCTGTCTGGAGCCTTACACCAGTTGTTTATTGACGATGATGAAGAACTGTTGATTGTGCTTCTTTCTGTTTATGTTTTCAGTCTGAGTTTGTAGCACTGAATAATAGTTAATACTAGGAAGTTTGCAGGTTTGTACTTCTGAGGCTGAAGAAAAAGATCACTCGACAAATCTGTGTTGGCTACAGACTCTACACAGTGGTTCAGACAGATGAAGGTGTTGCTCTGAACTGCTCGATGTGATATGCTGCTATTATTAAGGAAGCAGATGATCAATGGAGTTTAAGCGACAAACTGCGCAGGCTTCTGTGACTCTGCAGCCATCGGTCAGCTTAATTTGCACATGTTGATGATTGGCTTCTGTAGGCAATAATGAGATCTGTTAATGTCAAGAGAATGACCAAGATGTTCAGCAAGCATTGGCATTGGCACAGGTGTGTCATCTGCGAATGCTCCAGGTTCCTTGTAATAAGCAAAGCACATATTTCCGCAACCAGATGGCCATAATGTCTATGAAATGTGTCGCATACAAGTTGCTGTCTGCCGTTATTGATACAGATGACACACGTGCCATTGCAGACAGCAGACCACAAACGTGAGGCAACACCATCGACGGTGTTGAGTATGAAACTTTAGACATCAATTCAATGACGGCTAATTGCGGAGTCTTGGTGAGGTCAGTAGCTGTGAGTTGAGATTCACCTTGATGCTGGTGCATCATCCAGCACAACACTGATAGCATCTCTTTGTTCTACAAGACGGTCGAGCATGGTGCACTAGCAAACAAGCAAGCAATATAGACTGTGAAATTGATTAAATGATTTTAAATCAAAAATGCAATAAACTCTGTTTTGACCCGAGCATTGTGCAACAAGAAATATATTTCGTAGATTCCGCACTGGATAAAAATAACACAACAACCAGTTGCTGTGACATGCGGCAGATATGACTGGAGGCATTGAACTCTGACTCAATCTTCTTTCATGCAATTTCTTTCTCTTTATTAGTACAGATGTCAGTTTGATTGTTTTCAATGATATGGTGATATTTATGTTCAAGATCAACAATTTTCTGTCGTTCATCTGCTGTAAAGTTTGGCGCTCTTTTATCCATCTCTGTAAATACACAATTCTACATTGTCTAATATTTTCATACAGTTGGGACACAGCAGTACTAAAAGCCTATAAAACAGTACTAAAAGCCTATAAAACCTTGCTGTTGATGTATTGTAAATTATACTAATTTTGTTCGTATATTGATATGAATGACGTGAAAAGTTTAGACGTTCAGCGTGTTCTCAGCTACCAGCATTTTACTCCCGCTGTTGACTTGCCAATTTAAAACAATGGTAGATATAAAACTAATATTCTCACATTTTCGCAAGTCTGCAGCACAGGTATTTGGTCAATCGGCAGTGGGCATAGCACTACCACGAAAACAATGAACGTAACCTGCAGCCAGATAACGCAGAGTGATTTGGAGCTGTTCTTGCAGTGATATGCTCTGTCTTAGCAATGCGTCCTCTTTTGAGATAGATGGAGCAACCAAATTCAGGATAAAATCGAAGTTGTCTTTGTCCATCATGTGGGATCTTCAAGTTCCAGCTCACTTATGAGTGTCATACTAAAACTGCGTTGCTCTCGCCGCGCCATCCAACTGCGAACCCAGCAAGACGGCTGCGGTCACATAGCTACTGTGGATAATAAAAGCAGTCGTTTTTTTCATTATTCCTATTTTTGTTTCAACTATAAACAATATTACGTCGCTAGCGACGTAGTAATTAGCAACGCAGTGGGATGGCATGTGAGACCTGTTCGGCCCGTGCGTCTGGCACGGGTGTCATCTTAGGAAACCCGTGCGTCCGGGCTGGGGCCATGCGTCCTGGCTGGGCACCCGGCTAGTGAGCACCGAGGTTAACAACCCAGTCAATGCTATTTTCTTTAGCATGTAAATATATCCATAACATGTAACATACAGCTCTCGGATTGTTTTTAGCGCGCAACAGAATATAGCATATATGCTTAGCTCGCTATATGCTATCGCCCGTCCGTCGGTCTGTCTATACGTCTGTTACACGGGGGGTATCATACCAAAACGGTTGAAGTTAGGATCATGAATTTTCACCATACGGTAACCCCATCACTCTAGTTTTTTGCGGAGTAAGTTTTATCCAGAAATTCTAAGGGGTTCCCCCAAGCGGGGGCATCAAACATTGGTGGGGTGGGGAAAAGCAGCCATTTTCTAGCTTTAAGCAGCAATTTCTGTAAAACAGCAGCAGATACGTTCAAAGTTACTATTAATGATTTATAGGAAGTCGCATGTGAGCTTTAGATTGACAACAAGATCGATGACCTAGGATGACATTGAACTGCTGTAAGGTCAAATTTTGTCGGAATTTCATGTGATTTTGTGATTTTGGAAAGCAACAAAGGCTAAACGAATGAAGATAGACCCGTAATGTCAGGGATGGAATTCTAGCCCATTAAATGTACTTTTTAGCGGTGTACACTGTGTCCGGAAAAAACGCCCCCCTAAACAAAATGCTGTAACATGCACAGTAAATAACACAATCCAATAACACTTGCACAGCATTATCTGACACTCATTTAGGCACTGTGTGTAAAATTTCAAGGAACTGCGATTCCTGTTTTGTGATATTTTTTTTATCTTTTAGAACTAACACTGAAAACGCAAGTTTCCAACACAGTGAACACCATTGGTATCAGTTCAAACGATAAATATCTGTTACTGATGCTGTTGCTGTTACAACTGATATTCAAAATGCCCTCCATCAGCACACACGCAGTCGCAGATGAGTACGCCACTGATTCACTGCCACACAGATGATGTTGTGATCCAAGTCACACCACTCCTCTATCAGTCGCTCCATCAAGTGGTTGACGTCACGAATTGAGTGGTAGACATGCTCCTGTAATCAGCCCGATCTCAGTTGACTAGTTTGAGGTCCTGACTATTTAAGAGTCCACTGCAACAGTGAGATGAAATCCGGTGTTTCACGCTAGGGTCCTTATGCACGCACTGCTGTTGTGCGCTTACTTTAGCGTTAGCTAGGCTTTCTTATTGTCTGTTAAGACGTTTTGAACTTGTAGATTGCAGTGGCAGCACAATCACTTTCATGCCTCGGCAAGCCTGTGACTGCACGCTACACCCATACACAGCCGACTGCCGGTAGCTGTTGGATTTGGGTGTGTCATATTTAAAGAATCCAACCATGTTCGTAATTTTCATCACCGGGGATTTGCGGATGAAAGACCACAGTCACGGGGTTTTCTAGGGAGGAACTGCAGGCTAATTTACTAGGCCTGTTCTGTATGTTTACCAGCTACATGAGTTGGCTTCCCTAGTCAGATTGCATTGATAACGTTTGAATTGTTGACACATTTTATTACATCTTTTTCACAACATTGAACTTGAATGGTACTATAACAGCTTAATTATGCTGATGTGCCGTTTAGAAACTACTCACCCCCCTCCTGTTGCCACATTTTTGTCTTGTCTTCTTGGTAAAAACTCCATTTGATCCCATTTCTTTCTGCAACATTTGTCTGGTCATCTTTCTATTCTGTTTGCACACCTGGACTAACTTTCTGACATGGCATTTGATTTTTGTCCGTGATTGCCATTACGCTAACAACCGGTAACCCAAATGCAAGCGTGCACGTGAGTCTGGACACTGTTTGTTGCTGAGCAAAACCTTGTTTTCATTGTGCCTACTTCTGGTACCACAGAAAGGTTTGGTATAGCGTATAGACCGTTGTTACAATTTGAGGTCTGTGATGGAGGAGCGGTTACGTTGGTCTTGCGCTCTCTGTCCCACTGGGGACCTCTGGGGTTGGTTGTTGATCAGTTGTTTTAAATGACGGAGGAACATGACAACTCAAAATGTTGGATTTTGAGAGCTGCTTGCTGCACTATCAAGACAATACTGGCATGTGACACACACAACAGATAATCTGTCCAGTCGCTCAGCACTTTATACAGCAGTGTTTCTGACGGCACACGGTGTACATGTACCATGACATGTACATGCACAACAATGCAGTCAGTGGTGTCTTGCAGCTGCTTACACTTTCTCCACTTTGTCACGCTGCAGATGGTCAATCGCTTGCAACGCGGTGACAACAGCCTACAATGCAAGATTAGTTTTCTGTCACTGTTTGTTATTTTTATTATTATAGACAGCAGGTAACAGTACATAATGAACGAAGCATAAAACACTCCAACGCATTAAATGAAACATGACACAACACAAGGTAAATCATAAAGGCATGGGTTGACCCAACTCATGTCCAACTCTGCACATGTCTGCTTAGGTCAGTTACTGGTCAAAGACTGTTAAGAAACGACCCACTCACTCACTGCTCAAAGACTAGTTTGCCTAATTGTACCTGTTGCACTTGACTAAGCTGATGTAACCAGACACTTGCCTCTGGAAACCAGACCATTGAAATGTACCGGAGCCTTGACAGGGACGGCGGTACACGGAAAATGTAATGTAAAATGTAATGTAAAATATTTGGTAACGCACCAGAGTTAAAGAAAATTAAATCAGAGGTGCGGGGAAGTCGCTGGGTGGTGAGAAAATTATGGCGAGGTAAAATAGTGTGTTTTGAGGTGACGTTTGAAGGAGTCAGGTGATGGAGATACTTTAATGGCGGCAGGTATATGATTGCAGATTTGAGGAGCAGCAGAGGAAAAATGATAGACTACTGTGGCTGCTCGGCTTCCAGCTACTCATCCATGTATTGGCATATTTTGTTGTGAATCGTGGCAATCTGTGCATGTAACAACCCAGCCGTACGTTGGCATTTACTATACAATAATGAATGGAGAATGTTTTCATTCGTTTACTGCAACACATATTTAGACACCACACAAACTCTCCTTATGCTACATAATAATGACAGCCATCATCGAGGGTTGTGTATGAGTCAACGGAACATAAATTAGGCTTTAGGCGATACAGTGTCATTAATGTTGGTTGACGATGGAACAGGACAGAAGACAAATTAAAAATACAGACAATACACAAACTAAACACCACAGCGAAAAACAAACCAAAGAACGTAAAACACAACGCCACAATACGAGCCTGATTTAATTTACTTTTGCCACACTCGGCCAGGAAACGAGGTGGGTTTATTGTACAGTGTTCCCGAGCCCACGCTAGGCCTTTGCGGGATAATTGCCTTGAACCTGAAAGCATATACCTAGCACAATTACATGCAATCAGTATGGAGTGCTGTGTCCATTGCACAACTGTCAAAGCAGAAGAGCATAAATAAATAATACAGAAAACTGTAAAGAGTAAAGAAAGAAACCTCATCTTCATTGTCCGTCAGCAGGCCAAAACCAGTTTGGCAAGCCAGCAGCACGCCACCTCTGTGATTTATGTTCCTCGTGTAGTGATTGAGGTAGTGCGACTTCACTTGACCAGCCTCCAGTTTGAACTGATGCTGGCCTACAGCATCAGTGAACACGTACTGCCGGAGCACTGCCTGGTGTTCACGATGCTTATCGATTCTGCACAGACATAAACCATTTCTGGTATGTTGCCGGAATTTTTGGCGGAAGAGGTTGACCAATAAGCCACACAGGATCTAGACCCCCTGCACGGTCCGATATATCACGGCCCGGCATGGCCCGAGCCCTTTTAGGCCCAGCCCATTTTCTGTCAAGAGTTTCTAGGCCCGGCCCATTTCAGGCCCGTCAAAATTCAACCTTGGCCCGGCCTGCCCGACAAGTAAATAACGGTGCAAATTAGGCCCCTAGGCCTACACGATGTGCAAATTTTATTAGCTGTTTAACTCTAGTTTATAAACTGTGTTACTCTGTTCAGCTCTGGTCTCGCTAACTAACACCTGGTAGTCAATACTGAATACTGATAGTAAATGTTAATAAAACTACAATAGTTCTCTTTACTTTAGTTAGTAGTACACAACGCAATAGTGTTCGTCAACAATGTCTTCTTGTTCTGTGCTTGTGGCCTGTTTCAGCCGAGCGTAAGACGTTTCTGTTCTGTACTTCTGTTACTAGCGTAATACGTTTTCCTGCATTCTGCTGGTCTGTTTCAACCAAGCGTAATACTGTTCTGTTTCAAGCAAATTTTGAAGCAAGTTTGAAGTCTGTTTGAAGTACCATGTCTGATTTGTATTTCTGTTCACAACGTCTGTAATTCTGTTCAACCACGTCTATTTCCGTTCAAGTACTGCTGGCCCAGGAAGTCCACATCCGTCCCGACCAGCTGATCATGACAAAATATTTCCGCAACTCGTCGGTAGACTCTTTCACAAATGTGTGATACATTCCTTCGCGTATCTTTCGTTTAATTTCGTCGGTAGAGCCATAATCGGACATTTTCGTGCGATATGAACGTTACTTTTGCGATTAGTGAGTATGAATTAGGAGTAGGCTACACTTAAGAAGACAAGCAATAGGCAATGTCAGAGACTTAGAGTACATCTGTCAGTCTGTCTGTGTATCTGGCATGCGTCTGCTCTGGACGAACAGCGAATTGATAGCATTTTAATGTCGAAAGCGTGCACATTAGATAACGGCCAACAGTCCGATGGGAGATAAAGGGCTTTACAAGTTTACATGACACGTCAGTGTTGCTATATGGAGAGGTCATCAAGTCAACTGCTGCAGCAGCCAGATAGCTCCGCTATCACTTGACCGCGACTAGGCAAATTGAATTCAGGACTGATGCTGCCAGCTTGATGGCGGATAATAGGCCCAGAGTATAGTGTTAAGTGCCGGTCACCTTGCGGTGCTGAGTCACGGCCAGCTGTTCCGCGTTAAACAGATAATGGAATAAACGGATCCAATCGTGTCATGTCACTTACGCTGGCACTTCCGCATAGGTGGGATGACATGGCTCGATCGAATCAGTTTATCTCTTGCGCCAGTGTGCCTGTTGGACTGAACACAGCATGTATCCATCGTTCTTGGGATTTAAAAGTAAAACTCACTCCACTTTTTCGATTGCACGGGCTTGGGCGGGCCGATGCTATGCGGCCCGGTCCGTTTTGTTTTATAAAATTTGGAGCCGGTTGTGGGCAGTGATCCTATTAGATCCCGTGCAGGGATCTAATAGGATCACTTGCCTCAGTGACTGCATTCAGTGCTTGCAGTGTGGTGGAAGTGTCGATGTACAGATAACGAGAACTGTACTTACTTACACAATTTTACCCAATGTTTGGAGTTGTGGACCTGATGTTGAGATTCGTGGCTCGTTTGTGGCCCATTTGCAATGCCCGAGACGATTTAGTTGCTGGATGCATGCGTCGGCAGACAGATATGACATCAGAGCACATCACCCTAACAAACTCATCTGTTGAAGATTGCCTTGTACCTTACTGTGGCCAAACCTCTGGATGGTAAACAGTGCAGAGGGTTTGGGGCGTATATTCTTCTTACCATTTTTACATGGGTTATCGGAGCCTTTGTTTATAAATGCTATTAATTATTCGTTTATGTATCGTATTTATCTTATACCATATGTCTTAGTGTTATATTTTTGCAGAACATCCAACACGAATGGCACTGTGTAGCCTAATTGTGCCGATGTGCCGTTAAGAAACTACTCGTTCAGCTACCAGAATACGAATTTAACCAGCTGTGATGTGTGTGGGGTAGGGTGGTCCTTATTCCTATAGCAAAAATAAAAAGTTGGAAAATTTTTGCTCTCTCTGTGGAAATAGGTGCTCCCTGGTGAGAAAAAATTTCCAGCAAATTTTCTCCAAAATATTTCAATAT
>Ga0056114_1001431_pt1 | contig 10847 bp, 3 predicted proteins | sample WorMetHERISLAND1_FD_77005 | JGI IMG/M metagenome (GOLD analysis project Ga0056114, IMG submission 77005) | Marine gutless worms symbiont microbial communities from Max Planck institute for Marine Microbiology, Germany - Olavius loisae HERON... ...
AACTTGGCGGCATCAAATACATTTTATAAATTCTGAAAGGTCAACACGACCGATAGAGCTCTTAAAGCTGGATAAAGATGAAAAGTTGACTGTTGCAGGCAAGCCATTCCAAATATTGATAACCGTAAATTGCATCAAATCTATGTAGCGCATTAGTTCCGTCAATTTTATTTTATTTATTTATATCACGCTGCAACAAGGCCCGTAGAACGCACATACACAGAAATATTGTTGTTGTTTTTACTAGTTTTTATTCAGTATTCGTATTTCTATTCGTGTTCTGCCTGAGTGGCGAATAAACATCTTAAAAACAGGAAAAAATACAATCAATGCCAAATACACTAATACAAATAGACATGCATTTACCACAAAAAGACAAATCATAAAGAGATCAGACTGTTCAGCAATAATTTTGTTCTGATGAAATTTAACTTGATTCTCTACTATTAAATAATTCGCGTATAGTGAATATCCATAACAGCTGATTGACAAAAAGTGCAAAAAGTGGTGAAGATGAATACTTCTTAGTTGCTTATTGGGTACAAGAATCACATTTTAGCTCACCATGCAGAGCTGAAGTTGTTTGTTGCTGATTCCACTCTTTTACGGCTCTGTCTGCTGCCAAGCGACATATTTCAGCTGCTACTTCAGACACAGGATCATCCTCAAGATTAACCGGAACTGTTTCCTCGTTAAAATCGACTTCTGTCTGGACGGCCAACTTACTGACGCAATGTTTTTCAATGACATTTGTTACATTCGAAGAAACACGCTGGTTTGGGAATATCAAGAAACCATGTGAAGTCTTCGTATTCACGGAGTCTTGGGCCACAAAATTCGGTTTAGCCAGAGTTTCCTCTTTCGTGAACAGTTCTGTCATCTCGTCCTTGTGCTTGTCTTCAACACCAGAGGCAACACTGACGTCACTATGTTCGGATTTGTTGACTGTGTCGGTATACGTAGATGCATATCCGGTCGACAAGTCGCGCTGGATTTGGTCTTGATCTAAGATACCAGTTTCAGTAATGGCATCAGTTTCGCCATTACAGAATAAGATGTTTTCCGGCGCAGTTCGGTGCCGTTCACTCGCCACTTCCTGCTCCGTGTTTAACCCATCTGACAAATCATCGTTTTCCAGTTGATGATACGGCTGACTCTCATATGACGTATCCGAGTCCCCACTACTCCCTGAAGACTTGCAGCTGCTGTGCGTTAAGACAGGTTCCACTGCTACGTGCGGTGGTGATGCGGTTTCAACAGTGGTCTTCTCCTGGTCGATATTCAGAGGCGTGTGTTGATCTAATTTTGAGACGCTCAAAGAAGACGTTTCGACCACGTAGGGTTCAGAACTATCGCTATTCTCTATAGATGGGTCTACTGCTAAGTCATGCTGCACATCGCCAGATTCATTACTCAGACGTTCTGGGCTCTGATCATTGATATGCTGCTGTGGCTGGTTCTCTGTGAAAAAATTAGGTCTTTCTACAGTTGGCGACTGGACTGAGCAGCTGTCTGACTGTGGATTGTCAACATTGGGAAAGTCGTCAGTGGAACAGGTGCTCGTCGACTTGTATGGTGTCGCCCACAAGTCAGTGAATCTGTTACTCGCTGACGACGGAGAGGAGTCAATTTCCTCGAAAACTTCATTGGCACTCAGTTGTCTACTTTGACACGCATTTATACTGGCGTCAGTCGGGGATAAAGGTTGTTTTATTACTAAGTCGGATTCTGTCGCTATTTCCCCCTCAACATCATCGTTTTTCACGACTTGATTATCAATAGCAGCAGCAGTATCATCTGCAGCCGATGTAGCCATTCCCAGTGGAAGATAGGAAGCATCACACTCAGTTAGAACTATCGTTACAACCGGTTTATTTGATGTGACATCGTTTAAATCATCTGCTTCGGGGTTGCTACGGCCAGTCACTCCAGGCTCAGTAATAGTACCCGTCGCTGAACGTCTAATATTGTGGAGTTGTTCGTCACCGTCGTGATCATTATCATCATCAGCAATGCTGTTTGATCCCATTCCTAATCTGGTTTGTAGTTCGTTTGTGTCTTGCTCGTCATCACCGCATACATCATCTCGAGCTGCTAACTCTTTGCTTACATTAGGCTTGACGAACCTCGAATCGGTCGCTAATTCATCGTCGTTTATCTTTTCCTGTTGTGAATTAATGAGCTCCTGTAAGCTGGATTCATCAGTGATCACCGGAGAACGTTCCTCCATAATGATATGTTGTTCTTGCAGTAAATCTCTCGAATTTGGCTTGACATGCGCAACTTCAGCTGGAATTCTCCTCATTTGTTCTTCTTCTTTTTGTTGTTCTTGGTTCAGCTGAAATTCACCTTCAGTGCCGTTATTGTAAGATGAAGTGCTTGAATATTGTTTTGGTGAGATCTGATCCATATCCTTAGCACAAGCACGTGAGTAGTTTTCGTCGCACGGCTGTTCTCCATCAGTATCTGCAGCGTGAACGGGCCTACCATCACCACGACAGGTAAAGTCACCGACATTAGGTAGTTCCTCGTGATCTGTCTGGAGTTTTATGCTTCTTGTCTCATGCATCAGTCTGATCGTCTGTGTCGAGACAGGTTCGTCGACCATCATCAGTTCAGCCTTCTGACAGGCGCTTCGTTCCACCTGCGAGTCGAACGTTTCTTTGTCGGCCCAACGCTGGGCATACAACCACAAAGCTTCAACGTTCGTGGCTTCTTTTTCTTCTTTCTCGTTCAATTCCGCGTCGTCATTCAAAACAGACGATGGCTTTTCCTCCTCCTCGTGTCCCTCTGAACCCATGACTACGGATACAGGTGCATCATCTTCGGCTGCAGCTAATTTCCATTCTTCTGCTTCAGTCTGGCGACACATAAGACTTTCAGGCATCGAAAGAATCACAGATCGTGGACATTTGGTCTTCACAATTCGCTCAAATCTTTCTGCCTGAACTCTGGTTGATGGTTCCAACACGTCGCAACTGTAAGAAGTCAACTGAATCGGCACAACTCTGTCATAGGGAGTTGTCGTCGTCGGTTGACCTTTAATAGCACTGAATCTGTCTACCTCGTCAAAGTACGGACTGTTCGGTCCAACAGCTTCGTGAAATCGAAGTTTCGTCGAATGACGTGAGTTAAAACGTATTAACTGCTCGCATCTTTCTGTTTCAGAAACCTCAGCTGGATGTTCAAACTCTTTATCACATGTCGGCTGAATTTTGTCTGAGCAACCGGAAGACACTAAGAACTCATTGCACTGGTTCGACGTGGTGGCAAGCACCGGTTGATGAAACTGTCTCATGGCGTCATTTACTGCTAGTCGAACAATATCCGAGGCTTCCTCAAATAGTCCATCGTCACCTGCATCTGCTGTTCTGTTAATAGGTGCAAATGACTGCTTATTAGCGGAGTGGATTCCCCTATCCATAATATCGATCTTTGATGTTGATACTGCTTGACCAGTGACGTTCGCAGCGACGTCACCCTCGCCGATCACGAAGTTCACTTCCTCGATGAAAGTTAATCCATCTTCCGACGTGGAAGACTTTGACGTGTGGCGGCATGACGGCGGCCGCTCAGCGCAACGTTCCGCTGACAGACTTCCATCGCCGCAGATCGCCGATGTGTCATAGTCGGCGGTATTCGGAAGAAAGCTAACTTCTTCAATATAACGACCGTCATCCGACACGAAGCTGCGGTAACGACGTCGCGTGAATGAAGGCTTGCCGGAAGACGCAGAAACTGATGACGTAGTGTCGCACTGCAGTGACGTCAGCGCAGGAGTGACGCTGAGCTCTGTCATGTGACTGTCGCCCCGTTTCCCAGGCTGTCGCTATTCAGTACGTGACGTCACTTTTTGTATCGATGTAGACCTAGCTACAACTTGCAGGCGAATTCAGTCTCTGCAGACAAGAACTTCACAAGTGCTTTATCCCGAATACCTAATTAATCCGTTTAATAATTCGACGATCGATGCGTGCATGTACGCCGCGCTAATCATGCACAGTTGCCGATGATTATGGTCGCACAAGCCATAAGCGTCGCAAAATCCCAGACGAAGTGAACAACGCCAACGAGCACTGTACAACTGGTCACGCAGCACCAATGATATTGTAACTATAGGAACAGCAAATACGCACATTGGCCTCGTCGACAACTTACAGGCCGCTGCGCTCGTGCCTATACACAACCGTTGCAGGGCAACAACGACAGGCTTTTTACGACGGATAAGCTTAAGCTAGGCGTCTAGGCGGATACAATGGTCAGGTCACATGACATCAAAGCACTCAGCAGATAGCGTTTGTCACTCACATACTAACACAGCGAAGGGACTCAGTCGTTTCTTTTTTATACGGTGTCTGGTGACGAAGCTCTCCAAGAGCCAATGTGTGAAGGTCATGCATGAAGTCACTTAAACGCCTTACAGCATGTTCAAAATAAAATGTGGTTCCGGTGCAACTGTAAATTGAGGGGGATCGCTTACTTCCTCCAAATACGCCATCGCTGCGTAGACTGCCTCTTGACAGCTTCCTATGTAAGTTACTTATAATTCATTAAAACAGTGACGGAAATCTGACACTGTTTTTATTATATAAAAAGTTCGAATATCTATGTTACATACTGCTAAATGTGTTGTCCAAATCTGTATAATACACAAATAAACGATGCTTGAATCTAAACTGCTGAAGGTGAGAAGGTCGCGTTTGCGCATCTTTCTGGCCGCTTGTTGGTTCGAGGAAAAACTATGACAACTCATCAGTGGACTGGACATGCTTTTGACACATTCTGAATGAATAACAATAACGTAAACAAAAAACACGGTTAGTTAGCCTGAGATGTTTGATATTTGCTGTAAACTTATGACTACTGAAGTCCGTAAAAATAAAACGATTTTAACGTAATTACATTTTTTAACGTTTTTATCATAGCAATAAGGCCAGCTATCGCAAACGGATCGCGCTCCTGCCGATATAGAAGACTTATAGGAGTAAATTATCATGCGGCCCTCGTATAGGAGGTTGCATTATAAGCTTTGCACACGTCCGTCTGTCCGTCCGTTATGTGCCTCCGATTTTTTAGAAGCAGGGAAGCAGTAGAAACTTCTGTTACGATGAAAATATAGCGCTGGAGGAGAGTAACAGAGTATGAAAATGAAAATCGTTTTCTACTTCATTATCTTCGCCAAAAGTTGATTGATTTACGACAAACTAAGACCAAACTGATCATTGGCTAATTCTACACATATGTCGGATCATGGACCTCTAGATATTAGCACCAGTCGTCAGTCGTGACCCAGTTTCCAATTTTCTGCGCCAGTCACATACAGGCTGCAGAACTGTAAACTGGGTCACGACAGCCGACGGGTGTGTACACCGCCGACACAACTCAACTCGCCAGTTGAGTCGCGTCGGCGTCGGCGGTGTGTATTGGGTTTATAATTCAAACAAACGCGGTCGCGGCCGTGTCGCCATCCATGCCGTAAACTTGACGGCGATTGACCATCAGTTGTCACAAACAAAACATGACGAATCGATGTGTTTGTCCATCAGGCTTAATGCCGTTCATTATACAGAGATTTTAAAGATTACGGGATAACAGGTAGTGAAAATTCTGACAACATAATATTGGCGCACGATAGCCAGACACAGCGACAGACATATGGATGGATTATACTGAGTTTTGATGTACAGTGCCGCGCGTTAAAAATTACCACGTAGCTCATGCTGTCCAGCTGTGCGCGTTTTGCTCTCTCGCCATATTAGTCAGCGTGTCGTGAGTCATTCTCTGTCGACAATTGAGAAATGTTGATGCTGATCAGTGCTACTTGGCCTACAGGCAAGTGAGTCATCTCGGATAAACCGCACTATTAGTAGCATTGTAGTTTGGGAGTTCCGTACCCCCACGATTTTCAACAGCCCAAAATTCGTTTTAGCCAATATCACGACAAATACACCTATCTGTACGTCGGCTGTTACAGATGTATGCAGTAAAGAAGCAAAAATTGATTTTTATTTTGATTGATTTTTATTTTTAAATCATAGAACTACTTTTGGTCGCAGCTCTCGGCTTTCTTAACAAACTACGTCTGTCTGTCCGGGTGGATCCAAGGGATTTGGCTATGTGGGTGAGCAAACTGAGCAGCCGCGTCATGCTGTGGGAGCTGAGACCCAAGTCCTGCATATTAATAATGAGATTTTAAGTTAATCATAATCAAAGTGACACATATCGTGCGTTATATTATCGCGCGTCCCCATGCGAAGCTACGCAGAACGGAATAGTGGTACGATGTTCGAATGACACGAAGTGTCGCGCGGTGCCTTTGCAAAAGCCGAGCTACTTGTTAATATGCTCGTGGCTGATGGTAGACAAACCCCATATACTTTGTGGCCCAGCGCTGAGCCCTCAAATAGCTGTGTAGCATATTTACCACGAGTTAGTTGAGTAGAATCGATAAAATTGTCGTCATGGACAATAATCACAATCGGCTGCGGCCGATGTTACACTAATGTAACAGATGCAGACAGGCAACCACGAGCATAGCTTCACATCGCCGGCTAGTTCCTATAGCGCAGCTGCATAATATGTCCCTTGCATACTACGTTAAGTTCGCTTGTTGTTCATACATACAACAATGTCTTGAAAACAACTACGATCAGCTGCCCAACGGAAACTGGACAATTTCAGCTCAGCCTCATGCATCCACAACCGAAGAAGTTGTTGTTTCAGCAGCATGCTAGATTTTTACAGAAGTATGTTGGATTTATCGCATGGTCGGCAGGGACGCATAATGCAAACAGATAACGCAACGACAAAATGTCAGACTGAGCAAAACTTTCCTCACCAGTACTGCAATTTATTAGAAAAAAACTATTAAGTAAGTAAGTAAATAATACTATATTGAATACTGACTTTTTGGTTGTTATTTGTTTCAGGTTCCGAAAGGTCAAGGCCGTTATAGCACCGGCGTTGCGGCCTAGCTAACAAGAGGTTAACATCCGTTGCACGGTTGCAGTCATTTATTGTCTAAACGTTGACTGAATGTGAAACTTAAAATATAACAACACCATGGCTCACGTGTTTTTTAACAGAGTGCATAATCACCCTTGAAGGTCATCCAAGGTCGTTGATTTTGGCACAATTGAAAGCACGGATGGGACTTCCCATTCATTGGTCCTTAGTAGTAAGTTTGGTCCTTATGTTGCCGTGTTTCAGAGATATTATAGAGCTTTTGTACGCTGTAAGCCACTTTTTTCATACCCCACCTCTATTCCGGCAATAATTTCTGCGTGTTTCCTCTGGACCAGATCCATGATTTTGTGGTCTGCAGAGAGCAGGCTAACTAAAAGTTAAATTATTTTCTAACAATTCCGACCTTTGTGATCACGATACCTAAACGTCACGACCAGACGGACGGACGACTTGCCGTAGCAATACGACGCTCTCAGTAGCATCGCGTGGTAAAAAGTCGTAGATTTTGCAGTGGATACCGTAGACGAGCAGTCGTATTGCTTGATATAGCGTAGCCTACAGGGCGAGTAAATATTGTCAAGTTTGACTGGTGGCTTAGTAAAGTTTCCGCATCAGTAAGATTTCAAACTGTGCACATTCGGATTTGAAGTGCATTTATGTAAAATTTAAAACAAGAAGCCAAGCTGTCGCTAGGATAGCCGACCGTACTGCCTCACGGCAGACTATCTAGTAATTAGCGATTGTTGCTAAATAGCATCTCCAGCCGTTTTCGAGATATAAGGCTCTAAGCGTATTGGGGGTACGAGTTTGACCTTTCGGGGTCACGTGACGTCATCGGTCATGTGACCATTTGATATCCCATATGCCATTTCCTATTGGTGGTCCTTTGGAACCAAGCCTATATCTCTAACGGTTTCCGAGATATTCAATGGTGAATGTGACGCAATGGTTGACATGACTTAAACGACCTCTAAACAAAGGTCAAGGTCATTCATTTTGGTGCCAATCGATTTCCCATAATACGACTTCCTGTAGGCTGTCAATAGTAACTTTTGCTCTAGGACGCACCGTTTAGCCACAATACATTCCGTACAGACAGACAGACGACAAACGCAACACTGTAGCATAAGCGCGACCGTTAGTACGGTCGACTAAAAAAATGCAGGGATTTTCTGCGATGTAATGTGATACTAATGTAGCAAACATAGTTTTCGCACAGTTCGGCGATCCAGCCAGTTTTTGTGTTGCATTCGAAGCGATTGTTTTGATTTCTAGTTATTATAGCTCTTGTCATACAGACCGAATGCAACGGAGACATATCTCCTGTTGTGGCCAGACAATGAGCTGGTCGCTCGCGCCGTTGAGCGAGTCTGGATGTAGATTTTGTTCTCAGACTGAATGTACGTGTAGGGCGACGACGATGAGTCTGACCACGGCTCATCTGCTGACAACATTATCTCCGTTCTGCAATGCAACATTTGTACCATTAATAATGTACTTAAGCAAGAAAGCAAAGCAGTTGCAATCGCCAGCACAACATGCAGTATAGGCCGATTGCAAAATACCACGTAAACCGATTTCAACAGATTCTGTTACAAGTTACCTCAAAATAATTGTCTTCTTAGTGTTTATGTTTGTTATGTATTTTTTGTTCCGTTTGCATTATGCGAGCTTAAGAATAAGTTATTTTAGCCTGCAAGTTCTCTGTTTGTCACTTTGTCTGTGTTGGCATACAATCAGCGCAGTGTTCGGGACCTCCAGCAACCGCTTAATAGGGGGAGGACGCAGAGCTTGCAAAGGGCTTCAATGGGTCACAAGAGACCGCAAACGAGTTTGTACTTTATAACACTGAAGCAGAAACAATCCGCAAGCGGACAAGTGCCAGATTTATGACCAGTTATAACTAACATGCATGACGTTCACTGCTTGAAATTAGAGAGCTGCGCGGGGACAACAATTTATCCCCATCCCCATTTCATCCCCGCACAAATTGCTGCAATCCCCATCCCACTACCGTACACTAAAGCACTTAAACACGAAATGATTTTCTGTTTTTTTCGTACAAGACTTATGTTTGGGGTCCGGATTCCGGAGTACAGATACCAGAACCCGAATATTTCGTCATGTAAGAAGAGAAAAGAAATCAGAAAAGCCAAGATAGACAGAAGTGAATTCGTCTTGTTTTGTCTTGCCTATGCACTTGCTGCTACGATTAACGCAAGAAGACGATCAAACTTCAGATTTCAGAGTACAGCCGTTTACTACCGCGGTATTACCGCAACGTTCACATGGGATAATCCGCGGTATTACCGCGGTTACCGCGGTATTAGCGCCGCCCCCATTGCCGTGCAGCTCTCTACTTGAAATTCAACAACGCATGTTGTTGATTATGTGTATTGCCAACCGTGCCTTGTTGCTGGTGCTGTACTCAATACTCTGTGTGGAAAACCTAGTGCTTTGCTAATTGCTATCGTTTAATTGCTGAATGTGTTACTCTTGAATCGCGTAGCAAAGCGACGTCGACGAATTGATACATAATGGAAAGGCAAGGAATGAAATTATTGAAAAAGGGAAGTAAAAACGACAAGAAAGTGAAAAGTTTGATACATTTTTGGTCATTCGGTCACCATCGCTGTTTTGTGAAGTGATAAATTATCCTTAAAATCTTCAACCTTGTATTCTTTAAAGTGTTTCTGTAAATGCTGCCAATCAACAAAAGACATAGGCCTAACGCAATGATGTGCACGTCATATCCTGATCGTTATCTATACTTGTTGTCCTGTTTCTGGCTTCAACGACGACAGTTCTGGGTCAGTAGCACCTTATCCTGAATGATAACTGATTCGTTGTAAACTCGATATCAAGTCAGGAACAGTTACAAGTAGGGAATACGGTCGCTCACTATAGCCAGTAAAATAATAGCAAACGTAACAGCCAACTCTATACTGAACATTGTCTAAGCGAGCGGCCCCGGTCACGCAGAAGGGAGCTTTGCGCGATGACAATGTAGTCTGTTTATCGTCAGTCGCGCATGTGAGGCTTACGGAAACTATCAAACAAATCAACGTGAAAATTTAGGACAATGTTGAGACCATCAAAGGTAATACGTTAGTATTGCTGCAAACAAACCGTAGATGCTGTGTAAGCTATAGCATAGGCTATAATGATCCTGTTTTTATATAAACCCAATGCAATGCTCAAACGACTATAGCAAAATACAGGATAATCATTAAATATTGATGGTGCACACAGCCTAACGTATTTTACGCTGTGTACTGACGGTTTGTATAATGATCACATGCCACATCGTCACATGGACATGATATGATATGAGCAGCAAAATTGTGTTCGCATTGTTCGCTCACAAGTGTTTGGACGTGACGAAGTACTTGAACTGAATTTATTAACACTCTGACAGCAAAAATGCTGAATAACTAAATACAATAGGCCTAGAGCTAGGCCTAAACATGGAGAATACAATGTAAACACAAAGTCACAAACTCAATAATAACTACAATAACAATAATCTAGTGAACATATTACTATGATAACACAGTAAACCTAGCCTACGGAGCAAGTAACTATAAAGGGATAAAAGAAAGCTGTGCCATAGCAAAGATGACCGCGCGATGCGCGATATATAAGTAGATCGTGAGCTGTTGTGGATAATGGCCATTCGAAATTATCCAAGATGGCGGCGGCCGCCATCTTGAATTTGTTCGAACCGTAGCGCCGTTCGATCCGCCGTCCCCGAAAATCCCACCCTAGAACCAAACATGAAGTGGATCGGATCACCCGTTGCAGAGATATGGCCATTCGCGTACGTTGGGGGCATATGGAACCCCCGTTTTGGGGGGAAGGAGAGGTCGTAGGGGGTCAGC
>Ga0056114_1001432_pt1 | contig 10842 bp, 13 predicted proteins | sample WorMetHERISLAND1_FD_77005 | JGI IMG/M metagenome (GOLD analysis project Ga0056114, IMG submission 77005) | Marine gutless worms symbiont microbial communities from Max Planck institute for Marine Microbiology, Germany - Olavius loisae HERON... ...
GCCCGATCGGACACATCCCGCCCGCCGAGGCCGAAGCGCGGTTCTATGCACAAACCGAAGATCATGCTATGGCTGCATGACTCAAACAAAACCGCCGCCGGCAAACCCGGGGCGGTTCAATCTCTGTTAAATCGCTCGCCCCTACAAGCGCGATCCTATTCCATTTGCGGCTCACGCAAATGGAAAGGAGTTCTTGGTACTCATACTGTGCCTGCCGGAATAGATTGAGGGATTGGGTAATGAATTCTCCCGTCAGACGGCTCTTCTCAGCAAACCCTTTTGGCGTCAGATAGTAAACGTAGCGGCTTGAGGGTGCTTGGGTTACTTTGATATAGCCCTTTTTAACGCAACGTTTGAGATAGGCGTTGAGGAGCCCTAGGGCGACTCCCAACTTCCGCGCAGCAGTTCGTTGCGTCAATCGCTTGTCATCATGAACGGCGCGAAGCAAATTCAGGGTTAGTTCTGCCTCTGATTGCGAAGAATTAGAGCCGGGCACGGCAGAGACTTCCATCATGGTTCAAACCTGACGAGAACATACGACGTCCATTTTATGAACGTCAAGCCTTGGTTGACCGTGAACGTCCGACAAACCCGATAACATACAAGATCTTTCGCACTTTCGGGATTGACGGCTTCTTCTAAGATTACGGAAGGAGCGACATTATGATTGATGACGGGAAAGGTGGGAAGATGGGCCAGATGATCCAGATCGACGAGACCCGGATCAAGGATCACTTGGGCGAGATGGTGCGCGGTACGGTCGAGGAAGCGCCGAACGCGATGCTCGGCGCCGAGGCGGATCGCCTGTGTGGCGCCGCGCGGTAAGAACGCACGGAAGAGCGCCGCGACAGGCGGGCCGGCAATTATGACTGGGCTTTGCAGACCAAGGCCGGCGAGGTGAAGCTGAAGGTTCCGAAGCTGCGGCGCCAGACCTTCGAAACGGCGATCATCGAACACTATCAGCGGCGCGAGAGTTCGGTCGAGTAAGCCTTGATCGAGATGTACCTGGCGGGCGTATCGGTGCGCCGTGTCGAGGACATCACGGAAGCGCTTTGGGGGACGCGCGTGTCGCCGGGTACGGTGTCAAATCTCAACACTGAGCGCCGAGCGCCATTGGTTCGAGCGAATGGGCGAAGGATTTATGCCAAGATCGAGGAGTGGTGCCATCGCAAGATCGAGGGCGAGCACCCATACCTGTACCTGGACGGCATCGTCATGAAGCGGACCTGGCCGGCGAGGTGCGCAACGTCTCGCTGCTGGTGGCCAGCGCCGTGAATGGGGAAGGCTACCGGGAGATCCTGGGCATCTGCGAGGGCGCCAAGGAAGACAAGTCGGGTTGGTCGGGTTTCCTGCGCCATTTGGTCGACCGTGGCCTATCGGGTTTTTGGTTGATCATCTCGGATGCCTGCCGGGGCCTGACCGAAAGCGTCGCGGACTACCTGCCCGAGGCCTGCTGGCAGCGCTGCATGGTCCATTTCTACCGCAATGTCTTCACCATGTGCCGACGGCCAAGATGCGTGAGGTCAGCCACATGCTGAAGGCCATCCACGCCCAAGAGAACCGCCAGGCGGCCCAGGAGAAGGCCGAGGCGGTCATCGCCGAGCTCAACCGCCAGCGCATGACCAAGGCGGCTGAACTGGTCGACGAGGGCATCGGGGAGACGCTGACCTTCTATGCGTTCCCGGACAGCCACTGGATCAAGATCAGGACCAACAACCCGCTGGAGCGCATCATGAAGGAGATCCGCCGCAGGACGAAGGTGGTCGGCGCCTTCCCCGACGGGCAGTGCTGCCTCAAGCTGGCCGCGGCCAGGTTGAGGCACATCGCGGGAAGCAAATGGTCGACCCGAAAGTGCATGAACATGGCACCGCTCTATGCGGAGCAAACCTCAACCAGCGGAGCCGTCGCCTGACAAATGTGCGAAAGATCCTGGACACTACCAAAACCACCAGCATGTTCACTTTGTGCTTTGTATGCCGCCTGTTTGTTCCTGTATTAACTGGTCGCCAACATGGCCTTTGGACCATGAGCGACGAGGCTTAAAGAGTCTGGGCTCGGCTATTTCTTGGAAGGTCCGGTAGCCAAAGCGGATAACGCGAACGCCATCGCCAAGGCGAAGCACAACTGCCACCAGGCAGACCAGTAGGAAAAGTTAAACAATCCGGACACCCAATAGCCGGCTAAGACGGCAATGGCCGCCATGTATTTTGGTGCCGCCGTTCGGCGATATTCTAGTAAAAGTTGAGTCGCGATCACAACCAAGGTGATTAGCAAGGCGGCTAAGCCAAAAGCGCCGGTTTCCGCAAACACCTCTACCATCCAGTTGTGCGGATGCGCCGGGATCAAATGCAGGGATTCGTTTCCGGGCAGCGGCTGGTCGGCGCCGGGGGCGAAGTTGATCGTATTGGGGCCAATCCCGAACCATGGCGCCTGGCGAACGATTTCCAGGCTATGGGCCCAAATCGTCTGGCGTTGGAAATCGATCAGCCAAACCGGGAAGAACCAGTCGTTCGCGGGTGCGACGTCGCTCAAATGGCTTCGCGATATACTGAGCCAAGTGAATACGACGGCGAACAGGGCGCCGACGCCGAGCACGACCGAGATCACGACTCGTTTGGCGCCGTATCGGACGAACAGGGCGATAACGGAGATCAGAACAGCACCCAGGAGACCGGCAAGGGCTGCCCGATTGCTATTGTGCCAAGCCAAGATAACAAGTCCCGTCGCGGCGAATACCGCCCAAAGGCGCCAGCTTGGTGGCGCTTTCCATCCGGCCATAGCCAAGAGCGGAAATAAGAACACGATAAGCGAAGAGAAGCTTTTCAATTCTGTATCCAATGGGGTCGAGTGCCATCCCTTGAGCCGCAATACCCAGTAAAGCTCAGGTAGAACCGTCATTTCCAAAACTGCGATGGTGACCGCCACGGCTGTTGAAGCGATCACGACCCGTGAGGAAAACTCGTGTAGCCTGGGATTCGTCCGCAGTACCGCGTAGACGATAACACCCACGGCGACGAACAACCCGGAACGCAAGGCGGCTTCGAGCGAACGTACAGGAAAGCTCGATCCCAAGGCACTTACGGACCACAACAGCATTGTTACAATCACCAGAATGCCAACGGGATGGATGGCCGATAGCCGCAATTGACGCCAAGCGGTCTGCCGGAGATGTCGGTCGATAAGAACCAAGATAACCCCAAGAGCGACGATCAGCGCCAACACCGCACGGCCGAAAACCACCGATGAGATCGATGTGCCGATCAGCGCCGCGAAAATGATCTGAACGGGTTGAGGGCGGCCAGAAGACAAAGGTGGAACCTGCGAGCTCAATAGGGGTGCCTTCGATTACCGCCATTACGTCGTCAAGACAAGTGTTCGCGGCGGATTCGCGAGACGGCATCGGAAAACCCATCGTTATGTGGAACAACCGATGGGGAAATCGGGGTATGCTTAGAAACGTCCGGTCCAAGAGGCCGTCAACTAGACACCAAGTCATGCCGATCTTGTAATAGTTCAAGCCGACGGCGAGGACTCTCTGCTAATACGCCACTTTATCGGCCGATCCGATTCGGGCCGATCGTTCGAAACGACGATCTGGTTGCTTTTCCTGCGCTCCCCTTCACCAAAGTAGAGACTTTCCTCCAGCGCAATGGTCCCCGGGGCCGCGCGAAACCGCCATCCCTGACTTCTTCCGAATCGCAAGAGAACGGATTCTCCGCCGCCGACCAAAGAGACCTTGACCGAAGGATGAAGATGGAAACGGATCGAGGCTTCCGATGCCCGCTCGCCTCTGATGATGTCTTCACCCCTGAGGTCATTCCCGTCCGCCGATAGATACAGGCTCCGTCTGTGCGAGACACCGAAGGATTGTCGATACCCGTCATGTTCGAGTTCGACGAGGACGTTGCCATCAATTTCCCGGCGTACGGAGTCTGTTGAATACGACTGGCGTTCACCGTATCCGCCCCCGGGCACGAGCTCACACGAGTTTCTATCACCGATGGTGACGGTCGAATGAGCCGCTGTGCCGCGGAGCATCTCGCGAAGGGCCCCGCTGCCGGTCGTTTGGCCGCAGTTCACGACGACCCGGTTCTTGCCGACGCTCATCTCGAATGCCAGGGCCGAGGCGTGTCCACCGTCGGGTTGCGGATCGAGATTGGTCGGGCCGGTGTCGACGATGACCAGCGTGTTCTTGCATTTCAGGCGCTGGAATCCGCCGTAGCGTGCGTTGACGACGGCCCGGCCTCGGACCCCTGATCGTTCGATGACCCTGTCGATCGGTTCCCGGTCGTTTTCGTTGGAACCGTTGAAGACGGCGAGGCGCCCATCTCCGTGGCGGAAGGCGCGCAGCATGGGGACCATGCGGTCGATGGCGTTGTTCAACGGATCCGGAGGTGGAATATGCCGGTCGATCAGGACGGTGCGGACCTGCAGCAGCGCCGCCAACGCCGACAACTGTTGTGACGGATTTCGCGACAGGTGACAGCCGTCGGCAAGGATCTCGGACCCGATTGACCGGTCGAGGACCATCAAGCCCTGGCGAAGCGTGTCCGAATACCCGTCGATGCCGGTACCGGCGTGGATCAGCCCCTTGGCCACGGCAAGGCCATCGCTGGGTCGAGCGCCCAGCCATAATGCCCGTCGCAGGTGGGTGACCTGACGCGACAAGGCCCGGTGGCAGAGCGGTGAAAAGGTGCCGGTTTCTCCCGTCATCAGAAATCCGTAATAGAGCAGCCAGTTGGTGACCCGCTCGGCGAGGACGTCGCTTTGCCAGGCCTCGGCGGTCCACGAACCGAAGTTACGGATCCACGCCTCGGTCAGGCCCCGCGCCAAACCAGGGGCCGTCCCCAACCCGCTGGCGGCCAGGGTTGGCAACCAGTCGAAACAATGAACGCCGCGGGTGGCTTGTTGCTGTTCGAGGGCCTCGAAGATGGATGCGATTTCACCGACGGCGAAGGCCGCCCCTTGTTCCCGGTCACCCGGGAACGTCACGGGCAGGGGTCTGACATCGAGCGCGGCGCTTCCTTGCAAGGAGAGATCATAAATGCGTGACCCGAATAACCGGTGCCGGAAAGTACCTGCTGCGGGTTCAATCCAACTCGAAAGCATTCTTGTAATCGAGCTTTAAGGCCGGGTCCTGGGCCTCCTTGCGGAGATAACAATTGCCCACCACCAAGACTTCAATATCGGACCCCATGAAGCACCTGAAGGCGTCTTCAGGGGTGCATACGATGGGCTCGCCGCGGACGTTGAAGCTGGTATTGACGACGACGGGGCAACCGCTCAACCCTTTGAAACGCGAGATCAGGGCGTGATAGCGGGGGTTGGTTTCCTTGTGGACGGTCTGGATCCGGGCCGAATAGTCGACGTGGGTAACGGCCGGGATCTCCGAGCGAACCACATTGAGCTTGTCAATACCGAAAAGCGCTTGTTCGTCCTCCGTCATTTGCCGGCGCCGGTTCTCAACGACGTCTGCGACCATCAACATATACGGGCTGTCGCTGTCGATTTCGAACCAGTCGGCGACGTCCTCGCGGAGCACGGAGGGTGCGAAGGGGCGGAACGACTCGCGGTATTTCACACGCAGGTTCAGCGTCTTCTGCATACGGGGCGAGCGCGGGTCGCCGAGTATGGAGCGCGCGCCGAGCGCCCGAGGCCCGAATTCCATGCGTCCTTGGAACCAACCGACAGCCTTCTCATCCTTCAGCGCCAGCGCCGTCGTCTCGATAAGTTCGTCCTCTCCCAGAACCTCGAATTGGGCGCCGGCTTGGCTGAGGCGGTTTTCGATGTCGTCTTGTTCGAAAGCCGGTCCCAGATAGGACCCGCTCATCGAGTCTGACCGGCCGTTGAGGTTCCGCGGCTGACCCTGGAAGAGGTGATAGGCAGTCAGCGCCGCGCCGAGTGAGCCGCCAGCATCGCCGGCCGCCGGCTGTACCCAGATATTTTCGAAAGCGCCGTCGCGGAGAACTTTTCCGTTGGCGACGCAATTCAACGCGACGCCGCCCGCCAAACAGAGGTTCCTGATCCCCGTCTCCCGGGCCAAGGACCGGGTGAGACGCAATACGATTTCTTCGGTGACAGCCTGAACGGAAGCTGCCAGGTCCATGTGATATTGGGTCAGGAGTTCGTCCGAGTTTCTCGGTTGGCTGCCGAAAAGCGAATGGAACTTGTCGCCGGTCATGCGCAGCCCGGTGCAATAGTCGAAATAGGATTGGTCGAGCCGGAAACTGCCGTCCTCCTTGAGATCGACGATATTGTCGAGAATCAGGTCCTTGTATTTGGGCTCGCCATAAGGCGCCAGCCCCATCACCTTGTATTCGCCCGAGTTGACCTTGAAGCCGGTGAAATAGGTAAAGGCGGAATAAAGAAGGCCGAGCGAATGAGGAAAGTGGATTTCCTTGGTGACCTCGAGCGTATTGCCGCGGCCGATCGCAGCTGACGTCGTCGCCCATTCTCCGACGCCGTCCATGGTCAGGACGACGGCGTCCTCGAACGGGGACGGAAAATACGCCGATGCGGCATGGCTCTGGTGGTGTTCGGCGAAAAGAAGTTTGTTCTTCCAGTCGAACTCGGGATCGAATTTGGCGAGCTCTTTATGAAGCAGGTCCTTCTGGAACAGTTTTTCCTTCAGCCAAACCGGGATCGCCATCTTGAAGGAACTGAAACCGCGCGGCGCAAACGCGAGATAGGTCTCCAACAGCCGTTCGAATTTCAGGAACGGCTTGTCGTAAAAAGCGACGAAGTCGATCTGCTCGAGGCCGACTCCGGCTTCCTCCAGACAATAGCGTATGGCGCTCGCCGGAAAGCGGGAATCGTGTTTTTTCCGAGTGAACCGTTCTTCCTGCGCCGCCGCGACGATACGACCGTCCTCGACCAAGGTCGCGGCACTATCATGGTACAGGGCGGAGAGGCCGAGGATTTTCATCGGAGATCCCAACTAGAAGATCGTGTAGATGAACGGCGCTACGGCTGATCCCTGGCTAAGCACGACCAATCCCCCGAAGACGACCATCATGATCAGAATGGGCAGCAGCCAGAATTTTTTTCTGACCCGCAAGAACGCCCACATTTCGACAAGGAACGACATAGAGACCCCTAAAACTGGTGACGCATCGAGTCGGGCTCCGGACCCGGCGGATCGCGCTTGATCCAATAGGTTTCGGCTGCCGCATCGAATTTCCGGTGCAACGGATCCTTGCCGACCATGCGCAGAATGATCGCGATCGGAAGAACAGTCGAAAAAAAGAGAAAACCCATGACGAGCGGATTGACGACCTTGTGAAGCAATAGGCCAAAGCGGAACCAAACGAGGTTCAACGGCCGCAACGTCTGCGGCAACAGAAAAGCCAGGACCAGGAAGATTCCTGCGACGACAAGGCTCCACAGACGCACCGGCGCGCCGTCGATCAACGGCCACAATCCAATGATCGCGAACACTACCGCGAAGACGATCCCGAAGGCTTTTTCCGAGCCGACCTTGACCGTATCTTCGCGGGAGAAATCTTCGTGTGTTAAGGGTTTCCGCGACATATCAATACCAAATCTCGAATGCGTGTTTACTATCTGGCAACCGTTAGGAAAAGCGAATTCCCGCGAAATTCTGCAAATGCGGAAAGTCCTAATTGCGGATCAAGCGGGCCGCAAAAAAACCGTCGATGCCGCCGTCAGCGACGCGGTGAAAGGGGAAGCTGCGAAAATACCCGTTTGCATCGGAATACTCGTCCTCACCGGTCAACCGATCGGGATCGGGGTGGCTTAAAACCAGCGGAGCGCCGTGATCGACGGCGCGCCCGATGACCGCCGGTCCTTCCTCGGCCTGAAGAGAACATGTGCAATAGAGAACCACGCCGCCCGGCTTGACCATGGCACTGCCCGCTTCCAGAAGCCGCCCCTGAAGGGCGCACAGTTTTTCGATATCCTTCGGCGATTTCAGCCAAGCCACTTCCGGGTGCCTGCGGATGGTGCCCGTGGCCGAACACGGTGCATCGACGACGACGATATCGGCCTTTTCGTGGGGCCTCCATTCCGTGGCGTCGGCGTGCACGACCGTTGTTTCGAGCTTGAGGCGGGACATGTTCTCGCGCAATCTTTGCAAACGTTTTTCCGAACGGTCGACGGCAACGACGTCGGCTCCCGCGTTGGCCAAATAAGCCGTTTTGCCGCCGGGCGCCGCGCAGAGGTCGAAGACCTTCTTTCCACGAACATCGCCAAGAAGGGCGAGCACCAACCGCGCCGCACCGTCCTGCACCCACCATGCGCCCTCGGCGAAGCCGGGGAGAGAGGAAACGGTTCCGCCGGACTTGCGACGCAGGGTCCCCCACGGCAAAACCGTGGCATCAAGCTTGGCGGCCCAGGCTTCCGTGTCGGATTTCACGCTGATGTCGAGCGGGGCTTCCCTCAGGTGTGCCTTGGCGATGCGTCGGCAGGCGTCCTCACCGTAGGCTTCGCACCAGGACGACCATAGCCAATCCGGTGTATTCAGTCTCTCCGCATCTTGGCCGTCGATGACGTCCCGGCCCTCGCGCGCGAGCCGCCGCAACACGGCGTTGACGAGTTTTTTGTGCGCCGTAAAACCAAGGCGGCTGGCCATTTCGACCGAGGTGTCGACCGCGGCATGGGCCGACGTGTCGAGGAACAGCAGTTGCGTGATACCGAGCCGCAGGATGTGCCCGACGGGTTTCGATTTTCCGGTGAGCGGCCGCTCCAGGGCATGGGCGACGATCGCGTCGATTTGACCGAGCCGTCGCAACGTCGTGGTAACGAAATTTCGGGAAAAGGCACGGTCCCTATCGGCGAGATCGGCAAACCCTTTCGTACGCGCCACGGCGTCGTCGAGCGTCAGTTTTTGCTTAAGCACGGAATCCAGGATTCGATAGGAAATCAAGCGCGCTTCGAGCCCGGTTCGAGTCATGATCGTTTCATGACCGAATGTCGCCCGCGAAACAAGCCCGTCGGCGAAAATTGACAACGGACGGGTGCGCATATTTTATTTGCATTGAGCGTACGATCGTTAATGGTGGTGTCATGTAACCGTTGTGTCATGCAGCGTGTTTGAATTTTTGCGTTCAACGATGTAAGCGAAGTGGCGTTATCGATATATCGCTTGCTTTCGCTTGAGGGGCACATGGCAAAGGGCTTGGATTCGAAACCGCATAGGGACCGGCTCGACCGCAGCCGCAAGATGCTGGACGGGCAGGTCGTGAACGAGGAGCGGTCTCAGGACGAGCAACCGGCCACCAGGGAAAAGCCGAAGCCGGCGTCCAAAGAAACCGGTGGGCCCGACGGTCTGGACCCGACGCGCTATGGGGATTGGGAAAAAAACGGCCGTTGCATCGACTTCTGACCGCAGCCTCGGATAACCGTCAAGACATGGCAATCAATCTCCTTGACCGATAGCGCCGCATAAGATGTTCAAAAGTATCTTTTCCCTCATCTTTCCGAGCCTCGCCGCGAGGCCGAAACGGCGCAAGAAACGCAGGAAAAAGGGTGCCGAAAGGGTCTCGGAACAAAACTTCATGCCTTCCGGCGCCGAGGGCGCAAGCGGAATCCCGAAACTTCTGGTCGCCGATTTTGAGGGGGATTCGAAAGCCCAGGCGACGGTTCACCTGACGGAAACACTGAGCCGCGCCGGTCAATGGGATGTCTTTAGGACCAAGAAGGTCATCAAGGTCGGCCCCGGGAAGACGCTGCTCGACCGCTTGGTCGCGTCGGCCGAGATCGGCCGCGGATTTCTCGAAGACGAAAAGGCGGACCTTCTTTTGTGGGGCGACATCGAGAACGGCATGATGAACGTCCGATTTCTTCCGGCCATACCGCCTGCCGAAGGGCAGCCGGGTTCGTTCGGCCTCGGCGACAGTCTTTGCCTGCCGGTCGGGTTCTCCGATGGACTCGATAACGTCCTCACGGCCAGCGGCCTTGCCGCCGTCGGACCGACTTTCCGGGGGTTGCGGTCCAAGCTGGCGGAATCCCTCGGAAGCACGCTGCAGAACGTCAAGGAACTGGTGAAGGGCGCTCCCCAGGGCTATGACCCCAACCAGTATGCGACGCTGTTGATCTGTATCGGCAACGCATTTGCGGCTCATGCGCTCCTTGGCGGCAGCGCCAAAAGACTCGACCACGCTGTCGCCGCCTACAAGTTCGCCATGAAGAAGATCTCATCTTTCGAAGCGCCGATCGTTTGGGCGATGGGGCAAAGCCATCTCGCCGCCGCGCTGAAGGCGAAGGGCGAACGCGGAAAGGATGAGGAAGCGCTGAAAGCGGCGGCCGGCGCCTACCGGTCCATCACCGACACGCTCAGCCGAATCGAACATCCGTTCGACTGGGCGTTGGCGCACATCAACATGGGCATGGTGCTCTACCGCCTGTCGAACCAGACCAGCCGGGCCGCCTACCTGAAGGAAGCCTCTCAGAGTTTTGAAGAGGCCCTGGCCGTCTATCCGAAGGAACTGATGCCGGGCCGTTGGGCCGAGGTCACCAACCAGTACGGGGTCGTCTTGATGGCTCTCGGAGAGCAGGTCAGCGGCAACGTAACGCTGGAAATGGCCGTCAAACGATTCCGCGAAGCGCTTGCCGTGCGCAAACGGGAAACGGTTCCGCAACTGTGGGCGCAAACGGCCAACAACCTGGGCGCGGCGTGTTTCGCGTTGGCCAAAAGGAATTCAGAAGCGGCGCTGCTGCGCGAGGCCGAGTCCTGTTTCGAGGGCGCCAAGGAGATCTATGTCGTAAGCGTACGGCCAACCCCATCTGTTCGGTGATCCCAGAATCTGCGAGTCTCCCCGTCGTTAGCGGGCAATAGGTGTCCGCTTGATTTAGGTGGACACTTAACGATGTCGGACAAGCCGA
>Ga0056114_1001433_pt1 | contig 10838 bp, 9 predicted proteins | sample WorMetHERISLAND1_FD_77005 | JGI IMG/M metagenome (GOLD analysis project Ga0056114, IMG submission 77005) | Marine gutless worms symbiont microbial communities from Max Planck institute for Marine Microbiology, Germany - Olavius loisae HERON... ...
AATCATGCCGCTAGCTTTATTCGTTTTGACACAATACCGGCGCGTGACGGACGGACAGACAGACGGACGGACAGACACGTTGCGATCTCTATAACCCGCGCTAGCATAGCGTCGCGCGGGTAAAAATTTGTAATCTAGCGTAGATAGGAATGTATAATAGGTGTGTAAAAAATCGATTAAAAATTCTCAACCGTTTGTGAAAAAATGAAAAATATGTCAGGTCCCCTTGGGGGGATTTTTTTTTTACTTACACTGTATATCTGTTGTAGTTGTGTAAAATTGGCAGTTACAGTCCACACGTACCTGTGCCGACTTAGTGAGTTGAGTTTGCAAAGATGAAGTGATTTGAAATGACTGCTGTTCTGATGGGTCCTAACAACTTCAGGAGCTGCTCAGGCCAGTAAACATGTGCAAATGAGTTCTTACAAAATAAAGCCAAATTCGCATAAAGTCATGTTGCCGTTGTCACTGTGTGATGGTTGGCTGTGTGGATGTTGTCTAATACACTGAGTGTTGCTAGTCCATTGTCCTAATGTCTTCTGGCTCCTTCTACGACACCTGACGTCACTCTCCATCATCTTATCACATGCCCACACTGGCTTGATAGGACTTAGCGACTCATTCTTTGTTGCTGTCATTTTGTAGACTGTTTCTGTGGATGTCGGCTCTGTTCTCAGTAGCTTCCTGGTGCAGTTGTCTGTGTTTGTTTCTCGTGTTGTGTGAAAGGTTGACAGACCAGACTGATTCTTTAGTCAGTTGAGTCTCTCAGCTTGGTGGTCATCTCTGTCATTCCTCGACTTCACGTTGCTTTGAGTCTCTGTTAGCCATTACCTTCATTGATCTGCATGTTCTCTTCTTTTGTCACTCTTGCGACGCACTTCACCAGCTTTTGTAGCTCTTCTGGTGACGCTGCGAATAAGAAATTGTCATCCATGTGTCTAAGATTAGTGACGGACCTTGTATTGTATCGATCGTGAATCATTGAGTGAATGCATGTTCACATAAGCTAAAGCAATCAAATCCAGGTCTGGCTCCGTCTGAAAATACTATACAGCTGAGTCTGGCCGGCCCTGGTGTTTATTTTACATGTTGATATTTAGAGTTTTTGCCATTTTTCAGGTTGGTATCTTTGACAGTTAGTGTAAAGTGAACAGATTTTGTCATTGACTGATGGTGGCAGATCTACTTGAACAAAATTGACTACTCGCGAGTAGCACTAAGAGTGTGTGAGCCGTTGAAACGAGGCGGTCGTCTTGGTGGCTGCGTGCTGCTCATCAATCGAGTCCGACATCCCAAGCGTATACCAACCACTCTCCAGTGACTCTGCCGTCCTCTGTGTCTGCGTCTAATTCTTTATGCCTGGTTCTTACCGTATCACTGTGTTGTTCTTGAGTGTTCATAGAATGCTGCTCTGTGGTCTGTCTAACTGTTTTTGATGTTTGCCAGTAGTTGTACTCGTAGTATTTTGTTGGGACCATGATGTGTCGTTGTGCCCAGAAAAAACTGACGTTCTTAAGCCCACGCTCCACATAGTGGGAAGAGACTTTAAGTGACTATGTCCATCAATCTGTCATGACTCGCCTGCCGCTACCGGCCTTCCGTTCCACAGTACCCGTCTGATATGCAATTTCTTCAATCCAATCCTCTTCTGTTCCATTCTTATCCGGAAATTCCTTTAATAAACCTTTTCTCGCCGTAAGTGCAGTTTTATGCAGAATTAATTTCTGATTCTGATAGTGAAAGAATTTTAAAAATCAGCCGACATTCTGCCGAAGACACAGTACACATCACAGTGTTAGTGATACTCTGATTTCGCTGAAAGTTTGTTGTGTGCTGGTCAGTTCTGCTAACATGCACGTCATTGGTCATGTCATGACACTGCTTGTTGCCTGTACTGGCACAAAGCTTGCAGTATTTCAAGACGGTCGGTTGTTTATTAGTCGAGTGAGTTGTTCCTCCCAGTTATTTCTAAGTGCAGTGATAGTCACTATTTTAGTTTGTTTCCATTAACTAAAATAACGCAATAACACTGGTTGATAGTTGCCCACAAGCTGTTTACTATTACTTGCAAGTTAAACTGTTGATGTACCGGGGGTATTCAGTAAATTGATTTGTTTTTAATTTAGTATATAAATATCTTTATCTGTTCGATGTTGTCATCATTACTGGCCTTAGCTGTTTGTCGTAGTTCTCTTGTAGAAACAGTTGTCCTGGTTTTTCTGGACACAATGTAGTGCCAAAAAAGTCAAATTTATTGATTAACAGCACAGACAAATCGCAGTAATTTGAAGTAATATTTGGTACTTAGTAATGTTCAACTTACAGTTTGCTTGTAAAATTTTCCAAATCACTTCTTGCTTTAGATACTTGAGTCTAGTTTCTTAACGAGATGACGATTTTGTGTGATTTTGTTGTGGTATTGCCACTGTTGTTGAACATTGCTGTACCATTTACGTTATTCCGAACGACTGCGATTTGTCCATGCTGTTAATGAATAAACTCGATACGTTTTTTGAGACACATTGTAATCTCTAGTCATTTTATTCATTTATTTGATGTATTTTGGTGTTGTGGTATAGTTGTCATGTCATTAGAAGACATGAGTTGCGTCTTAAGCGCATGTTTCTGCCTCTGCGAAACTGTCACATTGATTATGAATGATTATGAGATTTGTTCTCACATAGTTGTTGATGTATTGTCATGAAAATTGATAATAGATTTAATTCATTTTTTCAAATTGTCATCGAAGTTTCATTTTGTTGCAGAATGAGTGTTGTGGTAGTGCAGCAATGCCTGATGTCATCGTCATTGTTGATTCAACTGATGTCCCTATCACCCACACATACAGTTGTGTGTGAATGTAACGTGTAGACATTGCTTTGCAGAGGTATGAGCTGAGTTGTCTAGTTTGAAATTTTGTTATTGCTTGAGTGTGTGGCACATGCATTGTAGAATTTCGTTATTTATTGCAGAATATTTATTACTTTATTACAGTACGTCATAGTGCAGAACGTTTATGTCACTGCCCTCTAGTTTCGAGATTTTGTGTGTTAATATATTTTCATGTGTTTTGTCTTTGCAGCTTAAAACCTCACAGTTGTATTTGTATAAAACATTGGCTGTAAAAGTTTTCAGTAAATTTTTTTCTGCAAGTGAGGAGCATTGCTTCTGGCAGCGTAGTGATGGAGCTCTATTGCAAATTCTTGTTGTCAACACAGAATATTGGTAACAAGTGGTATTGATACTCGCACCCTGTAATGTTGTATTTTTTGTTTTACTTTTCAAAATGAAGGCTATGTGAATATTAAGGATTTTACAGTTTTACTGTGTTGTTTCACTGTGTGGTGCTATTTGCAGGTTATTGTGCCATTTCGTATTGTGCAATCTTACTATTGCATTTTTATGAAGTGATAGAACTTCAGGCACGATGAAGATGAGCATGAAGCTCCTCCAATATCCTCCGTGAACTGTAGAACATATACTTATCAGTTGTATCGACTTTGATATTATTCGCCAAAATTTCCATACAGCTTCTAATCTCAAAGATCTCTTCCATAACATTCATGCTAAATGCATAATTTCTTTTATACACGCCATTCTCCTTACTAATAAACTGTAAATTTCCTCAGGCACGATATAACCGCTACTTGTGTGCTTAAATTGCCGTTAAACTCTAACCAACCAACCATTAAGGCACGCAGACAAGATGTCGCTAAAAACTAAGTCTGACAAGAATTTGTGTTTTCTTATCTTTATGTTCAGGTCAGTTGTAGTCCTGTGTTCATCAAAAGTCAAGATTACTGAAGTATTATTTCTTGCCTATTTTAGTGTCTCATGTTTGTGAAGCTTTTGTAAGCTGTGTTTTATGTCTGCTGTGTACAGTGTACTGGTCACTTTCTGGCTGAAATATTACATATTTGTTGATACACTGCGGCTTGCAGGGTCTGTAGTGGTTTTGGTAATTTTCCCAGGAATCGATTGACTACGGTTTACGCACTTTTCTATGTTTTGTTTTGTGTTTTGTAGTTTTGCTGGGAGGGTCAAGGATCTTAGCACAAAGTTTCTTCTTTGAGACCTTACCATTTATAATTGTGACTGCTTTATGAATCTGTGGCAATTTGACAACGGCCTAATGTGATTTCGATTGCAGTTCTAGCCTTATTGTTTTGATAATGTGCAATGTACAACATCTATAGATTGACATCTGAGTGAATTTATGGCATAGTTACCCCATTGATGACGAATTGATGCAACTATTTAACACAACGTATTAAATTTAGGCAATTTTAGCCCCACCAACCCTGCCCTCTGTGGGAGCCATCCCCTAGTCGCCCCATATTATTGTAGACTAGGGGATTTGCTGTGTTTTGTGTTTATGTATGATTATTGTGTTTTTTTTCTGTTAATTGTGTACGGTAGTCTATGTGTGCCTTCAGTTAATCTCGCTGAACTGACTCCAATTAGGACGTTGATGCAGTAATTAAGCAAAATAGAATGTGCTAGCCATAGGCGCCGACTTACCGTGGGTGCCAATGCACCTATAGGCAAAGGGTCGGTGGGTGCATGCACCCAGAGGAAAAATTGTTTAGTCGTGCGTGCATTATTTGTTGGATGTCATGCCAAGTTTTACTACACATTTTTATCAGTTTATAATTGTTTCTGAAAATATACTTTGGATGGGAAAATACCACATGGTACGTCTATGTATACGGCAGAACTCCTCGCCATCAGAGTAGCACTACAATACATCAGTAAACATTCTATTAAAGCATCTGCATTTACTCCCTGCCAACTACCATACTGCCTGTTGTCCAAATGTCAGCAAACCATAGTAAAGCAATGTCAACATATGAGCCTTCATGGCTTCACACGTTGCAAAATAGTCAAATTGCGTAGTTGCTTTTCTAAGAACAATAAACAATACTATGACAAGGAAGTACACCGTGATTCATAAAGTCAGGATCCATTTGTATTAACTTTTTCAAATGTTGATCGATTTGAATGAAAATTGCATCACTGTATTCGTTAGGAAAGGGGTCCCGATTGTATATGAATCACGGTGTAGAGGCACTACAGTTGAGGAACTGTTTGGTGTCTTCAACCAGGAGTGCTCCCTTCAAAACGCATTCTTTTGTGACTTACAACAACAATTTGCTGACCTGCAATTAGCAGAAGAAATAAATGATTACTTTGTACATCTACCCACGTCTAATCCCAGCTCGCTTAAAGATGATAGGCAAAGGCTTTTACAGCAAGTGAGTAAAAAGCAGTTTCGAACACTTTATCACAACGCAAACACGCATGGGTAGCACAAATGGATGAATAATATCGCAAAATACTGAAATTTTGAAGTTTTATTTTTCGACATTTCCGGAAATCTTCGGAATCTGTGACGTCATCTCACGGCTTCGTTTACGCTGGATGTGCCCTTATTGTCTTTCAGTGCGTAATACAGTAAATAGTCGTTTAATTTATTTAGTTAGGATGTTCTGTTCAGTTCACGGGACGAGTGAAGATTCACGGGCACTATACTGTGCGTAGTGACTAAAAGTGTGATTTACCGTACCGGCTGTATTAGCGCTACGGACATTTGATGCCAGACGTTCATAATATAGGACTGCAATGTCTTAAATCAGACCGTGAATAAACCAAGACTGTCATTTTCATCGCTCGACATTATTATTAAACTTAAAACTACGCTGACAACGTCCCAAATATTAAATTTAACGGTGCTCTCGGCACAAACAAGCTGGATGTTTGGATTTTGCCACTTAGATGACGTCATCACTCAGCAATGTAAAACAAACTTTCAGGTTCGCAGTATTCGATAATGTTTTAAACATTTGTTGACTTTAAAAACCAATCACGATATGCAAGTGGGTTTTATGATGTAAAAGGCAGTTGGTGAGCTATTTATCTTAAAAAGTACAGTTATCAGTTTGACAGTGTAGTGCTGGCAATAATCAGTCTTTGTTGAGATGCTTTACTGTATGGGACAACACACAGCTGGAACAGCTCTCCTGACAGCTACTAAACCAATGTGCTGCCGAGTGCCAACCCAGTCAGACGACCCACCCAGCAGTGACAGTGCGTTGATCTGTATCATCTCATCAGTTTGTTGCCCTGTTGAACCTGTCCAGCACACCTGTCCCCGCTCCAGTCTGCTGTTGCTGTTTCAGTCGTTGTTGAATGCTGCGCTTCACATCGGCTCGTTTACGCTCGCCAATCACACCCTGCTTACGCTGCTCACGTTTCCCTGCGCGGTTGCGACCTTTCTTCCGACGTCGAGGCTCAAAGTCTATTTTCTTCGGCTTCACCCACTGCCACACACACACACACACACAGCAACAATACAGCCGTGACTAGAGGTCCGTCCACCTCGTTTGGTGGCCGTGTCATAACAGGCGACTGAAGCAGGATAGTTTTGTTTTGCTGTGTTTTTGCGTTGTTTGCTTTTTGTGTTGTATTTAGTTTGTATATTTTCTTGTAGTGTTCTCTGTCAGTAGACTGTGTCTATGTACATGACTGATGACGTGCACACGGGTAATATAAAATTGTATGTACGTGACATCTTATGGCAGCTGGTTGCTAGTTGCTGGCCAATCGCTGAGAAGCTTCAATCTGAAGTGAGTGAGTGATTCTTAACGGCACATCAGCACAGTTAGGCTATACAGTGCCATTCATGTTGGTTCACGCTGGAAAATACAGGACAGACAACAAAAATACAGACAATACATGAACTAAAGACAACCCAGGAAAAGCAAACAACACAAAACACAGCAAAACAAAACTAGCCTGGTTTAGTCACTTCTTATGACACTCGGCCAGGAAACGAAGTGGGCTTATTCTACAATGCTCCAAGCCCACATTGGGCATGCTTCAATCTGAAATGTGCCATCCAAGCCCACATTGGGCATGCTTCAATCTGAAATGTGCCATTTGATGGTTGATGCTTGAAAGTAAGGTTGTGTACATTGAGTATGGACTGCACTTAGTAGATATTCTATGTACACAGCATTGTTTACATAGAATATGTCTTGTCAGTATCAGTCAAGTGATTAGTGGTCTGAAATGACCAGATTATGTCGGGTGAGATATGCAACTCCAAGAAAGACTTAACAGGCCACAGTTTAGGTCATTTCAGGGACGATGTTTTTACAGGACTGGTGACCCAACCAACAGAGTCAAAGCACTGAATGAGGGTGGTTAGTTATCCAGGCAGGCCTCAGTCTAACTAGGCTCACCTCACCATGTTACAATAATATAACGTCTATGCACACACAATACAAGACAATAGAAACATAAGCATAAGACATGCAAAGAAATATAAGCACAATGAGTGAACCCAGTGACATGAAGCAAAAACTGGTCAGAGACCAAACCTAGGTGAGTTTGGTTCAGACCGTCATGAATCACACTAACAAAGAACATTGCACAGCAACTGTAACTACTATACGTGCTGTCTTCACCATCAGTTTGGCTTTCTCATTCATCTTGTCATGCAACGACCGAGTGTTTAGTCGACCGAGCGCTGCAGAATCGACTGACAACATATCTGGCTGTATCTGACTCACATACACACATCAGGTCAACAATATCTGTGCAATAGAAATCACAAGTTAAGACACTAAGAAGCTTAGAAGCATTCTCAGCTGAACACTGTTTTATTACTGGAACACTCGATGTCAGTGCAGTTAAATGTCCTATGAAAACTACATCAGACACGGTTGAGACACTGCCGACGTCACAGCAGAGATGATGTCAGTCGCCAGTGAACGATGGCACATTGACACTGCCAGACTGACACAGACAATGGCAATAACAACTGCAATGTGCAAATCAAACTCTGAACCGTAGTCTCAAAACACCTGTAAACTGCAGATCGCTCATTATAATGTAAGCTGCCATATTTCTATGATCATTATTATATAAGTTGCACAGACTGATGTACCAACTTTTTCTAGCATCATTTTAACTTCAGACTCATTTCTCTGCTTCTTTGTCTGATATGGATTCGCTTCGAGTGCATCAAAGTTTGGTTCTCCAGCACCTGAAATATGCCATCAATGTTCATAGTCGACAGTCAACCAACTTGCATGCATTAAATGCATTCCACTTGTAGTTAATTTAAAGTGCAATAACACGTTGACTTTGTGCAACATGTCACAGTGTTTCATACATATTCAGTGTGTTATACAGATGAGACTGTGATAACAGTGTCAGTTGTACTCAGCTCAAGCCACGACACAACACAATTAGTTACTCAACAGAGCAACTATACATGTTCACAGTGATACACATGTGCACACACACAGACGACGCTGCACACAACACTTCAACAAGAAGCCAGTGACTGAGTGAGTAGATTCTTCAACAAGACGCTCAGCTATTACTCAGTGACGACATGCACAAACAGTGCAGCTTGTACTTGTAATCTGTATGTAGTCAGTTGTTGCAGACCAAGTCATAAATGTGAGTCTTTATCTGCTCAGAACTTGTAGACAGCTGCATGATGTCAAGTGACGTTGAACAACGTTTTAAATGCATTACAGCAGCTGACGCCAAAGATAGGCCCTTGTAATCGCGACACAGTAGAAGATGACACGTGGCATACTGGTATTCATGTGGAAATACAGGTTTTACTGTGTTGAAAGGCTGCACTGTGCGTCTGAATGCAACTGTTGTCAAAATGTCGAGTGATACAAACAGTCTTTGTCGTCTGTTGGCTTGTACATATATCAACAGAAACTCAGCTTACCACAACCATAAAAGCTCACATTTCTATGCCACGCCTGTATTTCAGCGATGAAACAAATTCAACTTCCAGATAAAGAAGCTGCAACTAGTCTAGTCTCTACATCTATTCTGAGTGGACTAGAGTACTGCACTGCCAGGATGATATGCAGCTGATATGTTGATATTTGTGGTTTAGCTGTTTTGGCATAATACAGACAGAGACATATTGTGACAGCATACAATGCACTGTTAGTGCACTATGCATAACAACAAATGGGTAGTAACAAAGCTATTAATGAGTTCTACAAACATCTGAAAGATTTGAACATATGATATGAATTATGAACTTTATCATTATCAGAAGTGTTTTTGACAGAAGTCTGCAGTATCAGAAACTGCAATAAATTGTGTGGTTTAACTCATCGTTCACAGATGCATAATAAACTGTAAAAATTTATATGATGGTTGCCAGGATGATATGCAGCTGATATGTTGATATTTGTTGTTTAGCTGTTTTGGCATAATACAGACATACACTACAGATATGGACATATCTGTAGTTACATACACTACAGATATGGAATAACTTTATCCAGTTTAGAGAATATAACTTTGCAGCCTGACATACAAATGAACATGCAATAGATGTGTAAAATTGTGCATAAAATTATCAGTCCCTGGGGAAAAATTTCACTAACTTCACAGGATAAAGTTTTGTACGTCAGTGACTGACCTGGCACAAGGAGACTGGAGAAGCCGTTGGTGTGACCAACCCCGACAACATCTTCGAAAGGACAGAACTTGACATTACACGCACTGCTCATCAGCCGATGAGTCAGGTACATCGATGTGCTTGAAGTGACATCACGATAAACCTGATAATATTTCAACAGTCATTGTTAGACAGTGACACAAGCCGCTCTCGTGACCTGGTGACCTGTGGTAAGGCCTGCAGACCTCAATGACACATTCACGCCAATCTACTCCTGTGACTGCGTCAGAGAAGCACTAATCTGAAATTAAAATTGGCTTACGACAGACTACTGGAGTTGTTAACAAGGACTTGAGCACTAAGGCCTAGGCCAGGACCACAATTTTGTCCTTAAGGACAACCAAGGACAAGGCCTGCTTATTGGTAGGAATATGGATGACTCTTAGGTCGTATGGAAGTATATAAGACCAGTCGATAGTGTCCGGGCCGCCGTAGCATATCAACGTCAGGACTTGACTTGACCAAGGACTTTAGTCTTCAAGACCAAGGACCACAATTTTGTCCTTAAGGGCAACACTACTTCGCTATGTCGATACGCAGAACGACTTATTGCCGGTCTGAGACCAACTCCCGGTCGAAACCTAATCCCCGTCACGACCATCTATACACGGCTAAACTTAAGCTTAGGTTGCCTGCCACTGTCAAGGTAAACAGGGCGGATGGTGACAGTCTGGGCCGCCACTCTGAAGAGTCTGCCATTCTGAAGGCCATCATTGCAGGAAATAGTTCTTGATATTGCCTCTTGTGCTACTGAGCTAAACTCTCTCTGTGCAGCTGATGTCGCTGACATGCACGTAAGTATGCATGGCCTATTATACAATAAACTGTGTAGTGTGTGCTTCCTACAAACATAGCAGCATCACTGGCAGCTGGAAAACTGCAGCTGTATGCTGCTGTTAACTGATAATGTACCACATTTTGCCACAACGTCACATGAAATTATCTGGCCTTTACACTATGCAATATAATGATATCAGTCTTAGTAAGAAGGGCCCCATGGAAATATTCTAAATAATACACTACAAATAATTTTTTCTCAGATTCCTTAAAATTAGCGTCATGCTATGCATGCACGGATGGATGGACATAGGGATGTGACGGATTGCGAATCTGCATCCGAATCCGACGGAATCCGACAGTTTTTCAGAAATCCGAAATCCGACGGATACTTAAAATCCGATCGCGACGGATTCAAAATTTTGGTTTCGGTCCAACTCAAATATTATTTTCGTAAATAACCACTGTGGATATTACAGCAGAAATAAGGTTGAGTAACAGTAGATGAGGTCTGTTGTGTTTTCTTTACTTTTTTGAAAACAATCACAATTAT
>Ga0056114_1001434_pt1 | contig 10836 bp, 8 predicted proteins | sample WorMetHERISLAND1_FD_77005 | JGI IMG/M metagenome (GOLD analysis project Ga0056114, IMG submission 77005) | Marine gutless worms symbiont microbial communities from Max Planck institute for Marine Microbiology, Germany - Olavius loisae HERON... ...
AAAATCTGTTTTCTCCCCCATTTTCTCTAAAATGGGATTAAATTTCCCCAAACAAAAAACCAAATAGCCCCCCCCCCCCCCCTGTGCATTCGACAGATATTGTCTGATGCATTTCACCAGTGGACATGTTTCGTTTTTGTGACATTTGTCTGTCTGTCTGTCTGTCTGTCACATACGTCTCATACTGTTCGTTCACAAGATAGCCGATTGGAACGCGGTAGATAGTGTATATTTTGGGGGAGAAGTTACACATTACGCCAGTGAATGGTGGTGTAATTCTAAGATGAAGGTCACTGGAAACGAAAATGTAAAAATCGTTTGTCGCGCGTGTCTTCATAAGGGGACGTACCTGTCTGACGAACTAAGACGACCAGCAGAGTGAGCAGACACTGAAGACAAAAAACGATTGCGTTCCACCTCGTCAACGTCCTTAGCCGTCCGACACACTCGGCTGTCTACCGTCGACGAGCGACGACGACAGAGCGTTTCCTGTTGTGTTCGCTCGTCTGTGGAACAGTTGTCCATGATCGCATATCACCGCTGCTTCATTTCTCTACACCTTTCACTATCGTCTAAATTCCACCTGTTCCGTCTCTCTTTTCCCAATTTCTGACTCTTTTCTCTTTTTATGTGGCCCTCCATAATGCCGCATATAGTGTTGCACCCGTCCGTCTGTCCGTCTTCCTCTGTCCGTCCGTCTGTCCGTCTGTCCGTCCGTCTGTCCGTCAGTCCGTCTCGTGCCTCTCATTTTCTAGTAACATGAAAGCCGTAGGAACTTCTACCTTCTGATTTAGTGGAAGCACAGCGCTTGATAAGAGTAAGCAGTGAAGCACTGAGAACGAAAAAGTATAAATAGTAAGTTTGTTAAGCATCCAGGTAAAAATTAAATCTGTAGTGTAGAGGGAACTCACAGTTTTTCGCTCGACCTCCTGATCCCCTAAAATTACGATTCTAAACCCCACTGACCCGTAGTAAAAGTACACCAAATACGCTGAAAACAAGAAAAACAACATAGCCGAATTGTAGGCCTATGGGCAACGCTATAAGACTTCTAATCCCGCATTTTTTTCTAAAAAAAATAATAGAATAGAAAAACTCTGATAAACTCAAAATATGTAGGAGCGATCTAACTGGACTACATTAGGTAAACTGTAATAGAAATCAATAGTTTGGCTTAGGCTTATCGGTTTCTTATTCGACACTTGGGCATAATACGCCACGGAAACAATAAACATGAATGAAGCATATTGCAAAACAAAAAATACAAAAAATAAAAAATAAATAAAATAAATAAATAAAATAAAATATTGTAATATAAAATAAATAAAATATTGAGTAATACATCAAGTTGCCTAAGTGCAAGAACTGAACCTAAAACAACGAAGTGTTTATGGCCGGGTTTGATGTGAAAAAACAAAACAGTGACGGACATTTCGCTAATCATCTCTTTTTTGGTTCTCATTTCCGACTCTGCAACTGGACGCCGATGCAATGTAGTTGTGGCTGTTGTGCTGATTTTTAACAGTATGGACAGGTGCAAGGCCCCTACACTTTTTGTCCAGCGTTTCCCGCGGTCTCCCCTGTTTCCAATCAGTGAGGTCCAACCACTCTCAACCCGCGTTAATTTTTACCATGTTACACAAATCGTCGCCAAAAGTGGATCGATTTACGTCAAATGGAGTCCAAAATAATCGTCGGCCCATTCTACTCATATCTTCGAATACGATACGATACGATACGATACAAGAGTTTCACCCCCGTAAGCTAGTGAATGGTAGTGTTATCGAAGATCAAACGGTCAAAGGTCAAGGCCATTGGGAACGAAAAATGTAAAAATTGTTTTAAGGCATGCATATCTTCGTCAAAAGTGTCTGTCTAACTGTTCATCACATTACCAACCGCTTTTGACCAAGATAGTCTTACATGGCATTTAATGAACGTCGAGAAAATCATATGATGTGTACCATAAATATATCTAAACAGCGATTTTGTATTAGTACAATTACACGAAACACAACATGCAGTTGACACAACAACAACAAACTTCAAGCAGTTTATGTAACAAAACAAATTGCTGACTGACGCAGCCAGTTCAATTAAAGCCAAATCAAGTGCTGAAACTTAAATGCAAATTCACTGATGTGTATAGCATTCTTAATGACAGAATGATGTTTGTGCACAATGTCAATCGTTTACCGTTTGTGGTCGCTGACGTTACGTATTCATCTCTATCCAGTGCTGCGAAAACTGCGATGCGCCTCTGATTTCATGATACAAAAGTGAATTTACATCTGAGCTATTAGAAGCCACAAATCTGACAAGATGAGTTCTAAAACCTCTTTTCAATATGCGGAATTGTCTTGTTGAAAGAAAACATCCAGATTTTTTGCCGACAACCAGCAACAGTTACTGAAAAGGAGCTCATCGCTGCTGCTACTGACATTTTGCCTGAATCAACGAAGATATGTTCAGTCCAGTTCGGATACGACAAAGTTACTGAACGTCACGTGTATAAGCTACGCGTTGACATGGACATGGACATGCTGGTTCTTCGTGATCGCTGATGTCGCTAAGTAGACTACGCGACAAAACCGAAATGAATAAATACCTTTGGTTGCAATGCCGTCAGAAAAAAATGCACGATTTTTTGCTACAAGTCGCAGAAACGCCTGGAGTATCAACAACTGCATTCTACCAAACTGGTGCATTCTTAACTCTCTTTATAGGGCTGCGTTCCAAAATCTAACCCCGTGTGGGCTTGGGAGCGTTGTAGAATAAGCCCACCTCTTCTGGCCGAGTGTCGTAAAAAACTAAACTATAGTAATTTTGTTTTGCTGTGTTTTGTGTTGTTTGCTTTTTCTGGGTTGTGTTTAGTTCCTGTATTGTCTGTGTTTTTAATTTGTCTGCTGTTCTGTATTTTCCAGCGAGAACCAACATGAATGGCATTGTTTTGTGTACCATAATTGTGCTGATGTGCCGTCAAGACTCTACTCAGTCACTCACTCACTTTGCAACAAAACTAGGCTAGAATGTTAATAATGCTTGCGCAAAAAAGAAACATTTGGAAAAACATACTGTTTAAAGTAACTGGTGCCTATAGCCATCACCGACAAAAACTGTGCACAAAATGAGCAGTTGTCGCGCTGTTCGATCGTAGCACGTTAACGTTTCATTTCCATTGAAACTCGGAAATATTTCAGTTCAAATCCACACAGAACAAGAGTAGTGCTTCTTAGGCAGTTGATCGTGTCCATTCGCTGTTTCAGGATGTCGCCGTGTGGACTGATGTTTACGACTGTCGTTGTTGTTATAACAAACATCACAGGACCGTGTCAAACATCGTCATCGATTTTGATATGTTTTCATCCTGCAACAGAGTTTTCACTCAGTAAATTAAACGAGCTGAAAAAGCTGATAATTTTTTTATGAAATTTTAAGAAAGTTTACAGAAAGCTAGTTTGGTGGCCGGATTTTTGCTAGAGCTTTTGATAAAGAATTTTCAAACTGCATAACCGCTGCCTATGGTACAAAATCAGTTCAAACTCAAGACAATGCAGCTTGTCTAATGAAAAAGTATTTGGTTAAAAGTTCACAATCTACAATATCATTAAAATTTTTAGCTGCAACTAAAAACAACAAGAAGCCAAGCTGTCGCTGACATAGCCGACCGTACTGCCTCACAGTCACAGCAGACTATCTATTAATTAGCGTTTGTTGCTAAATCGCATCTCCAGCTGTTTTCGAGATATTTGCCAGGGCTCTAAGCGTATTGGGGTCACGAGTTAAACTTTTCGGGGTCACGTGACGTCATCGGTCGTATGATCATTCGATTCCCCATAGGCCATTTGTTATTGGTGATCCTTTGGAACCAAGCCTCTATCTCTAACGGTTTCCGAGATATTCAATGGCGAAGATTCAATGTGACGCAATGGTTGACATTCATTTTGGTACCAATAAATTTCTCATATACGACTTCCTATAGGCTAGCAATAGTAACTTTTGCTTTAGGCCGCACCGTTTAGCAAGAATATATTACGTCACAGACGACGACGACGACGACGACGACAGACAGACAGACGGACAGACGGACGGACGCAACACTGTAGCATAAGCGCGAACGTTAGTACGGTCGGCTAAAAATTCCACTTAAAAATGCAGCTTATGTATAACACACAAAGTCTACCTTTTAAAAATGACTCACAAATAGCCACAGAGTTGCCAATGTCGATCTTACAGCGATAACATTCTAATACAGAGGTTATAGCTAGTAGACCAGACCTACTCTAGTAGGCTATGTATGGAGTCTTACTGTTCGACATGCTTCCATGAACTCGTCTATTGTTATCACTCCGTCATTATCAGTGTCCATTTTCTGCAGCAATAAACACATCAACCAGTTTTCAATGATACAAGAAGCTCAGCTGTCGCTGACAAACCGTGCAATAAACAACCTACAGATCACAATCGATGGCATCGATGCAATACTGAAATCCCAGCAAAGATGTTTGTTGTGGCCAAGTGCATGGAATATTTTACGCCCAGGCATATCTCGAGTTCTAGAGCACATAGCAACAAAGTTCCAACGGCTATCCCATTTTCCTGTATCAAGCTTTTCAATAGTGCCACTTCCGGTATCTCATGCCGTCGACATCAGTCAGAAATCCAAGATGGCGGTCGCTAAAATGAAATGTACAGATTTCACGGCTATATGGCTGAAGGAAGATAATTTCTTATGCACAGTGAGCGATTTTATTGTCCACGTACACAACGAAAAAAATGTAGACGACACAGTCACGCCCGAAACCGGAAGTAGTTTTAACCTTGGCTAGGAATAAGCGAATTCATAGTCTATACCCGTGTTTTCAGTTTTCTGCGATGCCCAATCTAACGGAGCCAACATTGTTGTAAATTACTTTAAAACTTAAAAACAACTACGGAGCGAAAATTAATATCTAAAAATTAAAAAAACGCGACCGCCATGACACCATGAAATATGTAACTCGAATGGCACTAACAACAAGCTACGAAAACACGCTTGGAATCATTCAGAATCTTATCTTTACTAAAGTAGTTTTAGCCTCGTCGTCGTTGTCACAACGGCTCACCGTTACGAAATTCGGACTGGGCCAAGTTAACCCACTGTTGCCATACCGGGTTAAGCAGTCATTTGTAATTTTTGACATCCGGGCACTCTGACGCTCACGACTGAGCGCCAGAGTGCCCAGATATCAAAAATTACAAACGACGGCTTAACGCGGTCTGAAACAAAAGGATGCTTTATAGCTGTATACCCATATGGCAGCAACAGTGGGCGTCAAAGGGTTAACGGGGAGGGTTAAACACATGAGGGACATGGAAGATCGCGACGTTTATGTTTGTTATTGTCGTACCTGGAAGACCCTGTCGACGTGTTCTCTGGCGGTGTCTGGCGTGATAACTGGCTCGGCGTACTTTCCCATCATGTCGTAGATGGCAGACACAACGTTCAGCAGTTCCTCGCGGGTGATGACCCCGTCAGCGTTCGTGTCGTACAGATTGAACGCCCACAACAGTTTCTCTTGGATCGTACCACGGGCCAACACCGACAGCCCCATCACGAACTCCTGCAACACACCCAACACGCTACCGGTCCGTACGAGCTTTCAGTCTACCGGTATATCCAAACCTTACTACACAGGCCCAATATGTAACCCAACTGCCAAAACAGGCATAGGCCTATTGCATGATATCAGACTCATCTGGATTACATCACAACAGCGTGTACACTTTGACAGGATGGATGGGTATGGTTAACGTGACCCACATAAGTAACTTATTAAGTAAGTCGTGAATTTATATAGCACATAGAGTGCGATATCTCTATTGCCCAAGATAATGTGATGATATGATTACGCTGTGCCGCGGGTAGTATAGGACGAAAGTTGCGTGCACAGGGCACAGAACCTACATGTGCTAGATTAAGCCGACTACAGTCGGATTTTCTGTCCACGTTAAACTCGCTTATCGTATCGTATCGTAACCTGCTGTGATACGTTACTAACTTAACGGCCTTTGACACCCACTGCTGCCATATGGGTACACAATCATCTGTAATTTTTGACATCCGGGCACTCTGACGGCCAGATATGAGAGTCACAGTGCTCGGATGTCAAAAATTACAGATGACGGCCTGGCACAGGATGCTTTATAGCTGTACCCATATGGCAACAGTGGGCGTCAAAGGGTTAAGCATACAACATTGTACTCTTCTTGCTTCACAGCTTTCGACCCTGATTTGAATCTAGAAAACACAACAAACCATTGCTGCATTAATTAGATAATTCAGCATAAGTTTCTGTAGTCCAGTACGCACTTTGAATCATTTTCTTTTATCAGACAGACCTCGAAGCTGACCGTTCCGTCGCCGTCTTGGTCAAAGACGTTGAAGACGAAGTGAGCGTACATGCTTGAATCTGTAGCCAGTATAAAAATAATATAGCACGCTTCAATGAATACAAAATTAACCATAATACCGCTGTCTGCTAGTGATATTTTTTAAATTACAACTTACCTCATTTTCTTAGCTGCCTTCCAGTGAGTAGGCCTATTTGCTATATTGTTGGTCTGACATCGACTGATTTCAGTAAGATTTGGGATATATGTTGCTAAGTATGTAAATTACCAACACAGCACTATGCAAATTATCCATCATTGTCAGCATCTTTAAGCTAAATAAATATCTTCTTCTTCTTCGTAGCGCAGTAATTTTAGTCACAATAAACTGGCACATCATCGTCAGTTGAGTACAATTTTAAGCAATCTCCATAAAATTTGCGGCACGAAATCAGAAATGTGCACACAAACACGATCGTTCTGTTTATTTGAAAGTTTGGCAACTTCTGATCAGATAAAAAGATGAAATTTACTAGACCGACAGGTTATAGCAATAAAGTAACTTTTATGAGCGCTGTAGGTGAGCTTTCTTGTTTGCCAGTCAGTTTGGTATAGAACAAAGACAGAAATACGTCTTTTTATTATTACACTAAAAGTGATTTATAAAGTACAAGAAAGCCTAGCTGACGCAAAGGTAAGCGCGCGACAGCAGAGCCCCTATTTAGCGAAGAAATCTACAGCAAATCAACAATATGCGATTTCCCATTGACGGTGAATAGACTGTAGGCCTAACCGTGGCCGTGTGAAGCTTACCCCGCAAAAACGAGAGGCACGGGGCTACTGTGTGGTGAAAATTGCATAATCCTAACTTCGACTGTTTCGACCGATCCACCCGCGTGAGAGACGGACAGACACACGGACAGACGGACGCGCTCTAATCATGTATGCTGTCGCGCGCTAAAAATCAGCCACCTAACCACCCGTATCGCATATTGCACGCTCAACCAAATCCATGATGCTGAAGCCAGGCTGTTGTTGACAATCTGGAGATTTGAGATTGTCAAAGGTCATGAAGCAGCACAACGGTCCACAGTGACTTAGCTATAATGATGATGACGATGAAGTCTAGCTAACTGCTGAAATTAATTGAATAGGCTGTGTAATAGTAGTACTTTAATAATTATTATTATATACATTAATATAAATAGTAATTTGACTCCATTAATCGTGAAATAAACTACAATACAGTTACACACAACAGTAAAGAAGATTGTAAGACAAAAATGCAACTCGAAGCATTCAGAAAGATCTGCCTCCACGAGGTTGAGAGGAAATTAATTCTTGAGTTACAGAAATATATTATTATTAAATAACATATGTAGGCCTATACCGTATCAGGTGATCGACATAGGCCTACACAACAGGATGTCGCTAACACTGTACGGAGCAGCAGACTGTTATGAGCAGACCTCCTTGAGGAAAGAAATGAGCGTAGATGTCTTTGAACGTGTCTTCTTTTACAACTCCCGTTGGACATTCCTGTAACAGGTGAAATGACTCGTCGAGCAAAAAATGCAGAGAAACAAAACGAAATACACGTGACCGTAAAGCAAATCCCGCATACTTTGTAGTAAACTTTGGGTTTCGTCCTCAAATTATAGGCTTCACGTACAGCAGCGAACATGCTATGGAGTGGCTCAAGATAAGTTTCTTATTAAACGACACCACTTCACATTTTTGCGTATAGCAAATGAACAAATCTACAAAACTGTATGATTTTTGGCACATATAAACCACATAAAGCAACAAATGAGAAAGTTTTAACTTTATAACCTTATGTCACTCAACTATGGCCAATCTCGCCAGAGGGCGACGACAATAAACGACTGCTATGGACTTACTTATCGTTCTGCGCACTCCAATGTGCCTCGTACTGACAAACGCGCAATTATAATTAGACATTGGCCACGACCAGGCGTCTTCAGTGTGATTACGTTGTAGGCATGGGAATGCATATAATTTTATGTAATTGCTCGATATCATTGCTCGATAATGACTTCGCTGCTTTCCTATCCTAAAAGATCACCTCGAACAACGAACCTGTTTGAATCCGCGGTACATGATCTGTAGTTCTTTGCGGGTGAAGTTGGTTAGTCGACACAGAGCGTCCAGTCCTTCAGGCTTGTGCCGAACCACCTGCGTCTCAACGTTATCCAGCTCCGGGTCTGCAATGCCAAAAACAGTCCATTACAGCACATGCAATGTACATAGGCTAACTAGGTAGGCTACCCGGTTTGCTGGCATGGTCTTACGATTGACGCATTGACATGACAGCAGTCCAAAAGTTGAAACAATGGCATTTAATGAAAGTGCTAAAGCCGGTAATAGCATCTTTCAGAGTCGAGTGATATCATCTCATCACAATTTCTGTTTTCACTTTTGCCGTCTGTCACTTCTCGGCCTTTCACGTCACTAGTTGTGAGTGTGCAGCAACGTAACGTTCATGCTTGAACGTTGAACTGAACCAGTCTAAAATTCACCCCTGCTGCTGCTGCTGCATGCAAAGACTGTCACAGGAACCTCGAAAATTATTACCCAGTCTACCAGTCAGAGCACATGACCCCCAAAGCCCAAACTCCCTCGGCGCAATTCTAGCTCCTTCGGCGCTTGATGTCATAGCCCCCAAACTTACTTTTTATTCTGGGAAGAGGCATTTCCCAGATCCCACCACAATGGGAAAGGACGCCTTTCCCCACATTGCACCTTCGGCGCACGATCTCCGAGCTCCCCCAATTTGAAATCCCCAGAAAAGGCCCTGCTAAAGCTGACCACACTATCAGCGTTTTATAGTCCGTGTTGAACTTGCTCTGTGGTATCATATCTATCGTGTCGTGTAATTTGTTAAAATTAGCCGAAATTTACTGACAATAATTCTCAATGAGTCGAACACTGGACGTTCAAACAGCTCCTCACCCAAACGCCACTGCTCTAGAGAGACTCTGACGCTACGAGAACAAGGAGAATTGTTCGCTGAACGAGCAAAGGCGTTAGTCGACATTTATTCATCGTTGCTGCTTCCTCTGCGGTCACTTCGCGCCCTTTCACTGAATCGTCCAGCGACGATTTAATCTATCGCTGCCTTTCACACTCACGGTGGCTTGACGCCTCTGCTGCGGCGAGCATGACTGACAAGGTCAGATGTGACGTCAAAGGTCAAACACTCAATGTAATCAGTCGCACCCGCTACGCTTATTAAATGCCGCCCGTCGTCTATATGGGTTTTTTTCTGCGCATTTTCCCGTGAAAATCTGCAGAGATGCAGCGCTTTCACGTCAATCAAAAATATACGATATGTGATACGATAGTGACGGGAATTAACTCAGCTTAGTGAAGCCTATACAGTAATGGCGCGTCTACACTGCACAGGATGCCGGAATGTCGTACAAACAAATAACCAAAAAAAAACAAAAAAGATACTAAATAGAAAAAAACGATGAATATGCAAATGAAAGAACTTTGAGCAACAAAGCGGTATGAAGCAATCGACGTGAACTTCAAGTATAGGCTACAATGTAAACAAACTTCACGATAATTCTTCTTCGACGGGATAAGGAATTATAATTTCCATCATTTAAAATTCCGATCAAAGATTAGTAGGAAAAAAGATAAATATGGTAACTTAACTAACTTAAATAACATATTCACAACATATACTAGAACGGTAAATTCAGTTCATAGTAATTGCTTAATTACTTACAGACAATTAGACGCCAATTTTGCCAATTACAGTAGCCATCAGCACGCATAGCTGTATTAAACACTTGTTCACCGAGTGTAGCGTTATGTTGAGCAACGGACGATTGCAGCGAGTCCAAGTGCGTAAACAATTTCTGGAAGCATAGAACGCAAAAAAAACATTGCCGAATGCCGACACGACTGTCTGTCGCAATTTGGAGGCGGCAGTGAGACATATAGCTGAAATATTTACCGTATGACGGCGATCGCAGACGCAAAACGACCGCAACAGTCACTCTGAAGCGCCACGCAAATCAGATAAGACGCCAGGCACAACGCGTAATCCGATTGTCTGAGACAACTACTCAAGACAAATTAATGGCAACCTTTGACTACAGATGAATCTTGTATTCTTGTGGTCCTGTGCAAATGATTACGTCGTTATTGTAATAAGTCGTTGCGCAAATGCAAGTGTGCGAGTAACCACGACGGCTATTATACCTCCGCAGTCTGCACTGCAGCGGCGTAGCTGAGCTTGGGTGACCAGGAGTCCAATGCCAGAGTTCATCCCTCTCTTTCCCTCTCCTCCCTTCCTTTCCCTCCCTTTAGATAGATAGATAGATAGATATCGGAAATTTATATAGCGCAATATCATTGATACATCTCTATTGCGCTGGATGCACTAATATCGCGCGAATAGTATCGTCTTAACAGTGCGCCGAAAAACAT
>Ga0056114_1001435_pt1 | contig 10835 bp, 9 predicted proteins | sample WorMetHERISLAND1_FD_77005 | JGI IMG/M metagenome (GOLD analysis project Ga0056114, IMG submission 77005) | Marine gutless worms symbiont microbial communities from Max Planck institute for Marine Microbiology, Germany - Olavius loisae HERON... ...
TGAAGTGCTGCACAACTGTGAGGTGTTGGCTGCAGGACTCACAATTGACTTGTGAGTCGCTGCTGTGGTTGTTTCTGTAGTTTGAGTTGCTCAACAGCTGGAGGGACAGCCTGCCACAGTGTGGTCACAGCTGGGTCCTCAGCTTGTTGTTCACACTCGTCCAGATCTGGCAATGTTATGGAACTTCGGAGGTCCAACTACCGTCTCCGTTATAGATGAATCAGATAAAGGTATGCATCATTACAGCGATGAGCGAAAGAACATTTGCTCGATGATGTATAATTGGTATGGTATAACGAAGGACTCAGAAATCATATTTATCCTTGGCCTCAATTACAGATAGAAACATAGGTGACATTGCGGTGTCAAACGTTTCCATTTGCTGCAGTCAAACGACGGCTGACTAGTAGTTTACTGTTCTATTCGACTGGTGATCAGTGATTTTCTTCTGTGTCAAGTGATAAGTTATTAGTGTGTAATACCGTGGAGTGTCTACGTAGACTAATGTAGAGGCCAACGTTACACAGTGGCCTGTTAATGACACCCAGAGTCAACCAAACAATAATCATAGGCCGACCATCAGTACATCAGTTGGCCAGTAAAGTTTGTTGTCAATGCAAGCAGGAGCAACGTTGGCCCAATATCATTGCAGTGCATAGACTCTCATCTTCAAGCAATTAAGTATTCTGACTTGAATGTCAATTAATATACATCAATTGCCTTGTGCCTTTGTCTCAAAGTATACTACCTTGGCCTTGGCCTCGGTCATTTTGTTTTGCTGTATTTGCACTGATAAATGTTGTTTGTTATAGTTTACTGTTGTTGTGTGTGCTTGCAGGCGTTTTGTTTGTGGTTTTAGTTGAGGAAAAGCACAGGGCTGTGTTGTCTGTCACCATACAGCACACGGTAGAACCTGTTGACCTCTGCCTTGACCGGCTTTGCAAAATTATTGGCATATATCACATCGGGTTTACGACATTATGGGCTTTAAGTGACGTATTATATCACTTGGCACTTGACGCATTATACGAGAACACAAACAAGAGTGAAACAGTACGAAGGATATTTGCACGTTTACGAGCTAATATTTCGACCTTCACATACATACCAGATAACAGGATTTTTACGTAATAAATAATAACGTATTTGCTTACTGGGTTACCAGTAATTATTTGCACATTTATTTATGCAGGTCAGGGGTTACTAAACGTCATCGAAAGTGTTACCATTGTTGCTTGTTTTCTGTCTATATTACATGTACATATCTGTTGTTTAATAATTTTAGCCAACCATTACGATGGAAGCTATGAGCGACAAGAGCCGAACTAATGATACAGACGTTGAGACTTGTGCGACGGTAGCAGCATCATACAGCACTTGGTATTGCATCACGTCTTGAATATCTTCATAAGCATGCTGTTGTACACCGCGATCTCAAACCAGAGAATGTGTTGGTATCCAACTTGCATTATAAGAACTTACATACTGACTGGATTAATAAGCCTATTGTACCACAGTTAACAGATTTTGGTGAAGCTTGCTCATCACTACTGCAGACAGAAGTGTCTGAAACAATGGCAGACGATGTACACTGATACGGGTTACTGGTAGTCATATGCTATGGTGTGTACACGTGTGTGTGTTCTTTGGACTACACTTTGTCCTGAATGTCGAATATGCCAATGGGAAGAAGAGTTACACCTTTGAATGTTTCCAGAAATTGTTCATGGAAATGGGTGACAAATTGTCACCTAAACTACTCACATTTAAGAAAAAGTGAGCTAACTAATGTCTTAAGGTATCGTGCTACAGCATTCAAACTTTTGATGCGAGACTGTGTGTCAAGAACAGCGCGTGGCATCTGCTTTGTGACTGAATAACAATCTGATTGACTAAGTGATCGGCAGATTGCAGACCTATCAGCCAAAAAAAATAATTTGTGATTTTGGCTAATCAAAATCTACGGCTGTCTTAGCAGATGATGAGGTCTGTCATTGACATTCACTGTGTTATACTCTGTACAGTAGTAGACTGGTTTGTCTTAAGAGTATTGTAGATATGTTGGACATTGATTGGATGAGTGAGTGTGTATCTGTTAGTTCACCTATCCATGTTACACTGTAGTATTTCCTAAAATGGAATCCGGTATTCATACAGACTTCCTCTGTCCTCCTCCAGCCTTCCTTCCTCCGACTTCCTCCGGACTCTGTCTTTTCTTTGTTGGACATTGCTTATCCAAAGAACAAATGGCGTGACTCACACATTTATGAGTACCTGCATAAGGTAATCTTTGGACTGGACAAGAAAGCTCTCAGTCCTGAGATTACAACACTACTTAACAAACTCTCTGCATGGTTTATGGTGAAGTCAGTAATTCCGTTGATGCTGATTTGCAGCATGACGTAGTGGAAGTGAAGTCAGATGCCTCCAGTCGATCGTGCGTCTGGCAGTCGCAGTCCGTCACCGAGAAGTCCAACACCGAAGTGCTGCTATTCATGAGTCTTCTTCACATGTAAGCAGCACTATATCAAGTATCCAGACCTTTACCTTTACCTTCATTGAACCAGACAGCTACGACCTTGGACAGTATTGCCCATCTGATCGGCCGCAACCATTTTCCGTCAGACTTCATGACATGTCAGTAATAAAGGAGCACAAATGAACATTCTGGGCCTGTTTTGTTAGTCTTGGCTGCCGCCAGTAGACAAGAATTGCAGACAGTTGAAGAGACCTGGCGTACTATGCTTGGATTGTGACTAGAGTAAAGACAGTACATTCCAAGAAACTTTCAGATGAATAATGAACAGAGGATAAGTAAGGAATGAGTCCGTGACTAACAGTCCAAAGCCAGCCATGCATCAGTACAGGTTTTTCCGGCTGATAGCATGGGACGTTGTAAATGTTGTATTAACAGCAGTAGCCTACATTGCAAAGCATCACAAGTCTTACGTTACAACATCATCATGAAACGTCATTCCAACAAATTCAGCCTCTGCATTTCACATTCCTACAGAGATGATAGTTGCATGTACTATGTGGTTGCACAGTCACTGCGTGCCAGTGGCTCATCAGTTTGACAGCTGGAAGTCATGCAGAATGGCCAAACAAAAACTGTCAACAGCAATACTTGTGCGGCTTGAGACGTAGAATTTGTTGATTTCTGTTCTTGACCGTGCGACAAAACAGGTGAAAAGCAGCACGCAGTGTCAGCAGCTACTTAGTTCTATTTTGTATAGCTGTGTTTTAGACCATAGCCCGTCTGTTTCCCTCTCTGGGTGTCGGAAATGTCTACGCAACGTATTGCATTTATCCGACGACGGAAAGAAGAATTTTCTATATAGCGGTGATACTGCGTGATGAAGCCTCGGATTGGTTTGACACCCTTCAGACTTCAGCGACGGCGACGTGGGAAGCTATGAAGGCCACGTTTCAGAGGAGGTTTCAAGATACCGACCTTCTGCGTTGCATTCACTGTGTGCCACTGATTTCATTGTCAGGTGTTGCAGGTGAGTGTTGAGTCTGTGGCGTTCGAGCACGGATTTGACGTGAACGATGTCGAGGAGAATGTGGAACAGCATGCTGAGTCCAGTTGTGATGAAGATGAAGCGTGTCCAGTAGCGCACGGAGAAGCATTAGAGACTCGTTTCCTGTCTCTGAAGGACTGCGCGTCGTACCTGTGCAGCGATATTTCCGGCTTGGAATGCATTCCAAACGGTGTCAAGGAGAACACGTGGTTCAAGGTAGATGGTCTCATAATTTAACTTAGGTCTAATCCACTGTTTTTGTCATCTAGATGTGAAATTGCTTCAAATAGACAAAATTCATACAACATTTTTTATGACACGTTTGTTTACATTGACATTTGTTTGCGGTATGTAGTAGTCGCCATAACAGATCATGTAACTGCTTTTGTACAGGTACAGCATCACCACTACTGCCTTATACCCACCAAACTACAGTCGACAGTGAACTGCTTGGCTGCTACAGTGAGGTAAATTCGTACAGCCAGTCTCACACCTGTATGCCGCTCACCTGCTGGATTCAGCAGCAAGCATTTTATCAACGTCCAGTCACATTCCCTTTCAAGTTGCACACACCACAGGCGTCGGCTTAGCCTGTGGTCGGGTCGGCACCACTCGCCACCTTTCCCCCGGCTCCGTCGTTCCCTTCTCAGCTCTTCTCCTTCACTCTTTTCTTTATCCACCCAGCCGTCTACCACCCTTCCTCCAACCTTGACAACACCACTTCCAGCTTCATCATCACCTTCACTCTTATCACCTCTTCCTTCAGCTCTGTTCACAGGACTCACCTCACCTGCTGCGGATAATGGTAATGACAATTTATCAATTTATATTTTATATTTTATTCCTCCTATTGCATTAAAATGGCACCTGGTTTGTCACATAAAGCGCTAAATCCGAGTAACTGTTAACGCCAGAACGTAAAATTAGTCCTAAAAGTGATCGATGAAAAAACATTCACTGCAATAGACATATTTGGCAACGTCACGGGCACAGACACCTCTGGTACAGCAAATTTTCTGAAACTTATTTTGCGCCTTTGGAAATTTCTGAATGTCAAGTCAACATACAAAGGACATCGAAAGCGTGACAGTGACATGAACCCCATTTGTGGCATTAGTGATGAGAACGTGATGTATTTGAATGAGGTGTTTAACTGGCTGGTGAAGTGTTCTACCCCGACTTCTATGCATATGTGTGGATGTATCTGCATCGATCAGATCGTCTCAAATTCAAGTGGGAAGTGGGAAGGGATGCAGCAGAAAGTCAGGCATGGTCGGCTGTCCAACGAGACGTTGTTTGTCCTCAAACACGCAGTATCCACGTTCACTGAGTTACAAATATTTGTGTGAGGAGTCGAATGTTAAGTATGATCTCACTGGCAAGTTTCAGACTGACTGACTTGAGTTCAGATTCATAATAATTACATTATAATACTAACATGCTGTTCGACTGTATAATTTGTTTTTTCTCCGTTGTAATGAGTGATGCTTTTGGACAGTGAAAGTATAACTCGTAATAACAAATTGTTTCAATGTAATATTACATACTTTACTAAACATGTGGTAGTGTGCTAGAGAACTTGAACAATTACACGAACTCTGTTTTAGCGATGGCAATGAACATGAACTGCACAGTGCCACCACCACCGCCAGCATCAGGCGGCAGTTTCAAGACACTGTAGAAATTACCAGGGCCATTACGAAAGCGCCACTGCCGACGTTCAGTGCCCTCGTACAGGATGCTGTCCCAGAGAGGGTCTGGAGCATGCTCATCAGTGAAACGGCTCATTACTACTACGGCAAGTGGCCAGAGCTGGATGATGCCCAGCAGTATCGTGTAATTGGCATGAAGATATCTGAGAAGTATCCGGCTATCGGACTGGAAGGCACTAACCAGTCTTGTAGTCCTCGAGACCGCGGTCTTGGTCTTGGTCTCGGCACTGCCGGTCTTGGTCTTGGCCTTGGTCTCGAAGTGTCGGTCTTGAACTATTTTTCAAGACCACCCATGTATTTGCCGAACCCATTTCATAATGGTTGCTTGCTTGTTTTTGCCAGTTACTCAAGTAACAAAAACACAAAATGCCAGTGTCAAAGCCATCCTTAGCAATGACCAGTTCAAATGTCAGCAGCGTTTCGTCAGCCGCATGTACTGTATATTTAGCCATGGAGGCATTTTCATGCGGCATTTTCATGCGGCCCCACAGGGCACGCATGAGTGACAGTGGCCTGTGTAATTTGGTGTTTGCAAAATGTAACGCACATTTGTAAGACTGACCAGTACTGTGACAGTGATTGATTTAAGGTAGGCCCATACATAAACACGTACAGGACAAGACATGCTTTGCTCTGTCAATGACTAAACTAAACAGGTGTCTGAAAAAAGTTAAAAAATATCGCTTCCAACTGTTAAAGTTCATTTTATATCACATGTTTATTCCAATTTCAGCTGTGGTATTTATTACAATTAGTAGCGCCTGAAAACTTAAGTTTTTTGGAGGCTATTGTTTTGAGCTCTGTACATGTGCGCGTTTTTTCGAGACTGTTTTTGGTGGACTTGGCCTTGGTCTTGAAACTCTGGTCTTGACTACAAGACTGGCACTAACCCATGGGTATGTTCAGTCTAGTCATTTTTCCAAGGAGCTTTTGCTGCAAGGGAGCTGTTCAGCCTGTTCTTTTGATAGTTGGATAGTCAATAACTGTTTCTGTACTACATTTACTCAGTGGTCCTTGTAGTAGCTGTCTGTTACCAATGCCGTGTTAAAAAATATGACCGAGATAATGATGATAAAGCAAAATGTCAACTGAATATCAGCATGATTGCAAACTTTTTTGTGTTCTTCACTGTTTGCGAACTTATCTATGTTTGCATGCTTTTTGATTGGTTACATTACTGGTGGCAGTTTAGTGTTTATTGTTTTATACCAATTTTTTTATTATTTTGTTAACAAATTTGCGTTCTACCTGAAACTCGTTTGGTGTACCTAAAATAAAGTACAGTCAGACGTAGAAGTAAAGCAATATAGTTGAGTTTTCAGAGTATTTTCTATTCTACTGTTCTAATATTTTTCCGTAAAGATGCAACCATAGAAGCCTTATGGCTTAGCCCATACTAATGAGCTATGTTATGTCCTGTTATGTTATGTTATTTCGTTATTTCTATTCACTCAAATATAGCTGTCATTTTGATGGCATCGCCATCATCTATATGCATGCCCGGTGTTACACTGTGATAAGTCATTTCATACTGTTAAGTTCTTCGCTGACCACTTATTCCTCTAACACACCAGAAATTTCCACATTATTCATATGCTGTATAGACAATTGTGCTGCTGTTGACACACTTGGGATCTTGACAGAAATGCCCCTGCCACTCCCAAAGGAGTCACAGAAATTGAAGCAAAAGGATTGGATGTAAGTCTAATTCTTCCACGTTCCAGCACAGAGTCTGATAGCCGTGGTGATTACAGGGAGAACTCCTGCATATAAATTATGACAAACAGCCCAGCAGTCAGCTGAAAGGTGTCATTATCAGTTTCTACAACGACGATGACGAAGTCGACTGCCACAATCAAGAGCAAATGCCGCTGTGCATCCGTTTCGTTGACTCCGACTGTAACGTTCGTGTTGTGCCTGGAGGTACATTTCTGCAAAATGTTTACCAAAAACACATCACTTTGCACAGGCATGAATTTTATCCGTCAGTCATTGAGTGAGTGATAACAAGCTGTTAGCACTAACAACCATGCTGCTCTTTTAGCTACCGGTATATTTGCTGTGATAAACAGATGCAGTTGTACTTACTTACTAGCTTGAACACTTGAGATTGAGTAATTCTCAGCAGACGACGTGTTGGTAGAAGGTACAATTCTGCACTCGACAGTTGCAAAAGACGAGAACACGTACATGAAAATGACAGAATTACAAAACACGATTGAAATTCGTCATAGTCTGTATTTATTTAGTTCAACAACTGCACATTAGCTTTGACGTTGTCCCCATCCCCTAACTTCAGCAAGCAGTTACTGGAAAGGTCAACAACTTTACAGCGACTGCACGTTGCTTTTAGTAAGTGATGGTACATGTTTTACCAAAAGTAGGCACTGTGGTTTAGTTGGTACAGCATTGAAGTCATATAGTACGATGTGAATTTGACTAATACCCTGGTTTATTTATGAGCAATCTTAGGCAAGTGTCCATGTGTTACGGCCAAATCGGCCTTGTGCAGTCAATGAGATGGGCCATAACTTGTTAGCTTACCTTGTGTTAGCTCTTGGATGGTCTTACAGCTAGAGGTTGTTTACAGGTAAGGTGCAACTCCAAATCTAATTGTCTTTTAAACAGAAAAAGGATGGCTGCAAACTGTGCCGTGGTATCACTATCTCATGCCAGTCAGTTGCTGCTTGCCACTGTTATGCTGCTGGGTCTGTTGCTTTGGACTAATTTTTGCTTGTAATTTGTTTAGCACATCAGCATGACATTACATCCGGTGTCGTTACAACCATGTTCACGCGCCAGCATGGTGATATCAGGCAGCGATGTGAAAAGTGGAAAACTAGCCAATCAGGTATGAATTACAATGTGTCCCAAAAATGCACCAACTTTAAAACGGTATAGCGCAAAAAATGTCCCAATCTTCCAAAAAAAGATTTGAGGCAGCGATGCCACCTTTCGCCAAATCACTTTGGCTTTTGTTAATGTTGCTGACTGCTGTTTATGTCAATGCATTAGTTACAAGCATTGTGGTTTTGTGTTCTGGTCCAGTTGCTGTAGCAGTTGGATGAAAGTGAGCGAAGAAGCAACACGCGATTGTCTACGTAGTTGTGCTCTGATACAAGACAGGAATTGATATTATATTATGAACTTCTTCTAATTATTATAGTGTAGTACCCACACACTATACAACACTAACGCAAGTCGCCACAACACATCTTCACAACTACTGACTTCCTCAACTTCCCGCTTTATGTTAAATATACCCATGTATGTATTTCATAAACTACCACGCCACTGGCCCAACTAAATACAAGTAGCTGTCGTTATTTGGTCGTGTGGTTGGTGACATGGACTACTACAACACACTGTTACCAGACACTGTATAATCCCAACTCCATCAGCACATTTCTTAAAGTGCTTTACAACAGTCTGAGGGTGTTTGAAACATTTGTCACATAAACCACACAAGAAACGTTTGATGTCTGTGTGAACCAGACGATGAATTGTCAGTTCAGTTGCTATACAGTAATGGCATAGACATTCAATGCAAACATTCATCATACGGCTTCACTCGTTCATGAATGTTTTCTGCTGCTGACAAATGTCACATGTGAACCAAGTACCTTCATTGTGTGACTTCAGTAGATGTGCCTGAGTTGACCAAGTCTTGTATAACACTCTGAAAAGTGTCTACATGAGTACGGCAAACAGTGCTTCTCATCGTCGACGAAATCTACGTCGCCAAGAGAGTGGATTACAGCGGCGGTGACCTGCTCGGCCTGACTGCAGACGGCAACGTCGCCTCCACTCTCTTGTGCTTCATGGTGAAGTCGCTGGCTGGGAAGTACAAGGACAGCGTCGCACTGTACCCGATGGACAGACTGACTGCCACCAAGCAGATGCGCAGAATGGTTAAAGATGAGTGGGAGTGTTGACTTGATGGGTATGGATATGCGACATGTACCAGATCACTTCAAGCTCTGTGCCGGTCATTTTGCAAATCTGGCTTCCGGGTGTTACTGTAGTTGTACGACTACAAGTTCAGTGACAACAGCGGTTACGACTGCCAGCTACCTGTCCACAACGCCACCGCCGCCAGAGCTTATTCCGACGACTACCGTAATGGCCGACACCTTTCGTAAGGACTCCCGTCTGCTCTTCTATAAAACTGACTTTGATCAGGAAGAGCAGTCAGTTGACTTCATGAAGCCAAAGTCAGAAAAGAAGACGTCCACAGATCGAGACCCTATGTGAAAACTTAAAAGCGTCACGAGCTTGCGTGTTTCTAACGAAATGTCTTCAACGTCTGACGGCGAAGATTCGGCCGACCGCCCTCGGGTGCGTCGAGGATGTGATCGCTCTGAGCGAGCCCAGCCAGGGAAATCAGATCAAGAATGCAGTCAGCGCGTAACACGAGCTCGTCGTCAGCGAGCCGACAACTCACAGTTCACCCCCGATACTGTCAGCTCTGTACTATACCGACAACGCTGTATCAGAGTGAGTGAGTGAGCAGTGTTTTACGTCCCCACCAACACAGTATAGGTTATACGGGAGACGGACGCTGTATCGGACCAGGTTGGGGTTGAGTCGACACGCGACGATCTACCATGGACATTACTATCCCGCGAGAGGAGACATGTATGTTTGAATACCGGAGTCAGCACTACAGCGAGGCTGAGATCGAGTCCGAGCGGGCCAGGCCCGTCGCCAGTGAGTGAGTGAGTAGTTATATATGTTATATTGGAGACGGGTTTTTACAGGTCAAAAGACCCAACCCAACTACAGCGAGGCCAAGATCGAGTCAGAGCGGGCCAGGCCCGTCGTCAACGAGCGGATCCAGCGTTCAATAAACCACCGACGGCCGCCTGCACAGTTCTGGTCGCCGAGGAACTCAACAACAGCCTGTCGTCATCGGTTGCACCGCCGGACCGGTCGGGACTGCCGGACGTGTCGGATCCACCGGACCGGTCAGAACTGCCGTCCACGTCAACCTCACTGGATCCGCCGGCCGCCGTTCCAGCTCCACACTCAAGGACGATCTCCCTCGCCGGTGCCGCCGGCCGGCCGTGAACGACCTCCACCATCCCCCAGCAGCTCCGACTTGAGCGAGATCAAGCTCGGTCTAGGGACGGACGTTGAAGACGAGATCCAGGAGGCGAAGCGTCACCCGGATCTCCTCATCATCAATGATAATGTTGTGCATGAAGTAATAAATTGGTATTTTCAGTTACTGAAATGACTGTTTGGCATGCCTGGTTGACCCACACTGTCCCACAGGAGATGCAGCTGGTGTCTTAAGTCAGCCGTCAACGACCATGGACCTCGCTCGACAGCTGCCCGTCCAGAGAAGACAGGACTGCTTGGAGCTGGAGGCATGGATCACTCATGGTGATGACGACACTGTGGCAGCTAAAAGAGTACATTGCCAGAGGGGCATTTGGCACTGTAGAGAAGGAGTATGTAGCGGTGGCGTACAGGTTCGCGATCTTGGCGTCCAACTGGACACTGAGCTCTCGATGAAGACACACGTTTCCAAGGTCGCCAGCAGCTGTTTCTACCAGTTGCGTCGTTTGCGTCAGATTACACGTCTCGTCGGTCA
>Ga0056114_1001436_pt1 | contig 10835 bp, 7 predicted proteins | sample WorMetHERISLAND1_FD_77005 | JGI IMG/M metagenome (GOLD analysis project Ga0056114, IMG submission 77005) | Marine gutless worms symbiont microbial communities from Max Planck institute for Marine Microbiology, Germany - Olavius loisae HERON... ...
CAGTGTAGTCGGCAAGCTGTTGAACCACAGTGTTAAACGACGATACAGTTTCCTACAGCAATTAACAAACACACAGAGCAAACAGTTGAAACACACCGAGTATGCAAGGTTTTATGACAACAGCTGTTTAATTGAGCAGCATCATAACTTTACATATCTTAATGACTGACTGCATATCACACACTCAGTGCCGAGTCACTCTTTCATATCCGTCCACCATAGGAACACTCTCACTTACTTACTTACTTGTAAACTTAAACTCACAAATAAACATTTCTATCACACTACGATCATTCACTAACGCTAGTTCTAGACAGACCACAACTTTCTACAGCCTCTTTAACACAGCAACATTTACACTGACTGCATGGTGACAGTTGTCATTTTCGGACACTTTAATTGTTCTTTTTACTCACTTACAGCTTCAGCAACAGCTTCTTCAGACTTTCCCTACACTGACTGAGAAAGGGTCCAGCTTGTAGAAATCTTACTCCTCAAGCTCACAAAGATATATGACGTTGTTTTATGTGGAACTGCCATAAAGATGCATGTCACTGTGTAGTAAACTACAGTAAAGTATAGTCATGACCTGGAAGTCGCAGCGTCCTATGTAGAGCGTATAAGCCTTGACAGCATGCTCTCGAACGCTGAGCTGAGGGTGTGCCAACAGACAATAGACAAGTTCACGGATATTATGACCAATGAACTCCGGCATTGTTCTTAGCTTTTCACAGCCAAACTGCAATACACAGCCATCTTCTCATGTTCTTGAGGTAGACAGACGCCAGCCAATGTCATGCACACAGTCGGCAATGAAAATACTCATTGTAATATGGCTCTGGAGCAACGATAAGTGCTGCCTGTGTGTGTCTGAGATCCTAATAACATCTACAGCTGCAGTAGGCTGCAAGGGATCCACGATACGTGCCATAAACAAACATATAACAGTGAAAAAACAATCTACTAACAGATAAAAGAAGGGCAGCGAGAGAGACAGGCTGCAATGATGCTCTTTTGATACCACCCACACTGGTCTATTTATGATAACATATTATCAACAGATACAGGCACAACAGCTACTGGTATAACAGGCACAAGTAAAATAAGACATAAGACTAAAAACAATGTAGACAATACAAGGCAAACAACGCGGGAGGTCGGCATACAGAGAGAGATGCAGCATGCAACATCTTCAACTGTTAAACTGAAAAATGGACTCAATAAACTGCACGGCCATGTGCCGTAGACAGCAAAACAAAACGCTATAAGAACATCATTAACATTGATTAACACAGTTCAACAACCTTAATGAAGTATTGCATGCATGATGGAGAACAGAGTTCATCATCGTCAGCTGCAGCAGCAGACTGGGACATCACACCGACCCACTGAAACTTTGCAATCATCACCGTAATGCCTGCAACATGTACATCAACATGATACTATCAGATGGACACTATCAATTAAACATGAATAAAACCAGCTTAAAGGACATCTTCTGGCCTTATCTCAGCACTGAGCAGGCAGTTAATGGGAATGGGCCCCCTAAAGCAGCAAATTATTCCATTAAAAATCAAACAGGCATGACCAGCTGCCAAATTTAACACAAACAGGTCTTGGGAAACGGTTGTCAAATTCATCCAAACCCAAGATCAGAGATCCAAATTTTATCACACAAGTGAAAACCATTCCAGTCAAAGCTAACAAATTTGGTAAAATAACAAAACGCGTACAGGTGACAAAATTTTTCGGGTCGACTCCACTCTTAACCCAAGGGGCAGGCATTCTCAAAAGGCAGTTTTGAAATACCCTATATTAACACCCAAAACCCGTGCAACCTAAAGCTGTTAACTTAGGTAGATTGAGCATCAACCCACTCCCAGCCAAGGATATTGGGCATTAAAGCTCCAAAATTTCACACCAATAAAATCTATGCTCTAACTGTAGTACTGAGCTCTACAAAATCTGGCAAGATGGCTGAAACCACAGCAAGGCACATAATCTCTGCAGGTCAGCAGCACTTAGCCTCTATCCAATTGGGCAGGGTTAAGGAAGTATTGTCTGGGATAGCCCTCTATTAATGACCTTTGTAGTTATGTGAGTAATAAGTCTTTAACCTTGGAAAAAGTTAATGCACTAAAAGAATGAAATTCAACAGCAATGTGTTCCAAGTTACAGGAGTCACACAAATTAAACAAAAAAGTGTCCATAATCTCTTGCAAATACTACTTCCATATAAAATAATCACTTTAACTCAAGTCATTTCACTGGCTTTTCCTAATCTATGATCTAATAACTGAGGCCTATGGTACATGATCCAAGTTCTTCATCCAAGTTGCTGGTACCAGAATTTCGTACCAGAAACTTGGAAGCAATAGCACATGTTCTATTCTGTCCAAGTTTCTGGTACCAGATAAATCTGGTACCAGAATGCATGACAGATTAGCAAAGTTACTGGTACGAGATTCTGGTACCAGTAACTTGGATGGAGAACTTGGGTCGGGTGCCATAGGCCTAACAGAACTCACTTGGAACTATGTTACTTGAACAGAAAACTGGCACCTAACATTCGAATAATGACAGCATCATACCCATTATAGCACCTTCCACCGCCTGCCATGTGGAATCTTCACTCTGACAAATCTAGAAACAATAAGCACAAATATAAAACACAATTTCACAGTCAAGGACTTCCATTCTTCAGCAACTTCACTGGTCATCTAACACAGCTGAAGCGGACTCCATTATCAAACTGCGAAATAAAACATCTACATTCTATCTTGCAAACGGTCAGTGGCCAGGCTGGCTTTTCTAGACAAACACTGGCAGCCAACCAAGGTTCTTGCCATCATCTTCAGCAGTCTGGAAGCAGTCAACCATCACCAGCAGCTTCTTCAAGCAGCAAAGTAATATCTAACTGTTCCATCACACATTCTATCAGTCGTGTTATCTTGGTTGAGTAAAGTTTAACGTCCCACTCAACACAAGTTTAGGTCATTTTGGGGATAATATTTTTACAGGTCTGATGACCCAACCAGCAGTGTCAAAGCACTGAAGGACGGCAGTTAGTCATCCAAATAGCTCTCAATCTCACCATGTTACAATAATACAACATGCATGCACATATAATACAAGACAATGGAAACGTAAGCAAATATATCTAACACACAAAACGAAATCTAAGCATAGTGAGTGAACCCAGTGACATGAAGTAAAATCCGGTAGACCAAACCTGTGAGCTGCTCAAATGATTGTGCAACTATAGAAAGCTACACAAAACTACTACCAGAGGACAGTCATGGCAATATTCCCTCTTGCTCCTGCCCCAATCATAGCTCAGATGTGGTCAAACAGAGTTCGAGGGGGCAATTGTGTTATCGGCCATCCGTGTGTGATCGGCGATTTTCATCAATAATGGCTTGCCATCGACTTGCCATCAACTGTCTGACAGTGATATTAGTCCTTGACCTTGACTTTGACCTTGACCTTAAAGAGTTCTTAAGGACAATTGTCTGGTCCTTGGCCCTGGCCTTGAAAACCATGTCCTTGTTAACATCACAGATGTCTGATCAATCTGCTACTGTGGACTTATCATAAGACACAATCAATGTGAGCCAACGAGCCAACAGCTGGCCAACTTATTCTTACACATGTAACTAAAAATGTAAAATTAAAACAGTTGTGATTAAAACTGAAACCAGTGAACACTAGAAAATCCAGTCTGAGACTCAGTCTGCGAAGGAGGGAAGTTACACACTAAACTTACTCAGGCTTGGCTCCTGCTGGTACTAGCAGAACATGCAGAACATTGGGTGACCAGGGAACAAACAATCAATGATCAAAAGCGTTTTAACAATAAAGTGAACAACTTTACATAACATAGAATTATAATCACCTGATAAAGTTCGCCGTAGAAAATCTGGAGATTGGCGAGTGAGAAGTGTTCAATGACATGACTCAGTCGAGACACTGCAGCGTTGCGTATTGCAGACCAAACATCGGTCAAACCGAGAACAACGAGCGACTGAAATTACACCACGTCTAACAACATATTAACAATGAGTTCAAACAACTACTGTCCACAGAAATACAGTTTCTCAGAAACATGTGGGAGACACAATAAATTTCTGACACTGCCGGCAAGAAAAGTGAGACTGCAGCAAACCACCGGCAAGAAATCCACTAACAACTAGGACAGAACGACATCGATCGTCCACAATGCTCTGCCGAGTGCTGACAGCCATCCGTCCGACACAAACTGACATGACTCAACACACCTCTACCACTGCATCTCTGCCTGCCGACATCTGATTATGAATGAGGGTTCCAATATTCCAGCAACATTCAGACTCACTTCTTAGACCTCACGTAATATAAGTAAGTAAGTAAACCTTTCATTGTGTGACAGACAAACGCCATGGCATGCAGATGATACTCATCATCAGGGAGAAAAACAAAACCAGGAAAATACACAAACAACAGAACAAACATAGCAAGCAAATTCTACAACTAAAAGGCTGTATCCAACAAGTTGTGCAAAACAAATACACTCTTGTACAGGTTAGAATGGCATTGAGGCAAAGCTAAAACACACTGTGAAAAACGCAGCTTCATGGGTAAAACTTTGACAGGGGTAACAACTGACGAATACAGTGCAGTGTCTCACTCACAACATGTTAGCAGGTTTTTGTACTTTGCTGTGGATAATCTGGACATAACACTGAACAACAGACGAAATGGCACCATTATCAAGCATGCTGTAACACGGATTGCAGTTTGCTAATAAATGAATGCCAAGCAAATTCACTGATGGCTTACTGGCTTCTTTTCCAACTGGTCCTCTTCCCAGTCATCATCTGTTAAGTAAGATCCTCTATAGCCTATATTACTCACTCAGAGCCAGCACCGGTGTCTCACTCACATCATGGCATGTAGATGAGCCATCCGTGAAGTCTCACTCATAACATGGCACAGAGACAAGCCATTACTAGTCTCACTTGTCACACTCACAACATGGCATGTAGATGAGCCATCAGTGAAGTCTCACTCATAACATGGCACACAGACAAGCCATTACTGGTGTCTCACTCACAACATGGCATGTAGACAAGCCATCAGTGAAGTCTCACTCATAACATGGCACAGAGACAAGCCATTACTAGTGTCTCACTTATCACACTCACAACATAGCATGTAGATTTAGCCATCAATGAGGTCTCACTCATAACATGGCACAGAGACAAGCCATTACTAGTCTCACTTGTCTCACTCACAACATGGCATGTAGATGAGCATTCAGTGGTGTCTCGCTCATAACACGGCACAGAGACAAGCCATTACTAGTGTCTCACTTATCACACTCACAACATGGCATGCAGATGAGCCATCAGTGAAGTCTCACTCATAAGATGGCACAGAGACAAGCCATTACTAGTCTCACTTGTCTCACTCAGAAACATGGCATGGAGACGAGCCATGAGTCTCACTCATAACATGGCACAGACAAGCCATTAATAGTGTCTCACTTGTCACACTCACAACATGGCATGTGGATGAGCCATCAGTGGAGTCTCACTCATAACATGGCACACAGACAAGCCATTACTGATGTCTCACTCACAAACATGTCAATTAAAGCAAGTGAAAGCAATAGAAACATGAACGTACGTAAACATGTGTGAAATCAGAGGCTGACATAAGCTGATCAGTGAGGCAGCGATGAAACCAGTCCATAACATGGATCACACAACGACTCCTGGCAACTGGCTTGTTACGAACTGGCAACAACAGCATTCCATAACTCAACTGATTCTTATTTGATTAAGTAAAAACACTTACAGCTTTTTATCAACTTTTCGTCTTTCAAACCGGACACAGAAAATAACCCGAATTTTTACGCTGTATCAAGCTTTGACGAGCGGCAATTTTTTAAAACATATTCCTAAGCTCACAATATTTGGCACACATAATCTGCAGACAATGCATCATACACTCATTAACAAATTACTGCATATAATGCAATTTTTCTTATTTAATATTCGTCCTAAATTGCATCACCTGAAGTGACGAAAATTATGTGTCACACTGCCTGTCAACATGGCGCCGTTCAGTAAAGAAGAAAAAATAGTGATCAACTTCATCACTTCATCAGCAGCCTGTTGATGCTGTTCTTCGTCCAACCTTTACCTAGAAACTCTGTTACAAACTGCCAAGCATTGTAACCTTTACATTCATGCAGACTTCAAAATTTTGTCTTCTTTACTGAGTGGCTTGAAACAGCGTCAAAATTCGTGTTATTTTTGATGTTTGGTTTGAAAGATGAAAAGTTGATAAAAAAAAGCAAACCTACATGAAAACTTAAACATGCAAACTCTATTCCAGAGTATTTTGAATATTTCTGCCGAATGTCATCAAAATCGATCCCGATAATTTTGAGCTACCTGCATACTGTTACAAAGTTGGTGCATTTTGAGACACAGTGTAGTGCATTCTTACACATCAAGTCGACCACTGAAATTCATTGTAAGCCCCTGAGAGGGCATGCTGCCAAATCTGGCAGCTACAGCTACAAGTCAATTGTTCAAAGTGGAAGTAAAAACATTTTGCACTATAACAAAGTTAACGTGGACAGTAAAACTGCAAGCCACCATTCTACACAGCTGCACCAACTGTGGTAATCGAGCTACGGCAACCAGCGCATTGTCCCATAAAGCTTTGCTGTTATGAGCTGGCATGTTTTCTAGTACATTAATGCAGAAAAGAGACAAAGTAGCAAGGTAAAAGTTGTCATCGTTATGCCTACCTTGTACAATAGCATTGTGGTAGCAGGTCAGCAACGGCACTGACATTGGCTGCTGCTGTAACCTAATCAACATTCAACAACACATACATGGTACATTTCACTGGATCTGAAATCACATCAATATTTTGCAATGTTGAGACAATAACAAAATACTTAGTAATACAATCACATAATGGCATTATAATCTTATTATATAATAGCTTATATTATGTAAGCAAAACTAGAAAACATCTTACATACTGTGTCTCCCATGATTAATCAAGGTCATAATAAATATCACCAAATCTGCCACATAAAGCAGTCTCATTCATTCATTCATTTCTGGCAGTGCCAAACGTAGACATCAGTCTCCATTTGAAGTAAACGATTCTGGACCACATCAATTGGATCATTCAGGGTCAGGTTATCGGATTTCAGTTCCTGCTGGATAGTCTTCATCCATGTAGTACAATTGCATCCCAGTGGTGTGCTCCAGTTATCCAAGGAGAAGCTGTTATGATCTTCATGGCATCTGTTTCATCTGGCATTCGCACAATGCAGCCAAACAGGAAGAGTTGCCATGCTTGGACAATAGCCAAAGAGCACTCTTATAGAAAAAGATAAAATGACACTAAATAAGTTACCGTGTGATAGACTCTAACAAAATTTTAAAGCACACTAAATACCATGCAATTAGTTTATCCAGAGCTTCATTGATTTGACTTTTGCAGCGTAGATCATCCACTAAAGAGTTTGATAAGTCAACATTTCCTCCCAGCGTAGGTCTTCGAACAACTGATGGTCGATGCTGAGCTCCATCTGATATAATGACTCCAGACGAGTCGCTTTCAGACCATCCAAATCGACGTTCAAATATGTACGCTACTAAACAGTTCAAGCTCTCCACATATGTGCAGTTGTTGTCAATGATCAGACCAGGTTTGCTCGTGGTAGCCTGAGTTGCAGAACTTTCTAACACCTGGCCTTCCAGTTCCAGTTTACCATTATGTGCTGTTAAATTGCTAGAACTGTTGACAGCACACAGCAAGTCATTGAGGATTACAATTTCATCCTCGGCTGTCTCAACTGTGTACAGCCGATCCATGAAATGCAACGGCGAATCCATTATTACATATTCTGTACACACGCATCATGTTCTATCACACATGTAACAATATAAACCCATTTAGGTACGCGGCCAGGTGGCAGCTGTGACAAGTGGCCGTCCTGTATAATATTACACATTACTGATTATCACAAACACATAGCATTTCCTCTGGTGAAGATATGTGTAGAATAGACCACTGATCATTTTGGTCTTGGTTTGATGTAAATCGATCCATTTTGAATTTTGATGAAGATATGCACTAAAAATGACTTTTACAATTTTGTTCCAAGCGACCTTGACCTCGGACCTGTAGACCTAAAATTTGCTCTCTTTGTTACTCATGTTTCTACTAAATTAGAATTTTCTATGGCTTTCCTATTTCGAGAAAATCAGAGGCACGGAATGGACGAACAGATGGATGGGTGCAATGCTTAATGTGCCCCTCTAGGGAGGGTTGCAAAAAACTCCAAATGTGTATCTAATTCGTAAAGCTCTGCGAAGCTTCAAGATTTGATTCAAATTTTAATCATCCATTCCAACACGAGTCGATTCAAAAGTGACAGTCCAATTCTGAAATTTTTGAATTGGCCACACAAACTGTTATCCATTACAGTCATACACCAATATTGGTAGTCAAACTCAAAGATTATCACAAAATGCCAAAATGTGTTAACAATGCAAAATTAGGTTCAACTGGTGCTTTATTCTTTGCACATTTTCAACCAATACAGAGCTTGCAAAGGGTCTATGTCAAATAGAAATCCGTTCCTAGGTATAACAACTTTTGCTAAAAAATTGAATTAAATTAAAATCACACATTTAGTTATCACGCACAGTATTATACCCATGAAATGCAGGACATCTTTTTATAGGGACGGAGCTAACTGGAGCTCAGCTGCTGGTCACTAGTCCAAAATCATAATGATACTATAGTATACTTCAGGATCTATGGTAACACTACAGTTTCATTGCAGGAAATATTTTCCTATATCATTCATAGTGTAACAAGAATGCCAGCTATCATATACAGATCACACATCCACAATTGCAAAGACATATATACAGTTGTTTAGATAAGCAGTTTCGACCAGTTGTTTGAAAAGTTAAGTTTTATATCAAATTTTTCCGGAAAATTGAACAAAGCAAGTCATGGGACAAATGAACATTAACGGGTGCTGTACTGCGCATGAAAAATAAAAGTGTGATTTTAACTTTATTTACTGTTATTTTTCGTAATTTTATTCTGGAGAGGGCTTGAGAAGGGCAAGCCCCTCACCAGACCCCACCCTGTTGCAAAACTAAACGACTAAACTCTAAATCACAACAAAAGCTACAAGTTAAATTCACATTAAGAATGCATAGTGTGCCCGTTAATCTTCACTCTAGCCAAAATCACATAACCTCACCAAATAAATCTATAGTAAAAATTCAATCCCAATATAATGGTTTCGCCTAGACAAAGGAATTATAACAGGACCAATAAACCCCAGTCTAGCCATCGGAAACACCAAACGTAAAGGTGGGTGTTATCTTCAGTGTGGGGCAAACTGACATATCACACAGTTCTACACTACCTTCAGAGTGCACCATGTTATCAGCCATCTTATCGCCACTGTCAGCTGCCACGACAACTGACGGCAGCGGTAAGATCGCTGGATAAGCCTAAATTATCGGTTAACTAACACTGGCCCTAACCTTATTTGATAGCGACCCACGACCGTAAACTCTAAAACACTTTCTGCTTCTTTAAATGTTTGAACTGTTATCCACCGCAAAATGCGCCGCCATTCCAACGTAGCCTACATGCCTGTAGCTGCACCCTCGCTATGATACTGGAAGTTGATTGGCCACTCTGAAGATAGCCTAATAACTATTATGTCAGTTCGCCTCACACTGAAAATAACATTGTTTGCTGGTGGAGAAGTTCACCACCCAACTTACTAACCCTAACCCTAACCGCAACCCTAACCCTAACCCTAAAATCGGTGGGTGGTGAACTTCTCCATCGGAACGTAAATGTGTCATATTACAGCAAGATCCTAAACGCAGAGGTGTCACTTTAAAATTTATAATGTCACCGACGAATGCGCGCACTGATGCGTACAATATTTATTTAAATAAATTGTATTCCATGAACATTGAAATGATTATGTAAACAACCAGCCGCCATGGATACGACCACGGTACTAAATACCGTATGGACCAAATAAAAATTCGCACACACGTCATCTATTCCACAGGCATAGTGTTGTACTGTTGTTGTCCGACGACCGACGCAACTTAACAATCGATAACATATAGAGTACTCGTAGCAATCTTTATAAAGCATTCTAATTAAAAAGTCTCGCTCAGTAAAATCAATAGTTTTTGCCTTTTTGTGCGCCTGCTACAGTGTTGCGTCTGTCGCCGTCGTCTGTCTGTCTGTACTCTGTAACCATTCAGTCGCAATTTGCGATCGAATGTCTCCGACGCTCAAATCAACAGGGGGTGGGTCACTTTGGGCCCAAATTTAGAGGTGTTTTCCTTGGAGCAGACCCGTCATGTTGGGGTTGCACAGAGCGAACATCCAAGGCTAACTAAAGGTGAAATTATTTTCGAAGAATTCCAACCTATGTGATCACAATCCACCAACGTTACAGACAGACACACGGACAGACAGACAGACAGACAGACGACATGCGATCGCAATACCGCGCTTTACACTAAAGTGCATCGCGCGGTAAACACGAAAGCTGTGCTATCGCAAATATGAGCGCGCGATGCGCGCTATATAAGTAGATCGTGAGCTGTTGCGGAGATATGGCCATTCGAAATTATCCAAGATGGCTGCGGCCGCCATCTATAATTTGTTCGAATCGAAAATAGCGCCATTAGATCCGCCGTCCCCCAAAACCCCACCCTAGAACAAAACATGAAGTGGATCGGACGACCGGTTGCGGAGATATC
>Ga0056114_1001437_pt1 | contig 10834 bp, 1 predicted proteins | sample WorMetHERISLAND1_FD_77005 | JGI IMG/M metagenome (GOLD analysis project Ga0056114, IMG submission 77005) | Marine gutless worms symbiont microbial communities from Max Planck institute for Marine Microbiology, Germany - Olavius loisae HERON... ...
GTGTTTTACATCCCCTCCAACACAGTATAGGTTATATGGGAGACGGTTTTTACAGGTCGAAAGACCCAACCAACAGTATCAAAGTACTGAAGGAGAAAGCTGTAAAGGAAAACAACACAAAAAACACAAAGAAAAAACAAATTACACATATGCATGCACACACAAAATAGCATACAAATACAGCATACAAGTACAATACAGCAAGTCCCCTAGTCTACAATAATATGGGGTGACTAGGGGACAGCTCCCACAGAGGGCAGGGTCGCTAGGCCCAAACCACAACCATGCACTCACACACAGCTGGGAAATTGATACATACAATGACAAATTTCTTGAACAAAAACTACTGTAATTATTAAATTATTTATAGGCCGACCAGCACACAGTCACAGGCATAAATATTCTAAGACAAAATGTGTGCAGCTATAATTTGGTGTTAGATTCAGCGGTCATGGTATGATGGAATGAAACCGCATTCCATTCTGGAGAACCATGCCATAAAATTCTACATCTGCAAGACCAATAAAAGCAAATGAACAGTAAGTAGAGGCTGTTATTTACCGATCTCTGCAGTGGTGAACGCTGGTGAACAACAGATCTCTTGAGCATCAACTGATTCTGACGACCAATTGTTATCACTGACAACCGTCGGCAAATGTCCGTCACACGGTGAAATATTCCCGGAGAAGACAGAAACCTTGTCAGTGTGAGAACTCACCAGCAGATGAGGTGTGAAACCGTTGATAGGTGGCACTGTGCTCAGCGGTGTAGTGGACACGGGCTCTGAACTCACTACCGACGATGACGGCTGCGTGATGAACCTTGGAGACATTGCAGCATTGCCTGTTACAGGCAAACTATTAGTGACAATGCAGCGGGAATTCCGAGGCACGGAACACACTGCTAACGACAACAGTGCAGGACTGCTGCTGACAGATTGTGGCCAACATGTGACAGCTGTGCTGACGTTGTGTGGCCGAGACGTGACATTTGTGACAAAGCTTGCGGGCAGTGACAACAGTGCTGGACTGCTGCTGACAGATTGTGGCCGACATGTGACATGTGTGCTGACACAACGTGGACTACAATGAGCTGCAGTAGTGACACTGTGAGCTGGCAATAAGCCGTTCAGCATGGGAGTTTCTTGCATGGAAAGTGACGGACCATCAAAGCCAGCCTCTGTGGCAGTGACATCTGCACGAGAGCAACGCTCTCCAGCCCTCTCATTACACATACTGCTGACAGTGACTGGCACGACAGAGCTAGTGACATACTTGGACGATGTTGAAGGAGAATGCACCATTAACGACGATGGATTGACACAAACGCTGCATGTTGGACTCAATGACGACGACCACGGTGGACGTGTGGCAGCTACAGACTGCTGAGATCTAATCACAGACTGCAATGATGTAACGACAGACACACGTGAACCTTGTGGACACATGGCAGGCACTCTGCCAGTGTCAGTACCAACAGTCGGCTGCTGCACTATCACAGGCTGGTACTGTGCTCCAGTGACCTGCCACGCCGACAACACCGGTCGCTGGCTCGCTGACTGCTGACTAGATGTATAAAGCAAGGAGCAGGCTGGCGTCACAACTTGACACGGTGTTAGCCGCGGAGCAAACCACAGGACAGGAGCAACCACTGCTGGACGCAGAAACTGTTGAACTAATGGCACTCGCTGGCCAAGACTAGAAGGCTGGGCCGGACCACGGCCAACGGCGGCATACAGAGGATGTGGACGAACAACAGCGTATGGCAAGGCAGCTGGTACAACTAGGCTAGCAGTACTCAACAGACCAACTGGCAGCCATGCAGTGTCCAATATCTGCCTGCTAGTTGTCACTGAGGTTGAGGAACAGTTATTCCTCGTGGTAGGTAAGACGGTAGTAGATGGCGATACTGTCGTGGCCGACGATATCAACATATCACGTAGTCTAACAGCAGAGTTTAATGATGACACATCGGTGCATGGAGATCTTGTGTCATTACTGTAACACGTGTTACTCTGGCTGTTATCAAAACATGAACTCAAACAAGAGCTAACTGTTGTCATGCCACACTGCCGAACAGTTTCACAGACGGTAGTTGTTGTAGCAGACTCACTGCTGCTGACTGTCGGTGACGTCGTGTGTGACGTGGTAAAACTGACATTATTAAACACTGCCACAGACACACTCGGCACTGGTACGTCAACTGTGACGCTGGTCTCAACTGACTCACAGTCAACACCAAGATGACAATCCACCACAGGTTGGACTTGTGAGTCAACAGACACTGCGAGTTGTTCACAGTTGACGGAGTTTTTACACTCAAGAGATTCCGACAGTGTTGGTATCCCATGAGATGACGTCATTACAGCACTCTGCTCATCATTTCTGACAGCTTCATCAACATGACATCCAGAATCAACGACTGTTTGTTCCACTCCATCAACACAAGACGTACTACACGTCATCACTGTTTTGTCTAACATGACGCGAGACGATTCCTCATACACTCCGCTCTCAGTTTCACAATCACATTCAGTTGTATCAAGTCCGGAATGTAGTTCAGTCTTCACATCGGAGTGACGTAACATCTTGACATTTGCATTCACATCACAGTTGTCTGGTGTGTCTGTCTGGCAGCTCTGACTGTATCGTGAACTGTTGAGATAATCTGACATGAGTCCGTCATCGTCGTCGCTACAGCAGCTGTGTGTCTCCTCATCACTGCCGTCTGACCACCTCTCATCATGGTTGGATCTCTCACTCCCGCTACTCGAACTCACCTCAAATGTACACACAGCCGAGTGCAGTGCACAGCTTTCTTCAGTTCGGTACACACGCCGACACTTGACACACTTGAAAGGACTCATCACTCCATCGGCCGCTGCAAACGTCTGATACAATGATCTTAAGAGAACATTGTCATAGCTGACTGAACTATCAACATTGTCATCACTATCCTCAGAGTCTGAGCCAGGAACTGTTCCATCCAGCTGACTGATTAGCTTCAATGGACTGCACTTTAACTGTGTATGTCTGCTGAAGTCTGACGGAGCCACATCAGTGTCTGTAATGAATGCATCTATATCAGCCAATGAACTACGTTGCAGTGACGGCAAACTGTTAGTGGTCAGTGGCGTGTGTGTAAGTGAGCCAGTAGATGCTGTGTTCTCTGATGAATCACGACAGACTATCCCAGTGCTGTCAGCCAGCTGACATGACCCACTGTCTGTCCTCATCTCAGTACTGGTACTCTCTGATTCACCATAACACACAGTGCTAGAGATACCTTCACAGGATGTGTTTCTGTTCAAGAGATCCATCTCAAAACAGCGGAGGCCATGAGAAGGCCGACACATTGATGTTTCATTCACAGCTAGTGTGATGCCACGGCTTGACGGAGTCACACATTGCTGCCTATCAGCTGTCATCCGGTCCTCACAGTCAGAGTCTCTTCCAGTTTCCAAAGAACCTTTCCTCAGAGGTGCAGGCAAGATTCGGCAGGTGTAGACTGTGCGATGTCTTGCATTGATGGCACTCCAGTAAACCCGCGTCACACTACAACATCACACCACACATTCACATTCATCATCATCATCATCACAGGCATACCTCAGCTAGCCAGCGACTGCCGACTTATGCAACTCTGTGGCTGCCAACTGACGAGCCTCTGCGGCTGCCAATTGATGCAGCACTGCAGCTACCGACTTACGTGGCCGTGCAGATGCTAACCGACTGACACGGCCATGTGGCTGCTGACTGACGAGGCACTGCGGCTGCAGACTTACGTGGCACTGTGGCGGCTGACTTATGCGGCTGCCGATTAACAAGCCTCTGTGGATGCCGACTTAAGCGGCACTGTGTGGCTGCCAACTGACAAGGCAACTCCAGCTGTACTTAGATCCTGAAAGATCGCCCAGAGATGACAACGTGGTTTGATCTATTGATGACTAGAATGAACAATGCATCCTGTAATAAAACAAGAAGACTTTCCTGCTACACAGTAGCACTTATGAACAGATGACTCACAACTAGCTGAAATATAAAGTCTTGTGACTTGGTGATAACTTCCCTTATTTTCTTGTTGTCGCCTACAGCAAAAGCCAAAAATAGCTAGACGTATTTTATCGATCAACATAGCAAACGACGCGTTTTCAGCCAAGGATATGCCTTTTGGGGTAAAAATATCTAAATTTAATATTTAACGATTTATTCGAAAAAATCGAAGAAATACAATGGCACCTATGGAGAAAATTTAAGAAAATTTTAAACTGTCATAACTCCGGTGGTACGCATGATACAGCCGTAATTTTTGGTTATGTGGTATAGTTTTCGAGTCGTACAATTTAATGACATCATATAAATTTACCCTGGATGACCCCTGTTGCTATGGCAACGATATTTCACACAAAATCAGCTATAACTCACTTTGTGTAAGAGATATCGCCGAACATCTTGCACGCAGCAGGGGTTTTCAGGGTCGCGCTATTGAGTAATGCCAGACAAATTCTAACACGACCTACCCCATTATCATGGCAACGAAATTTAAAATAAAATAGGCTATAACTCAGCTTGTATAGGAGATATCTCCAAGAACCTTGCGTCTAACTGGGGTTGAGTTATTGAATGATGTCTAATTCCACCACCACTTGAAAGAACATAATAAAATAACAATAAAACAGCAAATATTTATGTTAAAAAATGTCATTTCTAACACAAGTGTAGCGATGACACCAATTAAACGCACAAAACACCAAAAATTCGCTACCATATTTTCACATTTAAATTGTACAACAATGAAAATGTGATAAAAGGCTGATTAATGATACCAGAAGCCAACAGGCAGCAGCATTGTTTCATGATCAGACGCAGCTGTCAGCATGCCCAGCCGTTCAACATACAACGATCCTACAATATACAACCTCACTTCTCTAAGTATTCAGAAAGTACTAAAGTCTTACCAAATTTCACCAAGACTGGATATTTTCTACCATGATATGGCAATATACTGATTTTTCAAGATGGCAGATGACTGCCATTTTGAATTTTTGAAATGTGCCATTTTCATCACGTGATCACTGCTGCGATGTAATTACATGTCTATGTGCAGAATTTCATGCAAATTGGACAGACAATCCGTTGTAGAGATATAGCCAACATGCTGCTAACAAGACAAAGGCCTGTCACCAGCCAGATTCAGTTATGTAAACTACAGGGCGCGGCAAAAAAGTAACCCCTAGGAAAAATTTGATATTTCTAGAACTGCAGTAAATTTTTTCTCCAAATTAACAGTGCTTACAGAGGAGGATTCAGGCCACATATTCTGCAAATTTCATGGCGATATTTGCTTGCATTCAAATATTATAACTATTTGAACTTAAAGTGCATTTTTCAAAGTGAACAAGTGATTAAACTGTGATTCTGACTTAAAAATAATCTCGCTGATATTCAAGTCACCAGATCTCAATCCGTTGGATTATCATGTGAGTTGCAATACTAGGACGCTATATATGCCAAAACTAACCAACATTGCTGAGCTGAAGACTGCCTTGCTTCAATATGGAATGATTTGCCACAGGAATTCACTGATAAAGGAACTAGAGATGCACCGATAAGGCAATCGGTTATCGATCATCGGCCGGCCGATAATCGGTATCTAATTGACCGATTAATACATAAACCTGTCATTCTTACCTTATTAGCAAAGACTGTATCAATCATACAAATATTTTATTGCACAATGTAGCAGATTATTGCATAACTAAACAATGCTACCATGTTTGCCGAGTTTGCATATAAACAAAAATTTGTGTGGTCCATTCAAATTAAAAAAAAATTAATTTCAGTATCCAATGCCATCATACTACATAGTAAATAACAATCGGCCGATACCGGCATAGTAATCGGCCGATTCCGATTATCGGCATCGGCCGATTATCGGTGCATCCCTAAAGGGAACCCTGTGATTTCGAAAGAGACTTCGATTTTGTGTTGCTGCAGCTGGCGGACACTTTGAACAATCAGTTTAAATACCGAGAAGGTAGCTGACATTCATTACTGAAGCGTTTGAAGGGTTGACAAAAAAGTTGTGCACAGTTTGATTCGTTATTAAGCAGACTTACTGAATATTCAGGACGCGACTGCATGATCACTTGAAAAAAAGAACTTTAAAGCTTAAACTGTTGTATCTGTTGAACTGTATTAGTTATTTTGATAAAATTTGCAGGATATGTGGACTGAATCCTCAACTGTAAACTCTGCAAATTTGGTAAATATAACTGCTACAATTTCAGAGATATAACATATTTCCTAGGGGGTTACTTTTTTGCGCACCCTGTAAATAACTGTTAAATCTGAATCATAATGATCGTGCAAGACAATGGCACAAAATCACTAACAGGAAGTAACTGTATGGTCTAGTAAATCACCAATGACCTGCAGCAGTGTCACTTCTCTAAATAATAATATTCAAACTTATATCCGGTCACAGATAGTAACTTGCAAGCTTTTCAACCTCCAACAGTTGAGACTATCAGACACCACAGCATGCATATATTAGATGAAATGAACTTACTGATAAATAGCAAGTCACATGTTTCGATGTCGTATCTACAACACTGACCTGACAGGAGGCTGACAGCAGATGGATCAGTTGCAGTAGTCAAGCCATGGCAGCAGTGTGTCAGACAGTTAGACACACGAGGCTTCACAAACAGATGACGACTCACCTCCAGACTGGCATCCTGCAAGTCCACATTACCACAACATGGCAAACAAGAAAATCACAAGGAACTGCATGATGCTGCATGTTATCTTTTTATATTCTGAGACAGTCCCCTTGAAGCAGATCAGTGCTTCTTTGCCACCCCATAGTGAAGATCCTAGGCTAATTTTCATGTAATTATTTGTAGAACATTCAAACTTACATGATCAGGGCACATCAACATCACAGAGCATTGCATGGTAAAATCTCTGCAGCTGATCACAACTCATGTGTGCCACTGCCCAGTCAACGAACAGAAGACAAGAAGCCAAGCTGTCGCTAGGATAGCCGACCGTACTGCCTTACAGCAGACTAGTAATTAGCGATTGTTGCTACGACCAAATAGCACCTCCAGCTGTTTTCGAGATATTGTGCTCTAAGCATATTGGGGTCACAAATTTGAGCTTCTGGGGTCATGTGACATCATCAGTCATGTGACCATTTGATACCCCATATGCCATTTCCTATTGGTGGTCCTTTGGAACGGAGTCTCATCTCCTGCCATTTTCGAGACATTGCGCTCTAAGCGTATTGGGGTCATGAGTTTGACCTTTCGAGGTCACGTGATGTCATTGGTTACGTGACCATTTGGTTCCCCGCAGGCCATTACTTATTGGTAGTCCTTTGGAACCAAGCCTCTAACTCTATAACGGTTTCCAAGATATTCAAAGACGAGTGTAACAAATGGATGGCATGGACTTAAACGACCTCTAAGTAAAGGTCAATGTCATTTATTTTGGTACCAATCGATTTCTCATATATGACTTCCTATAGGCTGTCAATAGTAACTTTTGCTCTAGGACGCACCATTGAGCCACAATACATAACGTTACAGACGACAGAAAGACACAACTGTGTATCATAAGCACAACCGTTAGTACGGTCTAAAAATGATTAATCTCTATACACTTTCCTAGAAATAATCTATGTCTGGACTCTGCACTCTACTGGATAAACTCTGCAACATATGTGAATGAATACATTTCTGAGACATTAATTTCAGCTGCCACCAGTGTCACACATGAACAGATGCATCCAACAGTGTCTCACAGCTAATGTGCATGGTTACATGCATAACAGGCAGACTAATTCACCCGTTACATTTCTCACACTGTTTGTAATCATAGAACTGTTAAACACTGCAACTAGCTGCTGCACAATCGCAAGTCACCTTGCTGCTAAGACAGCCGGAGTGCTGAGGACAGAGGAGTTTTCTACCACGCTTGAATGAGCAGCGAGCAAGAAGAGCGCAGTGGAAATGATAGATGAGTGAACAAGCAGGACGGCAGCAGCGAATTGATGCACCACGCACACAGCAGTGACGACACGCCTGCCAAACAACTTATTACTTATTATCACTATTTATTATTATTATTACTGCTGAAAACACAATGTTACTGAAAGCTCAAGGAATGTGTCCTTTGAACTTCACACAAAATGATGTCACTCTAACTGATTCCTAAGTTAACAGCCTTTTGCTCTGCAGCTACATAAACACACTGGCATTGATAGATCATTTGAAATATGACATCTTCCTCACGCAGTAACTCTGATGCAGTTAGGATGAAGCAGTCATAGACCGGTAGATGGGATGACTGGAGGCAGCGTGGTGTGGCAGTGTTACAGAGGACACATTAGGTCCGCACTCACAGGATGCTCAGGGACATGAAGATGAAATATTATTCTTTCACAACATACCAACATAACGTTACTGACAAGTGACTACAATTTTTACACCTGCCGCAGTACTTGCCTGTTTCCTGGCACGAGCTATGACGTTGTGCATTCGATGAAGCATGCCTGACGTGTGCTCACGGACACCAGATGACCACAAGGCACAGTTAGCATGGACCCACTTTGAGTCACCGACGGGCAACAGACGACCAGCTCGCTACAGACAGCACATCAATGGAAAATTGTCATATTACACTGTGTCTAAAAAACCAAGCAAAATTGTTTTGTCATAACGTCATGAAATTTCCACCAACTCTGATAATTTTTGGCACAAAGATGGTAAACAGTCTCAAATTATACGAGACAAATTATATTATATTATATTATAATATACACCGTGTCCGGAAAAAAACGGCCCCCCTAACCATGTCCAAATAACTTTATGAATAGAGAATGATAGCCATTGTTTTTCTTTGTATCATGAAAGGCCATCTATTTGCAATGTTTTTGTGAAATTTCACGACAACCAGTCTGTCCATTGCTGAGATATTGCTTTTTATAAACACATGGTCGAAAATTGCCGTCGCCAACACTGCCAATTAACGCGTGCGCGTAATGCTTACTTAGGCCTACGTCCGCCAATATTGACGTCAGCGAACTGCGCGTCAGCATTCACGTAATTTTTGCATAAACAAAAACAAAATGGTAGCCTAATCAGCAGAGAAGATCGAATGTTGATAAAAGTTTTGCATCGAGAGAAAGGTTCAAGGAAGTTGAATTTAAGCTGAATTTCCAAACAAAGCGTTTGAACTGATACCAACGGTGTTCATTGTATTGGAAACTTGCGTTTTCAGTGTTAGTTCTTAAAGATAAAAAATATCACAACACAGGAAACGCAGTTCATTGAAATTTTACACACAGTGCCTAAATGTGTGTTAGATTATGCTGTGTAAGTGACATTGGATTGTGTTATATACACTGTGTCCGGATAAAAACAGCCCCATAAACAAAATGCTGTAAAATGCACAGTATATAACACAATCCAATGACACTTACACAGCATAATCTAACACTCATTTAGACACTGTGTGTAAAATTTCAATGAACTGCATTTCCTGTGTTGTGATATTTTTTATCTTTAAGAACTAACACTGAAAACGCAAGTTTCCAACACAATGAACACCGTTGGTATCAGTTCAAACGCGTTGTTTGGACATTCAGCTAACAACTTCTTTGAACCTTTCTCTTGATGCAAAACTTTTATCAACATTCGATCTTCTCTGCTGATTACGCTATCATTTTGTTTTGTTTATGCAAAAATTACGTTAAACGCTGACGCACAGTGCGCTGGCGTCGATAATGGCGGGCGTAAGTAAGCATGCGTTATTATTGGCAATGTTGGCGACGGCAATTTTCGACCGTGTTTTTATAAAAAGCAATATCTCAGCAATGGACAGGCTAGTTGTCGTGAAATTTCACACAAACATTGCAAATAGATAGCATTTCATGATACAAAGAAAAATATTCGCTAATATTCTCTATACATAAAGTTATTTTGACATGTTTAGAGGGGCCGTTTTTTCCCGGACACGGTGTATTATTATGTGAGTCATGCGAGAAGAAATCGCGCATGACTTCCATTTTCTCGGACAAACAAACTCAGGCTTTGAAGTACGGCGAAAATCGGTAAAAAATGTGGATGCTAATGTGAATGAATGATGGCACTCAGTAACGCTGCACATCATAAAGTCATAAACATGGCGGACACACGGACAGACTGACGCACAATGATCAACGCCATGCAATGCAATGAACAGATGAAAGCAGAAAGCAAAGACTGTAACTCAACATACAGCGGCCGGCGACACAGCATCACCGAGCTGTGAACAGAGCACACAGCAGCGTGTGTCCAACGGACAACGATCATTCATCTGTCTTGACATCATCATCTCACATGTCGTTGATGATGATGATGGTGAGTGTTCCGTCTCCGTACCAGCTGCAGTACAGCACATCAGACAACAAGTGTCATTGTCTTGTCAATCACAACTCTAGCACTGTTCACTGCCACTGCTACATGTAGATACTTCAGTGAATACTGCACAATGAGTCACTTTAACTTTTGACTTAGCCTTTCGCTAGTTAAAGTGACTCAATGTATCCAAATGTGACAATACAAATGTACAGCAATCATTATCACCTCGACACTCCATGTAGACACCAAAACAAGCATTCTACAGTGTGAGTCAAAAAAAAATCCCCCCCTACGGTTTTCTGGAATTTTTTCCCAAACGGTTGGGAATTTTTAATCAATTTTTTACACACCTATTATACGATCATTTATACACTAGAGTACAAATTTTTATTCAAATATCTCCAACTTCGACAAAGTTATGCCATA
>Ga0056114_1001438_pt1 | contig 10830 bp, 7 predicted proteins | sample WorMetHERISLAND1_FD_77005 | JGI IMG/M metagenome (GOLD analysis project Ga0056114, IMG submission 77005) | Marine gutless worms symbiont microbial communities from Max Planck institute for Marine Microbiology, Germany - Olavius loisae HERON... ...
AACATCCCAGGCTAACTAACGGTGAAATTAATTTCGAAGAATTCCAACCTATGTGATCACAATCCACCAACGTCACACACAGACGGGCGGACAGACAGACAGACAGACGGACGGACAGACGACATGCGATCGCAATACCGCGCTTTGCACTAAAGTGCATCGCGCGGTAAAAACGAAAAAAATTTTCGTCTCAGCCGACCACCGGCAGCATTGTTTCAACTGGTTTTATTTCACACGTCCGCACATCCGTGAAACAAAACACTGAAACAGTTTTGGGACTGTTTCAACCTCATTATTCGCGAGATGATAAATAAGCTTATGCTAATGAGGCTGAAACAGTTTCAGTGTTTTATTTCAGTTTTATTTCACCATGTGCGACGGACTTTAATGTGACTCTGAGAAGCAGTACCGGCATGGCCTCACACAACCAAAGTAGTATAGTGACAAATTAGTGTATTTGAGTGAATCTGGCACTGTTCTATGTGTGTCTGCGATCTGTGACGTCTGTTACAGTGGCAGGGTGTGAAGCGAGAGGCTGTAGTCAGCTGTGTGTCAGTTCGTCTACCGGTCAGTCACCTCAGTGCACCTGTGTACCTGGCTATACCTTGGACACTGATGGCACTCACTGTGTGGCTGACACCTGGGCACTACCTGGTGTTATACTCGTCTACAACGAGGGAAGGAAGTTGAACGCTGCCAACCTGTCAGCGTTGGCTGATGAAGACAGATCAAGACTGAGCAGACCTTTCGTTCAACTACACAGATCACAATACCGCATCGACGCTGTCGGTATGTCACCGACACAACGGTATACCGTGGCTGCAGAAACTGAACTGTGCCGTCATGCTTTATTTTATACGTCCACATAATACGTTTCTCAAAACATAATTGTAAATTTTCTCGTATTACATCCATTCTCAGGTCTCTTCAGTGTCTTGCCTCAAGATTGACGAACGCATCGTTAGAACCATATTGTAAACTGTATAGACTGCACACACTTTTACCGCGCGACGCTGTGTATTGCGCTGATTTTACAAGATGATCGCCTGCTATAGTCAGTCCGTTATTTCTACATATTTTAATAACGAACTTCCCCTAAATTTTCGCATATTTTCATGCACATAATTTGTGGTTGTATTGCGTGTTTCAGATGTTGATATATCGAGACAGAAGATCTATTTCGCGTTTAAAGCCGACACGAGCAGTGAAGTGAGATCTGTGGCGCTCAGCGGTGACGCTGAGGTGTTCGGTAGCAGGACTCAGAATCGACCTGTCGACGATGAAGTCATAAACGGTTTGTATTAACACTTACCGTTGTGTGTTAAAACAGCGAATATAGGGATAAAGACTAATGTTACGGATCTAAATCGTTTAAAGGGTTAACACAGCGATTCCTGTGATAGCAAAAAAAACCGTACACACAATCCGTACGTCCGGCATTAGTCGGAGGAAAGAATCGGTTAATCAATCAATGCAGTGGACGGATACACACAAAACAGAACAGTGTTGCGTCTATATCCGCAACTTACTGTGTAACAACTAGGCCTACTTTACACAACTTGAATATTGTCAAATGTCAGTAACATACTCCGATCGATCTCTGTTGCCGGCGTGTTCAGCTGTAAAATCGAACATGACATCTTGATTAGCTTAGCCGCAGCCGGTATTTGTCTAATCTACTCTTAAATATATTGATAGAATCAGCTGTCACAGACCATTTCATGTGTTGTACTCAATAAAGACGTCAATAATTGACTGTTGAGCTCGTAAATATAAATTGTTGTTGGCGGTGAATAGTGTGAACAACCCTGTACCTGTAATTTTCGCTGCTGCATTAGAATAGCATCATTATTTATTAAAACATTTGTCAGTATGCAACTAAGTTCCCAATCGGGAAAGATATAAAAAGAGAAATAATCAATACAATCAAGGTTAGTAACAGTTTAGTGCATAGTGCCGCCTTTTGCTACACCAATTCCGTCCGTCTGTCTGTCTGTCCATGACGAGTCGGAGCACTGCGAAAACGGTGCAAGATAGGCTTATGGTTACTATGGGGGATCCTGTAGGAAGTCACCATCGGGCTACTCAGAGAACCCATTTCCAGCCCCTACGACCACCCCTCCTCAAACTAACGGCTCACAAACCCCAGTCAAAACTCGCATCGCAAATTGCAGCCAAACCGTGCCAGATACAACATTGGTTTTTATTGATAGCCCGTGGGAACATATCATCACCCTACCCAACAGTATTATCGTTTACCCCTTCCCCCCAAAACGGATAGTCAAACAGTTAGGTTACGATTTTTGTAATTGCTTTGTATACACAACCTGTAGGAACTCACTGACACCCCAATGCCCACCCCGTAGGGGCACCCAGTCCCCACCCCGTAGGGGCACCCAATCCTCCGAATTTGGGGAAGCCAAAGTTTACCTGCCGAGCATCGGCCGCGCTTTCCCTACCTTCTTGTTGAACAAGAAGTGATAAAATGACAGCTACACAAGTGACAGTGTTCAAGAGTTACAACTGAACGTCATGGGTGGCCTGTCTGTGTGTCTGTAAGTATAGCGCATAATGTGCAATACCTCTAATGTGAGTGTTATGTCATTGTGCAGGACTCGGCGAAGTACGCAGCCTTGCAGTGGATTGGGTCGGAGACAACGTCTATGTGGCTGATGTCTTACTCCACAGCATTCTCGCCTGTTCATTGCGTTCACACGCCTGTGTAGTTGTTCATGACGACGTCGATGTACCTGGACCTCTCGCTGTCAACTCTAACAGCGGGTAAACAAACTCGTCTTGGCTCCAGGAATTCTGCTACATTGTTGAATTTTGTCCAGCGACTACTTTTAAAATTGCAAGAAGCAAAGCTGTTGATTTGTATATATGATCCATGTGGTGGGAATCTCTCTGTGTGTAACTGTATTGCTGCATATTTCTCCATTTTGTTTCATTTTTTAGTTTACTATTTTATGTTTCCTCTGTTCTATGGGCTAAGTGCCTGAAAGAAAAATTGATTGTATTGGATTAGTATTGGATGTTGTTCAATAGGCAGAGGTCATTGTGGGGTGAGTTTATGTAGAACCGACAATTTCTTTAGCCTCTTTCGTTTCTCGTTAAAGACGAAGTGTAGTTGTCGGTTGTTGGTCGCAGGCAGCTGTACTGGAACGAGTGCAGTGGATCAGGAAGTCTGAAGACGAGTTCACTTGACGGCCAAAACACACAGACTCTACTGCGTGGAGTTGACTGTGTTCAGAGCTTGACGATCGACTTACCACGTCAGACCATTTACTGGGTCAACATGTACGGACCAGGCATTGGATACTGTCACCTCAACAACTGCACTAAGGTATCAGCATCACCAGAAGGCATACTCGGCAGTTGTATTAATATCGCCTTGTGTGACGGCAAACACACTCCTGGCCTTCTGTGTTTAGTCAAAAAAGCATATTTTCAGTAGCATAACTAGAGAAATCATTGATAAATCACCTATAAATTAATTCACTAAGCATATCTCGAATTCTCGATATAATCATTAGGTTACTGGACATTGGGATGCAGGTTTAGACATAACGTAAGTTTCGGCGAATCGTATCAGAGCAAGAGAGAGAGTGAGAACAACGCCAAACCATCACAAACGGACGTCACCTATACGTGGGCGAAGTCAGTTTTTGTGGTATGTGATTTGTGAAGAAAAATAAAATTGCGTAGGCCTATCTGACAGGGTTGCAAAGATAGTACGACCGTCGTATATCAGTCAGTCAAAGATTTATCAGGGGCCGTACCTACAATAATACACCGAAATATGCAGACAGTCAATAAAATGTTTAAAACTGAGTCATCGTCGTTTCAATATGTTCAACGGCCTTGAAGCTTTGGGACCCTCCTGACTGTTGAGTGAAGGCGCGTCCTGCGGACTGTGAAGTTACCATGATGTACAGTGGAACAGAGACGGGAGTAAGAGAGCTTCGCTTACAACATGTAGTGGAGTGGTGCCATACCATAGCTGACGTACATAACTTGTACTAAGTGCGATAAACAAAGTCTGCCGCGTGTTTGTGATTGGGACACGAAACGACCACTGTCCTTTGGTCCAGCGACAAACAAAGTCAAGTTAAGTTACCAACCGATTCGCGTGTATCTCCAGGCCTCCGATGTCGCGACACCGCATCGCGCGCACCACGCGCACCACGCGCACCAGACCGCCAGTAGACGCGAACGGCGGGTAACTGGACGTTTCGCCCCCTGGACGTCTTAATACGTTTCCTGCTTATTCAGTTAAAACCCACATGATCATTTCCAGGAGTATACTCCTCACCACAGCTCGCCGCGCCATATTTCAGTGCGGTTCGCACGGTGCGTGCGGTGCGGTGTTTCGTGACACCCCAGGACTCGTATCGGCCGAGGAATGTTTATCAGTCATGCGTCGCCAAGACCTGTGATGAGTGACCATTCAAGTCTCTATTTATTCCACCAATTTAAGGCTGTCGTCGGAATTCATAATGACGTTCAGATTTCAAGCCATGTATCGATATTGATACCAAAATAAAACATTCTAACCGTTTAAACCACAAAAATCATTTCACTCGGAGCCTCCTCGAGGGCGCAGAGTCCGGGTCGAATTTCCCGTTCTGTCTGTCAATGATTTGATTTCGACAGCGTTTACTTCAAGCAGTCGACTGCTGTCGTCCCTACGATATCTTAATACTTTCAGTTGAACGACAAAACTGCAGAAACTTGTGAATGCGCAGATCTCGTCGTTGGAGTTGGAGATGGTGATGACCTATCACTCGTTGACAGTGTTCGAGGACGATGTAATCTGTTCGGCTGATAGAAGCTCGGACTACGGCGACAGTTCTGTAATGCTAATGATGTTCAACAAGTTGAGTCCGTCAGTGCGAAGTGCCAGTCTGATCAGAGATCATCTGACTGACGCGCCCAGCATTCTGCGTGTCATGCATGGAGGTCTTCAAGTTGCCGGTCAGTACAGCTAGAGGCCCGTCTCTTCTGACGCAATGATAGACAGATTCAGTGATTGACTTGACAAACCTTGGTTTGCACTCGTAGCTAAAAAGGTAAAATCAAGTCCATTCGGCTGAGTACTGTTCTGTTTGCATTGAAAAAACATTTTCGTAATTTTGTTTAACGTTGATGATTAGCTCCTTTATCTGTCGTCAGCTTTTCAGCCGACGTTAATTCTCTCTCAGCGTATCGTTTCGTATCGTATGTGATCAATCTATTGAACTAGCACTGTGCATTTGTCGCGGCGTTTATTTGGCACACACACACACACACACACACTCACAGTCAATGGAAGTCTTCCTTCCTTGTTGTTCCTGTTGACACATTGTATGTGTGTTGATTGCATTGCTTGTTGTCAAAATGTGTCTACAAATTAATGAATGAATGATTAAATTTCCCAGGACGAACAAGCCCGATACTCTTCAAATTTGTTTGAGTCAAGCAACAAGTTGTCGAGGTCTGAAACTTGTTCAGTGTGTCCGTCGAAACGACTGTCCAAAATTGTCGAAAAAATCACAAGCTATGAAGCTGGTCCTGTGTTTGCAGATCTTGCGGTCCACCAAACGATTCTTCTCGTGGTCCTCGCTTTATGTATTTACGGGTTGTTTTTTCCATTGTTACAATATTTGCCCTCTACTTCAACCGCGACTTCCTGAGTTCTGACCTCGTGTTCTGTGTGGCATTGTGAATCCACAAGATGACACTGAGTGTGGTGACATTGTGCTCAGGTGGAGCAGCCTGTTCGTCACTGAACTGTAGTCACGTCTGTCTGTTGACGTCAGTCTCGTCTGCTCGCTGCGTCTGTCCTGACGGTCTCAAACTCGACTCCACGCGTCGACGATGCACTGGTGCGTTGACATCTTCCGTTCTATATTATGATTAGAGCTTCAGGGAGGAGAATCCCGCTTTATACAGCCGGACGAAACACGGGACTGTTTAATGCGGATTTTATTTTAAATATTTACAGACAAAATGTTTGTTTCCGGTAAATTATGTACTGTTATTGTATCAAGCGCTTTGGGTTAAATGTATTGGGAAAAATGCGAATTTACAATGTCTGTTTGGATTGGAGTTTTTTGCCCGAATTGTTGACTAGCAAATATACTTATGACAGTTCTCTACTCTACTTGCGTAGGAATTTTATTGATGTTTTTCCGCAGTGCACATAGCCTCTCCCAGACTTATTAGCTTTCCTTTCTCTTCCCAGCCATTAATCCTTGTACAACTAAATGTTCTTTTAAGGTAGGATATCGTTTAATCGTGTATTTTATTGTAATTGCGTGTGATTTTGTGTCTTTATTTCGTGTTATATTCATGCGTTCTGTCATCTTTTCAAAAAACATTTTATGTATGCACGTAATATCATACGTATGTTTTCTTTCACATTATTAACTAGTAGGCTAAGTGATAAATGATATTGGCATTCAGAAGTACTGAATGGTTGATCACTATCGTAGCGCATGTTATGTTTCTCTGCGTCGCTAAAAGCGACTATTCTAGTCTTTGCCGTACGTTTGATTTTGTTGATTTCAGCAGCAAATCATCTTTGATTCGGCCAATCATCAACAACCCAAGCCATGTTCTGCACGGATTACTTCCTCCTCCCACAACAGCGAAGCAGCAATACAACCTGCGGCGTCGTCCACATGATAGACAAATGCCCGATCACAAGGGACACTTGGCCGATAAAAACTTTTTAATTCGCATTCTTTTTAAAGACTCTTACTAGTACCTACTTTGTACTTTTTCAGCATATGCGTTTCGTCATATGTCAATAAAGACATGATTGATTGATTGATTGATTGATCAATAGCGTTAGCACAGGGCACGTAGCTATGACAACGGACCACTTTCATGCCTGCTGCCGCTTTATTTCAATATTAATTGAATATTATCAACCGATTTGCACTGTGCACAGCTGATTGGCAGCAAGAGTCAGTTCTGATCGCTAGCGGAAGTGACATTCTGCGCATGAGCACCGACTACGTGGGTGGTCTAGTTGATGACGTCATATTCTCGACGTCAGCGGGCCATGTCGTCATAGCAACGTGGTATGATTCAACGACGGACAAACTGTACGTGGGAGTGACGTCAGACCTACCACGTGGTGATTACATAGCACGAGTTGATCTTCAGCAGGAGTCCATGTCGCGGTATTTTTTGTCAAACATTATCGGTAATTTTAATATTAATAATCTTATATCACTTTTGTTTGTAATATAAAATATGCGTAATACACGTACGATACAGTATTACAGTGGAACGTTTATCGTGCGGTAAAAGCTGACGAGTCATAAAGTGGTGAGCTTAATCTACACCGTGTAGCCATAAACATAAAATTAAAGAAATAAAATGGCAGAACCTTACCTCAGTTACATGTTTCATCTTCGAACATGTATTAGTTAGGCCTTTTTATATGAATGGTTGTAGTGAGGACTGGATTGGATGGATGGACTGTATATAGTACATAACTAATGGTCGGCTCGGTGGCACTGCTGGTAGCGCGTCGAACCAACGATCGGAAGGTTGCGGGTTCGAGGCTTACTAAAGTAGTGTGTATCACAGTGTTGACAGGTAACCGCATGGGGTGAACTGCCCGCTGTGGCCGGCCGCCACTCCTTCTTCCGAGCTGTAGGAAGTTGGAGTTAAGACTGTCAGCGTTGACGGACTCGGATCTGGCATGGGTAAATGGTAAGAGAGGTAGACAAAGCTGACGCTATGCTGACGCTTTCCAGCGCTCTATAATATCGGAAGGCATTTTTAAATATATAACTTTATTTCATAACTTTGATTTTCTCAAAAAAATATTGCAAACAGAGAGTAAAAGACTAATAGTGAAGTTCTGCAGTGCTTCTTCGATTTACTGCTGCTAAGCTGGATTGTCAGTAGATCTATGTGTGAGACGAGGCGTGTTGCGTTGTGTATGCAGAGAGGTTGTGTTTGGTGACCTCGTCAACTTGACGGACATGGCCGTTGACGACGTCAATATTTACTGGATCGCGGCAGGCAAAGTGAGTTGAACCTGCAGATACTTAACCAGAATCTATTTCCACTATTATAGATTGCTCATCAGCTGGACTTTATTCATTGATTGTAAACATTTCTGCGCGGATCATAAACCGTAAACTGTAAATCATAGAAAGAAAACGTTCTTTTCTGCTGGAAGCCTTGCGCAGTTTGAAGATACTGACCATGAAACAATGTTAATGCGAAATATTGCACTTTGTCCGTCATGGACGAAGGCTTGCATGGTTTAGCATTGCTACGATCATTTACTGTAGTAAAGCACCGTAAATAGGCGTTTTGCATTATGCTTTTTTTACAAATCATTTACAGCCTGAAATTGTGAATGGCGTAGTTTTATTATTGATTTATACATCTTACTCAGCGTCAGTTCTTGTTTATTCCTTCATTTATTTCTTTAAAATCAACAAATGACAAAACGCATTGCTGTTACAGTGTAGATGTTGACGATTAACTTGGTTAATTCTTAGAAAAGTGTTAACTAGTCTACAGTGTTAATGTTTATTCTTAACGTAACATGAAGTCAACTGCTATGGTTTCAGATTGTTTTGAACAGTTATTGACTGGTTGTGTGTGCTATCAGTTGATGATGGGACGAAAGGACGGTGCAGTGTTGAAGAGGTTGATTGATGCTGAAGATGATTCAACTCGTCTGAGTTGTGTGACTGTCGACAGCAGAAACCGGTGAGTCACTAGCGACACACGGAGAACCCATCAACATGGTTGATCAGATGAAACCACTGTTGAACCAACAGGCCTAAACAGTAAACGTAATAAAAGAACGTGATCTACAGCACAGCAAGGCTGATGGCGTAGCATGTCCCTGAACCACGTTGTAGTTTTTCTGCCGTTCGTACACGTGTTTATCGGCGTTTTTCGCTATTTAATTTTTTCTGTTGCATTAATTTGTAGACTAGTTGTGCTTAGCAGAGGCGGTTCTTAGGGGTGGCCAGGGGGGCCACGGCCCCTGTGAGAACTCTGGCCCCCTGTGTCCCCCAAATGAAACTGGTTGCAAGGTAGCAGGGTTACATAATAGCTGTATTCACAGCGTGGCACTGCATGGCTCGTGTCAAATTACACCATTCACTCAATCATGCATTATATCATCCGAAATTCTCCCCCCCCCCAAAAAAAAATGAAGAGCTGGCCACCCCACTGGCCACCCCAAACTGCTGCAGCTAAAAACGCCCCTGGTGCTTAGTATTGGTAGCAGCGGTAAACTGCTAAAGGACGGTAGGCTACGGTGTTTATTGCAGTCAGTGGCCAGAAGATCGGCTACAGTGTGTGTTTACAATATTTATCCACTCGTTTCTCCTATTTAAACTTTTAAACAGTGTTAACAGTGTTTGTGTTTTAGTGTGTTGATTTTCTCCCATCTTGTCTTATTTCAGTAGCCTACTGCAGTATTGACTAGGGCTGCTGTAAGAGTACTTGTTGGACCTTGCTAGTCCTGCTCATCTGTTTGTTCACATTCTTATCTTGTCATATGTTTAAGCAAATAAAGTGATAACAGTGATAATAGCGATTTAACCCTTTGACGCCCACTGTGGCCATAGCGAATACAGCTGAAGTATCCTGTGCCAGACGGGGTTAAGTCGTCATTTGTAATTTTTGACATCCGAGCACCCTGACGCTCAGGGCTGAGCTTCAGAGTGCTCGGATGTCAAAAATTACAAGTAGTGTTGTGACTCGAGTTCGTTGTTAAAACGTGCAATATCAGCTGCTCTGTTTCTGTGACTGGAGCAGGAAACTGCTGTACGCGGAATGCGGCGAGGCGTGGTCGACGGTGCGTGCGTGTAACCTGACAGCTGGAGACTGTACTTTACGACTGAACCGATCACAATGTGTCCGAGACCTTCACTTTGACACAGACAGCAACACTCTCTACTGGATTGAACTCAACATGGTGATGTCGCAACGCGCCAGTACAAAACGTCCTCAGTTTGTTAAGTCAGTTCTCACGGTCTCAGGCGTATATAATCAATTATTTCTGCAGACAGTCATGCAGTATTGTACTTAATTTGTGTAATAATGCGTAACTGTAGTTTAACTGATTTTTAGCTGAGCTCTTGTAGGAGAAAAGCTAATAATAGTTTTACAGAAAACCGCGAGAAAATGTCATTACTTCAGTCTGCGCGTCCGTCCATTGCCTGTTCGTTCACCAACTACTAAGCAAGAGTTGAGCACCATGCCCCAGGATAACTATTATAGCGATAGAAGCAACTACAACGAACGGTGCATTTACTTATACGAGGCTTCAGCTTTTTCTGAACGTAGTTAGTAAAAATTTGTTGCACACACTGAATTAAAAACTAATCGTCTCTCACCACTGTAATTAATAAACTTCGAGATGACAAATGATAAATTTGTGCGATTCGATTGGGAAGCTGTGGGCTTCTCAATTTTCTGAATTTTTTATCAGAACAACTCCATAATATATCATCTTTTGACGCCATCAATACTTCAAAAGTCATTTCGAGCATTTAATAATTAACTTTCTCCCAAAGCGTGTCGTTGGTAAGCTATATGTTCAAAAATAATTCAAAGTGCAGGAGAGCGTAGGCTATGGTGCGTACCGGGTGCGTACCGGCATTTCTCCTGACTTTTAGCTGCAATCAACGCATAAACGATCGAATTTTTCAGCTGTTTCATAACATGTTTTAATGGCGACCTAATGATCCCGCGATGTCGACTTTCACGCTATGGATCGCGCAGTTTTGCGGTCTGCGGTCCAGCAGCTTGGAACTCTCTACCAGCGGCCGTTCGCGATTTCTCTTCATCATCGTC
>Ga0056114_1001439_pt1 | contig 10829 bp, 6 predicted proteins | sample WorMetHERISLAND1_FD_77005 | JGI IMG/M metagenome (GOLD analysis project Ga0056114, IMG submission 77005) | Marine gutless worms symbiont microbial communities from Max Planck institute for Marine Microbiology, Germany - Olavius loisae HERON... ...
ATGGTGAAATTATTTTTGAAGAATTCTAACCTATGTGATCACAATTCACCAACGTCACAGACAGACAGACAGACAGACGGACAGACAGACGACATGCGATCGCAATACCGCGCTTTGCACTAATGTGCATCGCGCGGTAAAAACGGAGTTGTTTGCTGGTTGATGTGCTCTAGATGGGCGCTGTGTGCCGTACGATGGCGAAGTGTGTCGACACGTGCTGGGTGTGTCATCTTCAGTCTTTGTGCCGGTGTCGGTGGCTGATGCCGTCACTGTGGCTGACTCTGTCGTCTATCGTCTACTATCACTACTGTCACGGCGCTGCCGTAATGTCACAGTTGGCACACTGTGTCGATACGCATTCCCCAGCTGTGCCGTCGCTGGCGGAGCTGTCGAGTCAAAGCCACTGTGCAGGTGAGACTACATGTAATCTTGGTAGTTGTCACATGGCAATCATGCTTCATATACCCCGCTGGTGCTGTCACTATGTGCCCGAGAACATCAATTATCACAAATCACAGATATTCACAGTTTAAAGACGACACTCGTGAACCCTATTTTATCAGCTCAGTAAGTCAATCTCGAAGCATAGTCGCAAGAAATCCTGACCAATCATATGCTGCGCCCCGAGCTTGAACCCTAGCCTGCTACAGTAACCAGCTATGTGCCTTGAATACTGGTAGCCTAACTGCTAAGCTAACAAGGCCGACAGATTAAGTGTCCACATGATTTAAAATACCTGGTAGCTTGGTTTTGTCTCAATTCATTGGCAACACAGACAGAAACACACATGGAATTTCAAAAGACAATTGTCGACACTCACATAACAGTTTAAGATTGTGATTGCCTGTGTCGACTTTAAGACCTGATATCAACATGTCCCATCAGTGACCGTGGTGCCTGCTGCATCCTAGTTGATACTGTTGTACAGTAGTTCTAAATGATTGGAGACGGGAAAGTCACAGTGAAAGTTAATGTTAATGCTGCATGTTATTTGTGTTACCTTGCACTTCCTTCGGCAAAAGATCACAATGTGAAACTGTTACGTGAATGCCGAGAATCGTCCTTTGAAATGTCATGTGCGTTTCTGTCTGCTGTCTGTCTGCAGCAAGTGTCCAGATTGTTTGGCCAAATTTGGCGTGAAACCCGTCCACCATTTGGCACCACAATATGGTTTCATGTTGATGTCTTTTAAATTGTATTTTCAGATTCGTAACTCCCATCCACAAGCCTGGCAGCATGGCTAATAGATATTGTCAGTGTGAACAGCACACTATGGTTGACACAGATGCTCGTGTGTACTATGGAGGTCATGATCTCGTTTGTTTGCATATGATCATTTTACAGGGAGTCGTGTGATGCACTACTTCAGTCATCCTGCCTGACGGCTGTCGATCACGATTCTTTTCTAAACTGCTCATCTCTTCCCAGTCAAAACAGCTCACAATCCTGCTCAGACGTTGAACTTCAAAATGCTACAGGTTCAGTTATGCTAGTTTGGGTTTTTCCTGCTTCTGATTCTGGACTTTCAGCTGCTATTGTATTCTTCAAGGAAGACAGACTGTATGAAATTTATGCATAGAATGCTTTATAAATCTTGTCCCATGTATTCCTACTGTTGTTTTAATTTTTTCTGCAAGCATAAAAAACAAGAAATTTTTTTGTGAATGAAAAATCATTAATTTTCACAATGACTAAGACCAACAGCAAAATAGATCACCATCACAATTTTCAAAAGTGTTATTTTTGCATAAAGATGCAGTTTTTACCGAGTGATGCTACGCAGAGCACGGTATTGCTACCGGCATCGGTACATCTGTCTGTCTGTCCGTAACGTTGCGGTATCATGATCACATAGGTTTGGAATTCTTCTAAAGTAATTTCACGGTTAGTGGCGTTTGCTCTCTGCAGACCCCAACGTCACGGATCTATCCAAGGGGAACACCCTGAAACTTTTTCCGGAATAGGGGTGGGGTTCGGAAAACAGTCGCTTTCAGCACACAAAAGCTCTAATATCTATGAAATGCAGCAAGATAGCACTAAGGTTACTATTGAGGACCAATAGAAAGTCCTATACACGTTTTTAATTGGTACCAAAATCAACGACCTCCGATGACCTGTGAGTGAGATTCAAGGTCATCGATTCCGTAAATGCTGCAAAATTGACAAAATGCGTCTGTGACGTTGAGGTATCATGATCAAATTGGTTGTAATATATCAAAAATAATTTCACGACTGATTAGTCTAGTGTTTTCGGTATGTAGGAACATCCATGGACCTACTCCAAGGGAACACCATGAAATTTTGGCTGAAAATAGGGGTACAGCAGATGAAACATGCTACTTATTTGCTATATATGATTTCACATTTAAAGCTGCTTTAACCACCAAGTCACCATCCATCCATTTCTCTGTTGTGAACAAAAGAATCACGTCTAAAGTGTGGATTTAAAGAAGTAAATATTAATCTGTTGGATTACAGTAATTTTTGCCAACGGTTTCCATTTAAATGAGTCAGAAGTTTGGCCATTTGTTTTCCTAGCTACTAAATCGTGTTGGATTTTATAGCGGCATTGAAATACATAATCTTTACGTAAATGCATTGTGTTATTTTTGTTGATTGGTAGGCGAAGAAGACCAGTCAAATATTCCGAACCCCTTATCTCAGGAGCAATACTCTTCTATGAATGAAATCACGATTGCTATTCTCATATCAATACCCATGGGATTGCTGTTTGCCTCCGTTATGCTCATCATAGTCTTCAAGGTGAGGCATGGAGGCATCCGATGTCAAAAGCCGAACGCTGCGTCCCCGCCAGTGGACAGCGTTGACATCGATATTAGTCGTTTACCTCTGAATGATGCATATGTTCCGGTTCAGTCAATGCCACCCGATACTGAGTACAGTTTGTTGTTGAGTCCGCTTGAGTATGCCCGAAATGGCCTGCAGTACTGCGAGGACCTTCATCCGGGAGCGTTTGGGCCGATTTTTACGGCACATGCACCGGGCATTGTGGGTAGATCACCGGCTACAGCCACGTTGCCGCTGGTTGTTGTCAAAGCTCTGCGCAGCGATGCCAGCGACGAAGCGCGGAGAGACTTCATCCGTATCGGTGAACTATTGTCGCGGCTTGTTCATCCGAACATTGTCCGACTGCTGGGCGTGTGCTTGTCGGCAACTCCACTATGCCTCATCGTTGAGTACATGCCTGGCCGTGATCTCTGTGAATTTCTTCACAAATCCGCTCCACAACACTTCATTGTGAGGCACCGGCACGGCTCACCAGCGATACTGAAATCTGCCGACCTTATTGGAGTGGCGCGGCAGATCGCCTGCGCTATGGTCTACGTTTCTGACTGTGGCTTCCTACATCGCGACATAGCCGCTCGTAACTGTCTGGTAGGTGATTTGTCGCGGCTGGAGGTGAAACTCTCCGACTTTGGGTTGGCGGTCGAGTTGGGGGACCAGGACTTCTACTGCGGCGATGAAGACGAGGAAATCCCAGTGCGATGGATGCCTCCCGAAGCAATCCGCGAGAACAGGTTTTCACATGCTTCAGACGTCTGGTCATTTGGCGTGCTGTTGTGGGAGATATTTTCATTCGGCATGCAGCCATATGTGCAGATGTCAATCAAAGAGGTGATACGCGCCGTTGACTTGGGCCGAACGTTACATTGCCCAGAACATGCATCAGATCCCATATATGAACTGATGAAGTTGTGCTGGCATCGTATTCCGAACGAGCGGCCACAGTTTCGGCATCTGCTCAATCAGTTAACAACTCTAGAGGACCTAGCACGGGCCGATTTCCGATTCTCCTAGCTCCGTAAAAAAAGTGGCACAGCAACTGTGATCTGATGTAACTGTTGCAAAATTTTCTGTGTTTTTTTTCTCTAGGCCAAATTGTTCAAAGACTGTTGCAAACTGTGACCTCTGCTGGCTGAGGTTCGAGATGTGTGATTTGAGTTTGTGTTTGTAATATGTCTCGTCAGTCTTGAGTTTCATACTCGTGTGCTGTTACTGTGATGTTGGTTGTAGTTGGTTGTCCATGAAACAGATACAAGCTGTCAGCTGTAAACCGAGTTGTGAATTACATATCACATAGAGAATAAATGACAGCTCATGTCGACTGTATTATTATTATTACTATTAAATTATTGTTTATTGATGGTTCGTGCTCATGTCCTCATCTTGTTACTTTTGAGTACAGTAGAAGCTTTTTCTTTCAGTATTAACCAGTTCCGATGATATTTGGCACATATTACAAAGTACACTTGAGGGCTTGGGCTGCTTCATGTCAAACGAGTAAGACTGGTTTTCTGTTATCACTTTTATTATATAACAGACCCTGTCATTTTATTTTAATTCTGTGACTAACCATCTTGAATTTATTCTCGGGGTTAATATATTCTGCTGATTATTGTTTTTGTGTCCTCTTTAATGTCCAGTGCCTCTGAAGTTCCAACCATATGGCACTTTGCATATTATATTATTATTGATGATGATGATGTGTGGCCACCTTGTGTTATGTTGGCAATTTTCACTGCATATCTTAAGAGTTGATACAAAAACAAATAATATATATTCTTCACGTAGGCATATGTCCTCTGAATGCATAGTAAGTGGATCGTGACTAGCTATTTCCTTGCGTTAGTCATCATGCACATGCTTAGAGAATATTGTCATCTTCAAAATAATGTTGTTCCCAATCTGATTGCTGTCCTAAATGTTCGGAGCATCCCACGCCCACCCCCACCATCCCCATACAATGCATGAGTAAAGAACTGTTGTCAGCAGTAGTAGTACTTGCATGGACTCCTGAAAATTGACCGTAAGAGCCCCCCCGCCCACCATTAGAAATCAGCAAATCCTGTTGCTGCCACTGTGATGCAGTCTTGGTAATATGACAGTATTAGTGTAGTACCATGTACCAGTACAAGCAGAACTCTGCTGAGATGTTGATTGCATTGCCACAGTGCATGGGTGTAAAGTCAGCTCGTTGTTTGTACACATTCACTGGTACTACTGTTGCTGCTGGATGGAACAGATTGACGCGATGGATTAAAGTTGACATTGTGAATACCATGTATTTAATAACTTGCGTCGGAGGCAGTCGATGGCAAATTGCGACTGAATGCTTAGAGAAAGTGTGATGGTCACAATGGAGTGCCTATAGGAAACCACCATTGCTCTGTTGAATGATACCATCACTGACCCCATGACCTCCCCTTCCTCCAATATAGGTGTCCCAAGTGCAGCCCCAGGACTTTTGATACTGTTGGTTGGGTCTTTTGACCTGTAAAAACCGTCTCCTATAACCTATACTGTGTTGGAGGGGACGTAAAACACTGCACAATCCAAAACCCAGGACAGCAATGCGTGCTGCCACCTGGTGAATATGATAGATATCGACCATTTCTTTTGCATACAACAGCCCTGTCTCTCAGATTGTGTGAAAATTTGGCTTACCGACTGTGCTGGATGTCATTATGATCCGACCGATATCGCCTTTTGCCAGATTTCTTTGGCCCTTCTTATATATTTTGAAATTTTTAAATGTGTAGTGTGTAGTATAAATTGAAATTTTCTATTACTTCATTAATTTTTATCTGCAGACTGCAGTGTATATGCATTAGCTGTACGTTGAGAATGGTGCCCCTAAACTGCTGCTGATAATACAGCCCCTAAAACACCCCCAGTTTGACTCTGGCCATCACCATAACATATGGTTAAGCAGAAACATGATGCATTTGCTATAGTCAGTCTGGTGGTCATTGTTTGTGTCAAAGAGTTGTTACTACAGTTTTGTTTTGTCACATCTCTATCTTCGACATTACAGGAATACATGTAATTGTTAAGTTTTAACATGTGTATCCTTGTGTAAGAAGCAAAAAAATTCAGGATTTTATCCAGCGTTGTAGTATGGGCTATATGATAGGACACTCTGTCTGGTAAAATTCTGCAACATCCACAAAATTAATGTGCAGTATGAACAATTCCATAAATTTTTATGCCACATGAACATGACTTTTTTTATATTTTAATTTTTGGTTACATGTTGTGGACTAATACGCTCAGCAGATAACACACACTTTTGCTGACCACACACTCAGCTTTCAGTCCACGTTGAGATCTACGGTATTGTCTCCCTATTATATCATATAATAACATAAAACGTTATCAAAATCAACATTATTGAAATGAACAACATAATATACACATAAGTGCTGTGATATGTCCATATAATAATGGTATGCTAGCCTATTACATCACAATGCAATGTTTATTCTGTGCCTTCAAAATCATTTTAGCGCATGTTAAATATCGCATGATCATATACAAAGCTAAAAAATATGACTATTTGTCACTAAAGCAGTTGCCGTATGTCCAGTTACAATTATAACTTCTCAACAATTCCGTCTGTGCCATTCAGCCGCACAATATCACCAGATGTAAAGAGTACAGTAGCATTGGGTACATTCACCACACATGGCAAACCATATTCACGAGCGACGACAGCACCATGTGCCACAATTCCACCAATTTCTGCTACAAGGCCAGAGATGAGCGGAAAGTATGGCGACCACCCAACATCGGTATATGGCACAATCAGAATCTCGCCTGGCTGGATTTCTGAAGCAGCCTGCAATGATGTCATAACCCTCGCCTTTGATGTCACCTCTCCTTGACCAACTGGTAATCCGGTTAACGTGAATGTAGATTCACGTTTCTTGTCAAGTTCTGCAACGTTGTCTTCTAATGGGACTGGATGGCCCCGACAGATCCGCGGAAACTGTAGCTTCATTTGCCTGTTGAGCACTTGACGTCGTCGTTGAGCACGCATGATCATTCGACCAGATCTAGTACGTAGCATATGACCCAGTTCACGGTGCGTGAAGAAAAACACAAGATCCTCATCTGGCAAATAGCTCTCTTGGACCATCATCCGTGCAAGTTTTCTGTATCCTTGCTTGAATACGTCTGCTAGCTTTACTGTCAAACTCTTAGAATACTCTCTGGCACCAACGGCTTGACGAACCTTCGGAAGAATCCACTGCACCAGTAGCCTGCCAACAGCTGTAAGTGGTGTTCGAATGTCATTAACAGTTAGCAGATTATCTGTCGTACTCTTGCTCTTACCATGTGCTGCAGTTAGCTGATGTGAGCCAACCATCATCTGAAGAACTGTCACAATACTCTCTGGTTCCGATTCCCACGATTTCTCGCGTAATTCTAACTCCCGAGCACATCGATGTCCGTGTCTCTTAAGGAAGTTAACAAATGCCTGCCCAATGGCCCCACTATCAGGTGATTTCAGCCAGTGTACTGCTTCCTCGGGTGAATAGTGCAGAAACTGGCTGCACAATGTGCTGTCACTGATCTCATCAGCAAGTTTCTGCAATAACAGAGGAACGTCAGCGCTGCACACATCTTCACATTTCGACAAGAGCACTGCAACATCAGAGACATGTGTTGGCTTCCATTCAGTTTTATTTTGAGCAATCCTGTTCATCAGAACCATGATCCAGATTGATGACAGCAAGCTGCAGGCAATGTGAAAGTTCCAGATCTCTTTCAGCAATGACAGATGGTCACTGATTTCAGTGTGGAGCTCAGTTGCGGTCTGGTGAGAATGACCAGCTATCGTCAGTTTGTCTAGAATATTTGTCCACTTCTTGTGTTTAGCACGACCACTGATATTCCACAAGCGACAGATACAATTGACACCAACTTTGATGCGTTTCCATAGTGGAAACTGGCCATTGTATGAGATAAGCTCCTCCAATGACAGGTTTTCAAGAACTTCGCCAACTATAGCCAGTTCAGCGATTCGTTTGTCACCAATAATCGAATTTATCTCACATTCACCATTTATGTACATCATATTAACAAATCCTTGGTTGCAGCAAATACTGATGAATTTACTTGCCACATGGATGTTAGGATGCACTCCAGTTTCCACCAGTGCATTCTGAAATGCATATTCAAGGCTCATGAAGAATGTGCTCATTGTCAATGGAGTTACTGAACCAGGCATCATTTCTTGTATGTTGGCAGTGGTAAGAATCTCCTGATCCATGGCCAGTGATGTGTCAAACTCGTGAATTATTTCATCGTCGGTCTCACTGTACACTGTTGTGACTGGACGAGCCTGTAGCAGATAGATTGTGTCATCTTCACCAACAGCAAACTCAATGTCCCTTGGATTCCCGAAATGTTTCTCCAGCTTGCTGCCAAGCTTTGCTAGCCGCAGAATAACGTCATCGGAAAGACAGCACCTATTCTCGTCTCCACAGGCTCCACTTATTGATGTCACACCATCATCAGGTGTGAGTACAATGCGTGTTTGTTTGTTTCCAATCACCTTCTGTTCAACACACAACTTGTCATCCCAGCTTCGATGGACTATGATTTCATCTGGCTGGCTCTGCCCTAATACTACAGACTCACCGAATCCATAGGTGGCATTAATTACTATGATGCTTGGATCGTAGGTCGCTGGGTGAAAAGTAAACAGCACACCTGATACTGCAGCAGGAGCAAGACGTTGAATGACAACTCCTGATGAGCATCTGACTGGTTGTCCATGTCCCCGACGGTATGAAACAGCTGGAAATGCAAACTGTGAAGCCCAGCAAAATCGGACAGCCTCTGAGATTTGCTTCAGTCCCTTCACTCCAAGAACTGTTTCCATCTGTCCAGCTGCTGATAACTCTGTTCCATCCTCACCGCATGAAGACGATCTCACAGCCAAAGGCTCTGTGTCACACTGATCACCAAACACTTGCGTCAAGTATGTGACTAAAACATTCTGCACCTCACTACACAATGGTGTCTCTTTGAATGTGCACACTGCCACCTCACAGGCTGACTGGAGGTCCTCGGGATTCGTACATGAAACTCTATTCAGTTCACCTAGAGCTTGTTGCAGTTTCAAACAGCGCTTAACCTGACAGTTATAGGCATGAGTTGTAAGGCAAAATCCAACAGGAACATTAAATTCATCAGACTTAAGCTGAGTAAGAAGAGCAAGTTGACATCCTTTGCCACCAACTAGTGGACTACTGGCACAGCCATGCTGGCTAAATTTCAGTGCCAATGCACTAGATTCTTCCTCTGCCAATTCATTTGGTTCTTGTAGCCAATGTAACGACAGTTGTGGTTTTACAGGTGACCCATGAGGATTACGGTATAGGAATTCAAAAATGCCATAGCCTTTGATTCCGTTAACATCACAGGTAGACACTTGCTCAAAGACAACTGAGCGCCAATCATTGTGAAGGTAGTAGCGGAACACTGTGTGAGACTCAATCTGCACATGATATGTTACACCATTGGCTTTGAAATTAAACTTGTAATGTGTCGGTGGGTAATGATCCTCACCTAGATCCAGCAGGTTCATATCGGTCCAGTTAACACTGTGCATGACAGCATTTGGCATCGACAGATAACCACATTGCAGCAATGACAGTGTATTGGGCATGCTAACTGTGTTGACATGAAATGCTGTACCATTCTCAAGATATGCAAAGTTAACAGCATATCGATGAAATGAACTCCAGTCCCTCACACCAAAGGAGTGAGCATGGCAGCCACGGAGACGAAGATGCTGTCTGGGATGTCCCTCAGCAACGAAGGTACCCCGAAGTTCACCACACTGTTCATAGTGAGTTTGATGTGAAGCTCTAAGCCTTTCAAAAAATTCTTTGCTCCACTTCTCGCGGCAGACTGCAGAAGCTAAGCACGAAGGATGGATGTCAGTGTCAAAGTCAAAGCAATCTGTGAAGGCACACCATGTAAGTGAAAACTGGATGGTTTCAATTATATATGCTGTGGTCGCAGTCTCAAATGGTTCCTCATTCCATACGCTGCTCATTCCCTTTCTGAGTGGCCCATTGAATGTTATGTGCCACCGTTTCATTGGTTCAAGGCATTCATACTTAAGGCCACCTGCACTGTAGACATTTGGATCGACATTATAGACATTGGTGTCTGGATGTATTGGGCTCTGGAAAAAACCAATGCCAGGAACATTAACCGTCAACCAAATCTCAGCCTTGCGTCCATGCCGGCGGGCGATGCGTGTTATCACATAAGTGCCATTCGCATCAATACCATTGAAGTACATGCTGTCAATTGCCATTTCATCATCACATAATGGCTGAATACACTCCATCGCCTCGATTTTCGAGCGTGACTTGACGCCGTAGCCTGGTCCAGTAGTTTCTGATGTTGCCGCTTTCTTCTGACGGCGTTTCCGCAGAACCAGCAATAACATAAACACGAGTTTCTTCAATGGAAACCATTTTCCTGTTTGAGAATAAACACCTGAGAGTGCGCCTGGGTCTTTTTTCGTAATAAACCAAATCAGTGCTCCTAAGGCAATAGTACCAAGGATGACAGCTACGAAATACATGTCAAAGAAACTTTTAAGCAGGTCAAAGTCCACGATATGCCAATGAAAATGAGTAATTATTTGTAAACTCAACATAAAAGCCCATATCTAGTAAGGAGCGTCACATTCAACGCGACGACACGACGGCCACCCATGTAGCGGAAGCGGTAGGCCTACTAGTAAACACGTGGCCCAAGGCACATGTAGGCCTACCCTACCGGCCTTGCACGTGACCAGTGACTTGAGTTCAGTCAGAGATGTGCGGAAGCGATCATTTTTGCCGACCGTACTAAAATTAGTTGCGCTCCGCTTGCCTTTATTACCGCGCGATGCACTTTAGTGCAAAGCGCGGTATTGCGATCGCATGTCGTCTGTCTGTCCGTCTGTCTGTCTGTCTGTCTGTAACGTTGGTGAATTGTGATCACATAGGTTGGAA
>Ga0056114_1001440_pt1 | contig 10824 bp, 1 predicted proteins | sample WorMetHERISLAND1_FD_77005 | JGI IMG/M metagenome (GOLD analysis project Ga0056114, IMG submission 77005) | Marine gutless worms symbiont microbial communities from Max Planck institute for Marine Microbiology, Germany - Olavius loisae HERON... ...
ATAGCTGCCAGTCGCGAATGTACTGGACCAACTGGAACGACAATCATGCCAGCATCATGCGCTCGCGACTGTCCGGCGCTGACGTCGAGAAGATCATTACACGAGACATCGAGACACCGAACGGCCTGACGATTGATCACCAGGAACAGAAACTCTACTGGTCCGACGCACGTCTCGACAAGATCGAGCGCTGCAGCTACGATGGATCTCAGCGCAAAATTGTCGTGCACGGGTACCCGCAGCACGTTTTCGGTCTGACTGTTTTCGGAGACCATCTCTACTGGACCGACTGGCTGCTTCGTGCCGTTCTGAGTGCCAACAAGTACACCGGATCCGACATTACCTACCTGCGAGAGAACATCGTGCGGCAGCCGATGGGCATTATTGCCGTTTCGAAGGATTCAAACAAGTGCCAAAATAATGCATGTTCAAGTATAAGTAGCCGCTGCCAGCACACATGTGAGGTTGACCCGTACGGTGTAGCCTCCTGTGCATGTAATGCTGGCTTTGCCCTGAATGACGACAGAACAACCTGTCGCCCAGTTAATGTGACGTGTTCTTTCGGTCAGTTTGCCTGCTCCAGTGGCCTCTGTATCGGCTTTGAGAAAACCTGTGACGGTAGTCCTGACTGCCCGGGTGAAGACGACGAAGCCCCCGGGTACTGCAAGACCCGACTGTGCCCGACTGGGTATTTCCGCTGCCACAACAGCCGGTGTGTCGAGATGTCGAAGAAGTGCAACCGGGTGAATGACTGCGGAGACAGGTCGGACGAGGAAGACTGTCCTTGTGATCCACACAGCGAATTCCAGTGTGCGACTGGCGAGCGGACCTGTATCAAGGCGGTTTACCGCTGTGACCAGGAGAAGGACTGCCCAGATGCTTCGGACGAAATCGGATGTCCGCAGATGAGCTGCCGGAACGTGGTCGGAGACTCGAGTTTCGGCAGTCGACAGGTGATACACTGTAACCGCACGACGGCCTGCATTTTCCCGTCGTGGTTCTGCGATGGACACAACGACTGCTGGGACAACGAGGACGAGCAGAACTGTTCCTCGATGGCGGCGCCGGTCTGCGAGGTTGGATGGCGGCCGTGCAGAACCGGTGGCTGCGTGGTCGACAGCTGGTGGTGTGACGGTGACTCGGACTGCTATGATGGATCAGATGAATGGAACTGCACGACTAGCTGTTCGGCCGGCGAAATTCTCTGCGACGAAAAGCGCTGTATTGCCGCCAGCTGGCTGTGTGATGGACATGCGGATTGCATCGATGGGTCCGACGAAAGGAGCTGCACCGGATCTTGTTCACCGAACGACTTCCACTGTACCAGCTCTAACTCCTGCATCCCAAAGTTGTGGATGTGTGATGGGGAAACTGATTGTCCCGGTGGAGAGGACGAACACCCTCAGTCTGGCTGTAAGCCACGTCCCTGTAACGAGGACGAGTTTCAGTGCCACAACTGGCAGTGTGTCCTCGCATCATTCTTCTGCGACGGTGACGATGACTGCGGAGACGGGTCGGACGAGCCGGATTGGTGCGAACCTCCTTCGTGCAACAACTTCACCAAGTTCTCTTGCCTACACTCAACCCATTGCATCGACATAAATAAAGTGTGCAACGGAAAGCCGGATTGCATCGACCAATCAGATGAGGACGAGGCCGTGTGTGCGTCGGCAAAATGTAACCCACAGCAGTACATGTGTCCGAACGGGAAGTGTGTTGATCCGATGTTGTTCTGTGCCAGGAAACAGACATGCGGCACTCGCGAAAAAGATGACATTTTGCGTCGGAGCTGTAGCATCAATGAGTGCCTCGGACATCCGTGCAACGAGGACCAAGTCTGTGTCGATAAGCCGATCGGGTTTGAGTGCCAGTGTAGACGTGGCTACCAGCTCCGCAGCAACGATAGTACATGTGTTGACATTAATGAGTGCGAGAAGCACATCTGCAGTCAGCTGTGCTACAACACAGTCGGCAGCTACCGCTGTGAATGTGCGCCAAATTACCAACTGGCGCCAGACAAGCTGACCTGCAAGGCTGCGATGGCTGGCATGCCACAACCATTTCTGCTGATATCCAATCGCTATTATCTCCGCAACGTCAGTCTTACCGGATCGGTTGCTTCGCTGCTGGCCTCTGACCTCCAGAATGCCATTGCAATTGACTTCGACTGGCACGAACAGTACGTGTACTGGTCAGATGTGATGAGTTCCGGCAGCAACATCAGTCGAATGTTCGTCAATGGAACAGGACGTGAAGTGTTACACAACTCAACGCTGCGGAACCCCGATGGTCTGGCGGTAGACTGGATCGGACGGAATCTTTACTGGTGTGACAAGACTACGGACACAATTGAGGTTTCTCGACTGAACGGTCTGTATCGACGTGTCCTGATTAGCACCGACCTGCAAGAGCCCCGAGCCATTGTGGTCCATCCGTTCCACGGCTACTTGTTTTATACCGACTGGGGTGATGATGCCCATATTGGACGAGCTGGCATGGATGGTTCAGAACGAACTCGACTGGTGAGCAAGGACATTCTTGGCTGGCCGAACGCACTAACAATCGACTATATAACAGACGAAATTATTTGGGCTGACGCCAAACTCGACTACATCGCAATAGCCGATCTGGCTGCTGCTAAAATCCGGTATCTGCTTCGCGGAAGCCATCTTCCTCACATATTCGGCATCACCACGTTTGAGGAGTATATCTACTGGACGGACTGGGAGTACAAGAGCATAGAGAAAGCAAACCGGAGGACCGGCAGTGGTAGGCGGAATGTCACCAACACCATTCATCAGCCAATGGGCATCCAGGTGTTCCATCCGCTGAGACAACCGGTGCACCGGAAGAAAGATCACCGAAATCCGTGTGCCAACCACGGAGGCTGCGGTAACGGAACTCTGTGTCTGATCAAGCCGGGTGGTCGAGACCGCGTGTGTGCATGCCCGGAGAGACACCACCTGTCTTCTGACAAGACCATCTGCATAGCCAACTGCACGAGTTCCGAGTTTGCCTGCGCCACAACGTACCGGTGTATTCCGTTCTGGTGGAAATGTGATGGAGTAGACGATTGTGGTGATGGTTCAGACGAGCCGTCAGACTGTCGGCCGTACGTATGTCGGCAGCCGCAATTGTTCCAGTGTTCGGTGCCTAACCCAACCTCCCTTGACTGTATCTCTCCGCTGCAGATCTGTGACGGAACGCCGCAGTGTAACGATTCATCGGACGAGCTGAACTGTGAGGCGCATACCTGCCTCGAGTCGCAGTTCAAGTGTCGCGGACCTCAGCCGCGCTGTATTCCGACGACGCTGGTCTGCAACGGTCGCGTGGACTGCTCCGACAGCGCAGACGAAAAGAGCTGCCCGGTCCACGTCTGCTCGTGGAACCAGTTCGAGTGCGACAACAAGCACTGCATTCCGTACGTGTGGCGATGCGACGGGGACGACGACTGCGGCGACTGGTCGGACGAGAGAGGACCGACGACCAACTGCTCGTCGACGCCGTGCCCCGACGGCTACCTTCGCTGCATCAAGTCCGGTCGGTGCGTGCCGACGTCGTGGAAGTGTGACGGCGACCAGGACTGCGGCGAGGACGACCCGAGCGACGAGCCGGACGACTGCCGGAGCACGACGTGCGAGCCAACCTACTTCAAGTGCAACAACAGTCGGTGCATTCCCGGCCGATGGCGCTGCGACTACGACGACGACTGTAACGACGGATCGGACGAGCTGAACTGTGTACGTCGGAACTGCTCCGAGAGCGAGTTCCGCTGCCAGAGCGATGGTCGCTGTCTGAGGAAGATCGTGGTCTGCGACGGTATCTCTCAGTGCTCCGATCACTCCGACGAAGATCCGCAGCTGTGTAACAGTACAGCGCTTTCCTGCCCAAATCCCACCCACTTCCGATGTGCCGCCTCGTTGACCTGTTTTCCGCGTGACTGGATGTGCGACGGTGAGCGCGACTGTCTCGACGCCTCTGACGAATCAAACTGCCACGAGTACGCTCATCGATGTGGTCCGCACGAACGTCGATGCGGCGATGGGATGTGTATCCCGAGGTCGTGGTGGTGCGATGGGGTTGCCGACTGTCTCGATAAGTCCGACGAATTGCGCGGGGTCTGCGACCGCAACTGGACGTGCGAGCCAGGCTTCGCACGCTGCAACGACAACCGGTGCGTGCTTCGCGACTTCCTCTGCGATGGGGTTCGGCAGTGTCGCGACGGCTCCGACGAACAGAGCTGCGGTTCCGCTGTTTGTCGGAACACGGAGTGGCAGTGCGGATCCGGCGAGTGCGTATCTCGCGATCGGCTCTGCGACAACGTGGTCGACTGCATGGACCAGAGCGACGAAGGCTCGATATGTCAGACCAACATCACGTGCGCCAACAATGAGGACTGCATGCCACCTTACATCTGTCGAAGAATTCCCGTCCGAACCGTGTCGCAGCTCCTCGAACATTTCGTACGGCAGCTTGCGTTCTTCAAGATCCAGCCGCAGCTTGCTCGCTGCTCGTGTCCCGAGGGACAGCGGATGACTCTGTCCGGACACTGCCAGGAACACGATCCATGCGGCGTATTTGGACAATGTTCGCAGCGATGTCACACGAATAAAAACGTCTGTGCATGCGACGACAACTACGTGGCCATACAGCACAACAGTAGCGTCGCCTGCGTTGCTAAGGGCCATCGACCATATGTCGTTCTTCTTTCGGACTTCGAGATCTACACAGTTTCCCCGACTAATGTGTCGTCGTTTATCCGCCGATTTCCGCCGGAGAGGGGTTCCCGCGTGTTGGACCACGAACTGAAAATGACGTCCGCTGACTACATGATTTCCGGTGAAAGTGCAACAATGTTTATCGCCAGCCAGTCGGAAGGGGCAATCTACCGCTACAACCTTTCGCTGAAGTTCGGATATCGGCTGACAAAGAGCAGATCGCGAGCTCCGAGGGACGCGAGCAGTGCCGGGATGATGCGGATTACTCTTCCGCGGCAGTCGGAAATCGGCGGAATCGCCGTGGACTGGGTTGCCGAGAAAATTTACTGGACCGAATCGGGGCCCACCAGCAGCCGCATTGCTATGACCGGGCTGAACGGAACGTGGCAGAAAACTGTGATTAGCGAAGCCCTGCATCGTCCGGCCGCAATTGCCGTCGACCCGGAATCAATGCGAATATTCTGGACAACACTTGGAGTCCTCCATGCCCGGATTGTGTCTGCGACACTGAATGGTACTGATCGTAAGGTGCTTGTCCAGTCCAAGGTCATCTGGCCTACCGACCTTTGTATTGACTACGCTAATCGTCGCCTGTACTGGACCGACGAGAAGAAGAGGACTGTGGAATCTATACGGCTCGACGGCAGTGATCGCAGAGTTGTCTGGGCATTTTCTTTGAACGGAACACACACCTACCAGCCGTACAAGATCGACGTGTTCGAAGACAGTCTCTACGTGTTGATACGTGACCCGCTGAATATCCTCATTCTTGATAAGTTTGGACGTATGGAAAACGGCCGTGAGCTGCTGCCTGCACAGAGCCCCATCCCTCTGGGCGGGCTCGTGGTTGTCCAGCAGTCAAAGCAGAATATGAACCTCCGCCATTTCCAGTGGTCGAATCCGTGTCGGTTTTCTGAGTGCAAAGATCCCGGACTTGTCTGCCTGAACAGCCAAGATGGTGCAAGCTGTCTGCCTCCGGATCAAGGTTCCGCTAGAATTTCCGGACCGGTTTCGCCGGATGAACTTTCGGAAATCACGTGCCACGACTACTGTCAGAATGGCGGGTCTTGTACAGTGACGGAACTAAACGAACCAAAGTGTCAGTGTATGGACCGGTTTACTGGCAGAAGGTGTGAGGATGACATATGCCACGGGTCTTGTGTTATGGAAAACACTGAGTCGTGTGGAGCAGCCACTGGCGGTGGTTCACCGTGCGTCTGCAAGCCGGAGTTCGAAGGACTGCGCTGTGAGTTTCACAAGTGTGACCGTTACTGCATGTACGGGGGAACGTGCACGTTCGACAGAATGGTAAACCAGCCGAGTTGCCGGTGTCCGAAAGAGTTCAAAGGTCCTCAGTGCAAGTCTCGACGAGAGAGTGCATGTGACGGCATTACTTGCTACAACGGTGGGTCGTGTCGGGCCACGGATGAAGCCTATCTGGAGTATGCATGCGACTGTGACAGCCGCCACAGTGGCAAGCACTGCGAACTGTGCAAAGTTCTGCCTTGCACCGATCATAACTGTACCACGCACATATGCAACTCATGCGGGTCGTTATCATGTCAGAATAAAGTGGCCGACCTTGCCTACTGCTCGGTACAGTCCGATGCCAGCTTCACATGTCGCTGTACCGCTGGATACCGACTTGTCAAATCTTGTGGTTCGGAGTGTCCTCGCTGCGTCGACAGCTGCGATGGTTACTGTCGTAACAGTGGGTTCTGCAGTCATCGGACGGGTTCCGGTGATCCAGAATGCTCATGCAGCGTACCGTACTACGGTGAGCAGTGCCAGCAGGTCTGCGCGTCTTGCAACGTCAATGGCACCAGCAGCTGCACTGGCTCGAGCTGTCACTGCAAGGACAGTTGGGAAGGACGGTTCTGCGAGGTCATCAACTGCGGATGTCAGAACGACGGAACTTGCAAATCTAATGTGGAGAACCTCGGCTGCGACTGTCAGCTTGGCTATGGCGGACATTACTGTGAAGTACACGTCGGTTGCCAGTTGGTCAGTTGTGCAAATGGTGGCACCTGTGTGCAGGATGGTAACACGTATCGATGCTCCTGTCCAGATGGATTCTCTGGCGATTTGTGCAACATGGAGCACGTCCAGACTGGTTCTTCACGGGCCACGCTAGTAGTCGTTCTCCTGTGCCTCTTCATGCTGCTGCTGGCGGTGTTCGTAATACTGGCCGTGCTGGTCTACCGGCGCCGCAGTACCGCCGGACTGTTCAAGCACCAGCGAATGGATTCGGACAACGACGCCGCCAACGTGGAAATCTCGAACCCGGTCTACATGAGAGACTACGAGGATGTCGACGAAGACGACGTTGTCGATGAGCATCTCTTCGACAGCGACAAGCCGACAAACTTTTCGAACCCGGTGTACGACTCGATGTTTGGCGAAGCGGAGCCGGATTCCTTCGCGGCCGAGGGCAGCTCTGAAGCTGCGGAGGAAAGCCGACTGCTTTCGGCGTCGTCCATCAGCAAGAAAAGGAAAAAGAGCAAGTCAAGTCCTCGGCACTCGACACTTCCTCCATGAAGACAGAGCCACTTCCAGAGCGTCTTGCTTACTTGCATAAACAGCATCTAGCCAGGTTTCATATAAAATACTCGTTAGGCGTAAACCACTGACGGAGGAGGGTCTGCATCCCCAAAATTTGATGTGCGGGACATCAATTTGAGTACACCCCCAGAATTTCTACATCTTTTCCATATTTTCCTGTCTTTCGTAGAACAGCATTGAAATGCACCCTCTATGTATGCCTGTTTAATGTACATAAAATGACTTAAATATGCTGTTACACACTGCTCAGTATTTAGTTATTCGAATGCATTGCACCAGCTTTTTCGGGAGTTCATTTGTCCCATAGAATCTCTGTATTCAATGCAACATTTTCCTCCCAGAACTTGTAGCAGGTTTACGCCTGTGAAAACGCTGCAACACGGCGACATCTTGTACAAACTTCTAGTAAGTAGCGTTGTGCTGTTACGTGACCCATGACACTTTGCTAGTGAACTTGGCTATTTAAAGGTATTTTGCTGCACGTTTGACTGACTTTGTACGGTGAGAAAATGAACTACTGTTTCGTGTGTTGCTAAAGAAGTACTGATGTGCGGTGTTACTGGCAGTATTTATATATGCATTGCGTTGACTGTTGTCGTTATAACTTCTCGTGTTTATGCAGAGGAATTTGTTAACTTTCTACAGGGTTCCCATTCTTTTACTGACAAAAAACTCCAGGACTTTCCAAGACCCGCAGGAAAAATTGTTCGTGACCTGTTTTGGAGCCCGCAAATGTTTTAATAGTCAGAAAAAATGGCATCTACTTACAATATTCAGAGTGAAGTTCATTGCATAAAATTCAGCAAGAAGCAAAGTGTGGACATCAGCTGTTCAGAATTCAGATGAACTTATTTACGTGTGGTCTCTATATTTTTCATTTGAACCACTAGAAAAATGCATGACTGTCAAGGATATTTTTCCAGAACTTTCCAGGTCCTGGAATTTTCAATTTTCAGGAGGCATTGGAAAAATTGAGAACCCTGACTATAGTTATTTCTTGCATTTGTCGCCGGCATGAAGTAGTGTACGTCTTCTATGATATTGAAGCCTTCTGTAACAGTGTATGGCCGGTGGGTCTCTATCTCTGGTTATGCCTGACTCATCGAACTGACTATTTGAGGAGCGAAGATTTGTTGTGCAATTTTGAGTTAGAGCAGCATAATCAAACGTATTGTTAGTGTCTAATAGACACAGTAGTCAAACAATGATTGAGATTTTTTTACTGCAGTTTCTGACAGCAAGTTTGTTGGTTCTTATACTACTAGCACTGACGGGAACGGTTAATATTTATAGTAGAATGTTGCCCTGGAGTCGTTGCTGTTACTGATCAATTGAATGATTATAATGCCTGCCATCGTGTTCCCCACATCTACATTCTTTACATTTCTCTCTAATCTTAATACACGATATCATGGTGTGCTAAAAATAGTAATAACTTCTACGGGCTACGGGCGTTGACCTAATATGTCACGCGCGGTAAACAAACACTTGTCTGTAGTTTTTGACGTTTAGAAATATTTTCAGTATTGATTGGCTTTGTTTGGACATGGGTTCTAATACTATTCGTACGAAAAAAGAAAATACAGACCACCTTTATCACATTAAATTCCACACCCAAAGGTTTGTTTACTGCAGCTGACCTGACCTGACCTAATTTGACACCGTGATATCGTGTATTCGCATTTTATAGTAGCTAAATAGCCTTGGTTCTATCTTTCTTTACTCTATATTTTTTTCACTTGTGTTTTATTGTAGCTTAATACTCCTGATTTTACGCATATCTTACTTTATTTCCATCCATACCACATATAAATCTGTTTCTGTTTAATAACTATGATGGCAATAAATAGCCTATAATGTGCTGATGTGCCGTAAAGAATCTACTCACTCACTCACACCACATCTACAGGCTTCTACTACTGTCTGTACAATTAACATGCTTACATAGCTGTTTTAATCTCAAGTGAAATCGTGCTACAGTTTCCAACAACTGAGACCACTCCTTTCTCATCACTATAACCATTCATCCATTCATATCTATATTTCACACTATCTGGCAAGGGATCTGTCTGGGATGTTTCAAGTTTCAACTGCATATATTTGACATATCTTTACAGGAATTTCTCGTTCATTGCTATAATTCTCTTAGCTAGGCCAACTGAAAGAAACACTTCAGTGGCCCTTGAAGTATTATTATTGGAATCTTTGTTTTATTGCGTGTTCAAGTTTGCGTGCGTGAACTATACTATATATTTTTTGTGTTATATTTAACAACAGGGCCGTCGCTTGTGCCAAATGGTTGCCCGTTAGCTACTGTTCTAGTTGCCGTTTGCTGTGAATAGAACGCTGCTATCGATGATTGATTTAGTGTGGTGCTGTACTCGTTTATTTACCGATTAGTGATGTTATTATGCATGACGTTTGTGTACTCGTAGTCGGTAATTAACCCGATGCTTTTGAGTCAGACTGCTCAGCCAGTAATTTGTGCGTTTTGGGCCGTTTTTACGTAGAAATTTGACAATAGTCCGTGTGTTTTGTGGCGTGTTATTATTGTATCAACCAGTTTGCTCCATCCTCCGTAATGTGCCTTTGTTTTTCGCGCGTGAAATTTTACCGAATTTTGCTGGTCGGACGAGGAAAGCTGTCTCTCTCCGTTTTATTTGCTTCAATTTACGTTTAGTCGTTCAATGTCGTTAGTGGTGTTCGGCTGTGCTGCGATTGCTTGCTGCATATGCATGCATGCAGATGCATATTAATGAGTTTGTTGTATAAACGTGTGACCGTCGGTGTAGTATTGGTAATACTGGTTGAGTTCACGTTTCAATTATAAAACAGATTAACACTATAGTTAACACTTTTTCTAAGGAAAAAAATAAAAAGTTAGTCTTCAACGTGAACTGACGATAATCGATAGACATGTTTAACTTTAGTGTTAAGTGCTAACATTTCCGAATATCTATTAGATAAGAAAAAAGATAACATGAAATGCCAAGTTAATCTGAACATTTCCGATTAATACCAACCAGCTTCCATGCAAATGAATAGGCGTTTCTACTTAATCTCTAGGGATAAGAAATTTCTTAATCATTTTTCAGTTCAGTAGTTTTCTAATCACCGAAGTTAATCCGACTCGGTTCTTAGTGACGTTCAGATTAAGAAATATGATTATTAAAATAGTGCTAATCTCTTTTCTAATCGAAACAGGAACTTAACCACTGTCACGGTAACAGTGATTCATGCAAGGTTGACTTGACAACGTAACCGCTGGACGGAGGAAGTCAAAAGGGCTGGAAAAATATGGGTTGAATGGGATAGCTTTTTTAATGGGAAAAAGTCAACGAATTTGAAAATGCGACTAGCATTTGACCCAGTAGTTAAGTCATCGAGAAAAGGGGAAGGAATCAGGAGGGCCTGGCCAGTGGCCAGAGACCAGAGCAGGATGGGATATGGATAGGGATTTGTACGTACCCCTCCACAACGGGAGCGAATTCTGGGAAGGGACATTTTTGAGTGGTATTTCTAAAGATCATCTGGCGACCACTGG
>Ga0056114_1001441_pt1 | contig 10823 bp, 9 predicted proteins | sample WorMetHERISLAND1_FD_77005 | JGI IMG/M metagenome (GOLD analysis project Ga0056114, IMG submission 77005) | Marine gutless worms symbiont microbial communities from Max Planck institute for Marine Microbiology, Germany - Olavius loisae HERON... ...
CATCAGCAAAGTCCAGATCGGTGTATGCATCCTGGCCGAACACAACCCCATTCATTCCCTTGCCTACCGCCCTATCCATGACCCAATCCACGCCAGTAGCAAATGAGTCCGGTGCAATGACACAGCCCTGGCGGACACCAGAGGTGATCTCAAACCATTCGCTCTCCCAGATTGCGTTAAAATTTGTCTTACATTGGTCAACCGCTCCCTCCCCAGATTTTGCCCAAAGTGACTCGCCCCTGTTGATTTGACCATCGCAGACATTCGATGGCAACTTGCGGCCGAATGGTTAGATAGCACATTGGTCAAAATGGAGAGCCTATAGGAATCAACCATCGTTGACCCCATACAACCTCCCCTTCCCCCAAAATGATTGTCCGGAGCAATGTTGCCTTTGCGAAATTATTTTGGCCATTGTTTTTTCACTGATTGACATCACTGCTATGCAGTGTTAATAATGATTTTAATCCTTTGACGCCTACCGTTGCCATATGGGTACAGCTATCTGGGCACTCTGACGCTCAGCCCTGAGCATCTGTTAGAGTGCCTGGATGTCAAAAATTACAAATGATGGCTTAACCCGGTCTGGCACAGGATGCTTTATAGCATGTGACAACAGTGGGTGTGAAAGGGTTTAAAATGATACAGTGTCATAAATAAGAACCAACAAGGCCAAGTTTGGGTTTTGCCACAGGAAATGACCAGGCATTTCTCCACGCTAAGGACTATCCTTAGAGGCGTGGCGTTGTGCAAAAATCTCAAAATCTTTCAGAATGTCGACATGCGAGGTTTTCTGTTGACATGAGTGATTTGTAGAGTGGATCATTTTGCTCGCTGGAAATGCTGACAGTTGACGACATGTTTTTCAGGCACGGGAAGACGCAACGCGGTGCTGAGACTGGCACTGTGCGCTGTCACTGCGGTCGTTCTTGTTTGCGTCATCATTGCAGTGACCAGCGTATGTCTTCTTCTACGTATTCTTATCTAACACGTTAGCTGTAGGGATGCTCGCGGATATCTGGATATCCGGATAATGTATTATCCGGATATATCCGGATAATAAATTATCTGTTAATATGGCTGCTCACTCCTTTCATGTACTTTTTCATGTAGTTTTTCAAAATTTTTACGCTGGTTTCAAAACTTCTGTACATTAGTACGAGTATATCCAAAATATTCGTGGCTGGACTTGAACCGGCCACGATTAGATTATACTTACGCGACTTTAGGCTATCCACCCCACCCCCATTTATGATTAGATTTGACTTCAGTCGCACTTTAGTAAACTCATTAAACCGGAAACAAAGCCATAGTGGTATCCGGATATTTGTCTGGTAAACGGATATCCTGATAGAAAATTATCCATTTTGAGCATCCCTAGTTCGCTGCCATTGCTGAGTTATCTCATCAATTAATGTGCATCGGTAAGTGCCACTGACGAGTATACTGGTCATTCAGTACACGTAACTCAGCCGTACACTGGCACCACAGCAGATAACCAGCTGGCACCTTGTCAAAACTAAGTAATGCCCATAGTTGGCACACAGGGAAAATTTGGCCTGGCAGCGAATGTGATTCTTGCGAAAGTCACACAAGTGCCACATGACACACTTGAAAGTCGAAGCACGAAAGTGGCAGGCGTAGTTTCATGGGCGCTACTGTATTGTGAATGTCGATTTAACTTAACAACAACAATAATAATGTTTGTTGTGATTTTGAAACAAAAATCACACTCTCAGTTGTCATGCACAGTATAGCGACCGTGAAACTGCAATCAGTAATGTCACATATTTCTAACTGGCAAGTCCCAGCTTCAAACAGCGTCTAAAGACATATCTAACATCTTTGCACAGTTAACCAGCGTCCAAACCCTCCAGCGCCCACTCTGATTCGACTTTGACAAGTCGACCTGGTGCAAGTTTTATTATTGTATTGTTTTTGTATCCGTTGATGTCTTACTTTGTTGCTGACTGACTCGTGAGTGCGGACTTCTTGCCGCCCTTATGTCCACTCTGATTCTAGTATACTGTAAAACCAGAAATTTTTGCGTGCCCTTTATTTCCTGACGTCAGCAAATTCGTGAAAATAATTGGTCGAGAAAATTCAGTAAGTAATGATGTATTACTAGTTCAGCAAACAAAAATACCAAAATTAAGGGGTGCCAAAATAATGTCAATAGCTCTGACTGCCAGAATTAAAGGCATGTGAAAATTAGTCGGTAATCAGTAATCATCTGTGGGCTTAGTGGACATTACAGTAAGACAGTTATAAACAAATTACGTTGAAACCTAAGCCAGTAATGCAGAGATAGGAAGTAGGAAAGCCTAGGTAGTCTAACAGGAATATGCAGTCGTAAACAGATAGGTCTTGAGTTGTCTCTTGAAGGTGGAGATGGTGGAGAGCCGTCGAATGTCAGCCGGCATTATTAATAAAGGGCTTTATCAATTGATGGTTTTACAGTATTGATGTTGGAGTTAAGACTGAGACCAATGCCGTTGTGTCCAGGCCATCGTGCAGCGCAGGCGCAACCGTCTGGCGGCCCAGTTCAGACACCAGAAGCTGGAAAGTCCGACCGTCTCGGAGAAGGTAGGTTCGTCTGTCAATCTATGATGTCATTTGTGTCATGCAGTGCGATAATTTTAATATTTGCTATGAAGTTGATGGGGGTCATGTTACTGTATAGTGGTCAATAACTTGTAACTGATAAGTAGTAAGTCATCTGGTTCATTTTGTCTCTTTAGTCTGTTTTCAGTGTTTGCAATATTCAGCAATAATTAAACGTTCTCCATAAACTGTTTCTTGGTGTTCATTTGCAAGTTGTTTGGGGTTGTAATTCTGCTCTTAAAGTACCCCAGTTTGGACGCGATGCTCTGAATCAGGTTTTAGTTTGTATTTACATTAGTTTTTGCATATGTTGTCAATTCTGTTGCATTTCTATTTCCATTTTTTGTGTTCCTGGTCATAGTTGTTTAGTTATGTTAGTATCAGTTAATATAGGCTGTTGCTCAGTAGACACCCCAGCCAGTTTTTTAAATTACAGATGGATTAATATTATTTTCGACTGATATTGAGATTTGCTGAATTTATGCGGACAGCAGAAAATTCGGCTAAATTGCGGCTGAAGAACACAGCACAAAGTGTCATCAACTGATGTATAATGATGTAGGCTACATCCCTGGTAAACAGCAAAGTACGTAGTGTTTTACAGCTTGAACGCCAGAATATCATTTCAGTCACTCAAATGCTAATCTGCATTTGTCATCGTCACATTCCTATCGATTTTTTCCGGCCGGTATTTGGTTGAATATATTGTGTTTACATTTTGCCTACCTGTATATTTTGTGGCAGATAGAAATTCAGTGGCTAATCCTGATATCCCGATATGGCTGGGCGCTTTACTGCCAAGTCAGATGCTCATTTCATTATTTGTTGTTGCTGTCCAGAATCTGCTCGACAACGATTATGTTGTCGAGCCGGCTGCCATGGTGACCGAAGACACCAAGGAGCCAATCGCCTGAGCCGTGGGCGTTACCATCGGCAACAGATCGATGATGTTGCCGCTACAGCTGGATTCTATGTCGCATGGCTACGCATTTGTTTGCATTCCTGAACGATCAACAGTTTGAACAATCATAGATTCACTATGTAACAGTCTTGTTTATGCTGCAAGCTCTAATTCGCTGCCCACCTATAGATAGTTTATACAGGGTGCGTACAGATCCCGGAAAGTCATGGGAATTAAAACTCATATTCTCCAGGCCTGAAAAGTGATAGAATATACTGAACGGTTGCTGCTTTTTTGACCCATTGTACTCGTTTTTGGTCTTCATGTGCATTATCATTGTTTACTGTCAGACTCGGTTCGATCTGTTGTTTAGTGTGATTTTGAACTGGGTGTTAAATATACATGTGTCGGTGACAGTCTGACTTGTTCGATATCCACTCCATTAAACTGTACTGGAAAGACATGGAAAATGGACATAAACGGTCATGGAAAGTCCTGGAAAAATGCACATGAAAAGGTCCTGGAAAGTCGAGTAAAACCACTTTCATTATTCTGTACGCACTCTGTTTATATATGACATGATATGTTGACTTTGAGATATAGTGTTGCATGGAGACAACTCCATTCACATCTCCTCTTAATTTTCCGCTTGCAATTTCCCTCTCACATTAATGAGGAGTGCCCATCACCAGTAAATACGATTGATGATTGGTGTGTGATTGGGACGAAACATAAAGTGAGAATATCCTGTCTTATGTGGTAAAGTGGGGGTGTGATCGCTTTTGACATAGCATAAAGAAGCTAAGTTTGTACTGAAAAAATTAATCTTGGTGTTACTATACTCTCTGTCCTCAACCCCATGGTACTACCGTAAAGTCTGCCTTCGCACCACTGGTAACAGGGTGCTTACAAATGTTAAAATAAAATTCCCCAAGTTTTTCCAGACAAGTATAATGCGTTGATGTTAAACGAGGCCAAAACCTCGAGGCCGAGGCCAAACCTTCGACTCGAGGCCGAGGCGAAAGCTACGATGCCGAGGCCAGAGCTACGAGGCAGAGGCCGAGGCCAGGACTGAGGTCACTGTCGAGGCCGAGGCCAAAAATAATTATGAAAAAAGTACCAAATAATGAGTAACAACATATGATTTAAGATTATTGCCGGAAAAATTAACAAAATTAGCATCAGTGGTATAATGTATAAACAGTAAATGTGAAACAAATCATCTTAGCGGTCAGTTTGGCAGCACCCTTGCACAATTACAGAATATTTTATCTAAGGAGCATGGTGACTGGCTCCATCCACACCAGTTACGCAACTAAACATGCTCAAAACTTGATGTCCAAGAGATAGGCCTAATGTCAATTTAACATCAAGGTTGCCTTCAAAAATGCTGACAAATAGCGCATGCTTTACTGAAACACAGTCACCATTTGTGATAATTTTCCCTCGGTAAATTTTAGATTCCCTTATTTTTTCCAGAAATATCCCTTCTTTTTCCAGAAATAACAAATTCCGTGTGATTTCCAGGTATTCCCCAAGTAGTAAGCAGCCTGTTATTGTCCCCATCACAATGCAACACTCTTAGTTTCAGATTTACGATCTATTACTCTGTGCGTACCGGTATATATTTGCAACGGTGGTATTGGTTGTTTCACAACGTTCATGTTTTTTGAGTATGTTTTCAGCTGATATAACATAACATATATATTCCATCTCTGCATGTTGATGTCCAGATATACACGGTGTAAGCATTATTGCAGCAAATGACTCGTGCTCTGACAGCAGAACTGGTGTATTAATCAAAGTTTCTATTCTGTCATTGCATTGATTTCAGTGAAACTCTGCGATTGGCTGTTTTTCCTCCACTGATGATTTGCTGTAGTTTTATCATAACGTTTCTGTGGGATTCTGTTTTATTACAGGGTGACTGCTGACTAAACATTCCCGGGGAATTCTACTGCCACTTCACAGTCACTGCACTCCAGCTGGCGTCTGGCACAGGATAGTTTTTTGCCAGAATAATTGGTAAAGTTCAAGTTTTGGGGACATCATCTATAACTGTGATCTGGCCGCAGAATTTAAGTTTAAGATCAAACATAAAGTTCCCAGATAGGAACTACCGTACTGCATGTTTCTGAAATGATCTGTAATGTGATTATTGGTAGTTGCCTGGCTTAGCAGTAGCATGTTGGTGTCGATGCAGTTGCTCTACATCAGGCCCGGTTAGTACTTGGATGGGTGATCGTCTGTGGGCGGGTAAACCATCTCAGCATGTGACCTGCCACCTAGGTCAACTCATTGAGATATGTATACGAAGAGCTATAACGTTTAACGTTTAATCAATGTAAACGTTTAGTCAGTTCTCAGCTGTAAGTTAATGGACTTGTGGTGGTATTTCCCAATCAGTGGTCGCCCTGAGGGTGTCTAATCCACATTTATATCGTCATTGTATGTATCACAGTAACGTTTGTGAACTGATATTTCTCGACAGTGAATTAACATCTTAAGTTATTAAGAAGTACAGATGTGTATCGATATTATAATTGATATTAATTATTGTGTAACACAGTGAACTAACAATACTTTAGTCGATTCAGTGCTAATCTAGTTCTTTCATAATGAGTTAAAATGGTGGCCGCATGTAATAACAGTAAGTTCGTTTTCCTGCAGTTGTTACTAAATGATGTGATCATATACTACTGTTTGTTTTGACAGGCTAATGTAAATGTTTCATATTCTGTAATATTATCTACAAGTTACCTACAAGATTTTGCGTCAGAAATAAAATGCACTTGGACTGTATATAGTTATTACAATGATATTCATTTGCAATGCAGTTACAAATGTAACCATGTTTCACAACAATTTTAATTGCAGAAAAAAACGAGACACAACCTTAGCTGCATTTACTTACAGCTGTTCAGATAATATTCCTATTAGATGCTCCACCAAACAGCACCAGCTACTGACGATGATCAACTCAATATGGTTTAGTCTGTTTCCAGTCCAGTGTTGTTTTTACAGGGTGAACACTCACCTGGAAAAGTCGAGTGGACAGCTGGAAAAGGAACTCTGGTAAAATGTGTTCTTGCATGCAGTCAACTCTGATGCATGCTATATTACAGTATTGCCTTGGTGGAATACAATAGTGAATTATTTCACTGGGGTCTATTGAACATACAAGAACATAGTATAGGTATATACGAGTACTGGAGTGAGAAATATTATGCAGTTCGTTTTGTATCGCTACTGTTTCAAGAGTCGATACCGCGAAAATATTCACTTGAAATGTCTGGAAAAGCAAAACGTCCGGGAATTCGATCATGATGGAGAGTGGTCACCCTATATTCAGGACCATATATAAATACAGCACATAGACTGCGGAGCTTGCAAGGCAGAACAAGTGTATAACGATAAAAAAGAAACAGCCTGCCAACAGAGAAGACAACGTAAGGGCCATGACGAATATTGTGGTTTGGTTGCAAGGACAAAACCAAAAAAAACACCAGATGAGCATACAAGTTATGTGCATCAAATCCTAACTGCCAGTGTGTCAAACGACTGTTTGCTATTAACCCTTTTGACGCCCAATGTTGCCATATTATGGGTACAGCTCTAAAGCATCCTGTGCCAGACCAGGTTAAGTCATCATTTGTAGTTTTTGACATCCGGGCACTCTGACGCTCAGGGCTGAGCGTCTGAGTTTCCGGATGTCAAAAATTACAAATGACTGCTTAACCTGGTCTGGCACAGGATGCTTTATAGCTGTACTCATATGGCAACATTGGGCGTCAAAGGGTCTGACATTCAAATGTCAACAGGTGAACTCTGCTGATGGCACAACAACACAACAATTGTCAGTACAAGAACGCTTAGAGTGACTCTCTCTCTCACTCTGGTCTGTGGACAGTTCGTCTTAGACTGGTTTATAGTCGAGCTTAGTCTCCAGTTTCTTGTTGTCGGCGATCTTGCGAACACCTTTCAGGAAGTCTTCCTCAATGACGTAGTCTCGCTCGGCACGGATAGCAAACATGCCTTCACCACACAACACATACAATACTCTCTCACTCGCCGGCCAACAATGGTGTCTGAGCACAGCGTCTGAGCCCTGCTACTGTAAACCCCTTGTATTTCACCGATGATAAATTTCACGATTTTACATAACTACTGTAACACACTAATTTTTCACGTGCATCTAATTTTCACGAGTAGCAGAAAAATGGCGCAATTAAATAACAGTGAAAATTCGAATTGCCCATCACTAAATTCCATGTTTATAGAATATCAAGACCGCTAGTCAATACTTTCTGTTCTGAATAGGCCTAGCTAATTCTGTAGTAAACAGACAGTGATGCACATTGCACAATTATTTTGTTCACATGGCTAAAGTTACTTGGAATTTTATCTTGCAGAGAACAACATGCGGAAACGCCAAATTGAAATGAGGTAATTTCTACACTTCAAAATCGCCAAATTAAGACGCATCTAAAATACAGAGTTTTACAGTAGTAGCTTTGTGTCTTCTGTTATTTGTGATTTCAAATCCCACGGCCAGTACGGTAGCTGCAGCTTATCAAACGCCAAAACTAACAGTCTTCAGTAACAGACTTTTCCACCACTCCAGTCCACGCATGTCATTACTATGCTGCGTGCTGATTCTGCTGTCACACTCGTACTGCCGATCTCTAGTACAGTGTAACGTGTCGCTAACTCCACGGCTGCAGTAATGCGTGAACAGCAACCGGACATTACACTATCGATCATCGGCCACAACTCACACAACAGTGGAATAAGTGCGTTCAACACTGTCTACAGTGGGATAGTCAGTGAAATATTCTTACTGCGCTGTCAAAAATGGGACGCACTACGACAAAATAAGTGAAAGTGCTGTGGACTTTCCGTGACAACACAGACCTATGTATACCCCAATCACTATGCAGGTTTGAAGACACTGTGCACACCGATAACTGACAATTTTGTACCACTTTTCATGCCAATATATTCAAATTCATTTTTTTATCAAACATAATGTGGATACGTTAACCATTTGACGCCCATGTTGCCACATGGGTGCAACTATATAGCATCCAGTGCCAGACGGGGTTAAGCCATCATTTGTAATTTTGACATCCGGGCACTCTGAGCGTCAGAGTGCCCGGATGTCAAAATTACAAGTGACGGCTTAACCCCGTCTGGCACTGGATGCTATATAGTTGCACCCATGTGGCAACATGGGCGTCAAATGGTTAATGGAACTACGGAGTAAGAACAGCAGCAGACAACTGACCGGCTTGGTAGATATGTCCAACTGGCCAACAGATAGATAGCAGTTTACACCTCGTCGTCTTTAGGCCGTATATTTCTGTCCCAGAATTAACGACACCATACTGGATCAGAAATCAAAGTGCTTAGAGATTTACGTTTAATCACGCTAGTAACAGACACAGATGCATTACGACCGCTGCAGCTCATTATAACAAAGATGACACAGTGCTACGACCGACCGGCTTCCGTGCAGACATTGCGTAGATCGGCGCCGTTGAAGTCATCGGACAACTTCACAACAGCCTCCCAGTCTGCAATGACAGCAGCAGCAACAATGGCCTCATTAATCTGTATCGACTTGGATTAGCTGACTCGCTCTAGTACTCAGGATGATAACGCCAAAAGGAACTCCAACAACCAGGCAGAAAACTTTCCTTTTTAATAAGCATTACTGTTTTAACTGGCCACTGCCAACTTAACAACAGTATCTTGAACATTTTGAATTTTATTTCTGTCCTTTTTTGCCAGCTGTATATACTGTACGTCAGAGCCGGTAAAATATGACACACTCTTGCTTACATTAAAAAATTCCTGCGGAATAAAAGACAACGCAAATCATTAGCAAACAACAGCGTCACAGCAGTGTGTAGAGATACTGCAGCCAGTTTACTCACCGATTTCGCCGTGCTTAGCGATCGGTGCCGCGTGGATCTTCATAATCTCCAGCCGAGCTTGTTCATTTGGCAGCGGAATTTCTACAGCGGCACAATCAACATTAATTAATTAATTAAGTAAGTAAGTAACATTAGATTATATCTACATCTCTAATGTGATAAATGTGTAGGTAGCTTATAGCATAGATTGGATTGTGCAGTGTTTTACGTCCCCACCAACACAGTATAGGTTATATGGGAGACGGTTTTTACAGGTCAGAAGACCCAACCAACAGTATCAAAGTACTGAAGGAGAAAGCTGCAAAGGAAAACAACCCAAAAAACAGAAAGAAAACACAAATTACACATATGTATACAAACACAAAATAAGACAAATACAGCTTACAACTATAACACAGCAAGTCCCCCAGTCTACAATATTATGGGGTGACTAGGGGACAGCTCCCACAGAGGGCAGGGTTGCCAGGCCCGAACGGCAGTGGGGCTGCCGCCGCGGTACCCCCAGCTTCTGGCAGCCTAGTGACTAACTAACTCACAGTTGAAAGCTGGTGAGCAAATGTTACAAACCTATTTTACGATCGAGTCTTCCCGGCCGCAGCAGCGCAGGATCGAGCGTGTCTGGTCGGTTTGTTGCCATGATCATCTTGACTTGACCGAGAGCATCAAAGCCATCCATCTGATTCAGCAGCTGAGAACGGCAAACAATACATCGTAGCCATAGTAACAACTAACGATGGACTGCATGAACACCGCTCATATCTCCACTACCACAACTTAGGCTAGATTCACAATGATACAAGTCCGAGTCCTGGTACCCGTGTACAAGCATGACTTAGCATGTATCGCAATAGCAGCCATTCACAATAATAATACGGGTACAAATATGAGTTATTTTGAAATATGACCAGTTTTTGCATACAGTTCCTCTTTTTTTCACCATGAAAACAGCAAAAACGGACGCCAGAATGTTTTGACGTCAATAACTGAACGTCATTATTATGGTGCATGTAACATTTGAGTAGTAACATTCACACGTAACATAACACCGTTTACAACATACTGCAACCGTTGATGACCCATGCACAGAAACCCATACTCGTGCTCAGACTCAGTTGAGTGCAAGTGCACTCTTGAGTCTCCACTGAGCCAGAGCGGACTCATCTTGACTTGAGAGCACTGGGTTCGGTGTCCTTGCAATGATTTTCACGCTTAGTGTACTTAAACTAGCTAGTTAAGTAGACTCTACTGTTGAGCTTTGATTGAGCATGGTTTTACGTCTGCACCAACACAATATAGGTTATACGGCCGACGGTTTTTACAGGTCTGATGACCAAACCAACAGTGTCAAAGCACTGAAGGAGGGTGGTTAGTCATCCAGA
>Ga0056114_1001442_pt1 | contig 10823 bp, 4 predicted proteins | sample WorMetHERISLAND1_FD_77005 | JGI IMG/M metagenome (GOLD analysis project Ga0056114, IMG submission 77005) | Marine gutless worms symbiont microbial communities from Max Planck institute for Marine Microbiology, Germany - Olavius loisae HERON... ...
TAAACGTATAATCTCTTTTGTACACGCCATTGGCCTTACTAACAAACTTTAAACTTCCTCAGGCATGATATAGCCGCTACTTGCGTGCTTAAAATGCCGTTAAACCCTAACCAACCAACCAACTGAAGTCTATAGTTAGGCTACAAGATATAGAATTACGGCTTGCGAGTTGCGACATACCGGTCAATCATAGTGGTTTCAAGTGACCTACACATTAACAGTGAGGAACAATATTCAAAAATCAGTTATACAACGAACTAGGATGCCCGGCTATTATGACGTCGACTGGGTAGAGAAGGCGTTCACTTGACTGCAAATAGGTCGCCAAAAATGCTGCCGACGTGATCTAAGAGAGAAAGATCGTTTCAAATTTGAAGGAAGACAACTGGAAAAGTTCAAATCTGCACTCTGCAATAATCCAAAGAACGGAACTAGCGGATCGTTGTTGGCACAACGGACATACCTGTGTTCGATCGACAGATTATTAGGGTCTTGCCTTTGCCTTGTTAACTATATTATGGGAAACACAGGCAAAGACAAAGGAGATTATAAGAAATGTGGTCCTATCAAGTGATGTTATTTCTTAAATTCTATTTAAGGTGAAGGCAAATTACACGTATGATCACAATTACAAGGCTAATTATTATTCTCTATGTTTGATATGTAATTTTTGTCAGACAACATCTCAGTCATACACTACTTGGATTTGCTCTAGTATAATTGCACTGGTATGTAAATGCACACTTCTGTTCCTGCTTGAGTTAATTCGGCTTACACACGCGCCACTAATTGCGCCCCCTAGCGGCAAGAACAACACAATCAACCGTGATACAGCCGAGCTAGCCAGGGTATAGCAAGTTAGCAACTGTCGACACATGACCGAGATATCGTTAATGACCCGTCGGTCGATTCGCTCGAGCAAATGAGTCCGACAGGGTGGCATGAAACTTGTCGGACGCCGGAGCCGCTTCATTAGTTGACCGACATCAATCGACACGCGTCGATACGTGCTAGGCGCCATGCTGCGGCGATGACAAACAGGACCACCATGTATCTCATCTATTGCTGTCGGCGATGACAGGTCTCTGTCCAGCGCATCCTCCCATGTGTAATAAGGCAGAATCTACTCAACTTCTATAGCTCCTTGCTCTCGTGCTGCCTAATGAAGAAGAACAAAATCCCAAGTTTACGAAGAGCGTATTTGTTATCTGTGATCTTTGAGCCGACGAGAGCGATACGCCTGGCATACATGTATATGACTCGAGGGTTCAGGTCATACATACAAGCGTTCTGTAAGCGCTTGGGAGCATTGTATAATAAGCTCATCTCGTTTCCTGGCAGAGTTTCGTAAGAGACGACTGAACCAGTGTTGCTTTGTTTTGCTGCATTTTGTGTCGTTTGCTTTTTCTGAGTTGTATTTAGTTTGTGTATTGTCATGTGCTGTTTTGTTTGTCAGTATCAGACAAATGATTGGCTGTGTACAGAAAAGTGCCTACGGCGCGTCGATTGGTGACGTCATCGATGAAGTTCGTGACTCTATGACGTCATACTCGTGACGTCACAATTTCAAAGTCGTCGCATTCGGAAACTAGGACCCGGATCAACTGTCCGTATGGACCCTTTAAGCATACACACTATCGTAGAACATTGCATTAAAAATCAGGTAATTCGGATTCGGCCTAGAACTCCGGAAGAAGAAGCATTTGGCGCGACCGCACTTCGATCAAAATTCTACAATTTTCATGACGTTAGGAAGTTCCACCCATTGCTTTGCAGCCGTGCAGCATAAAATAGACTAACCCGCGTGAAATTAAGAGGGTTGGACAATATCGTTCGACGCGTCGACTGACTGACAATAAGAGTCGCTTAAAGCTTGGCAGCGCGCGAGCCAATTTGTCTACCGGCTTGTTAGCATATTAGCGGCATGATTTTTATACGATTACGTCAACGCCTGCGGATGTTGACGTTTAGCCTATGAACTCCTAGTAAATTAAGTACAGGTGCATGGCCACGGGGCCGCTGCGACACGCGGTCCTCACGGATAATTACTCATTAGGCCTACAGACTATCACAAAAACGAAGCGTTTCCGCTGATGAAAAGTGACTGATGATATGTGTAGAATGGGCCGTTGATCATTTGGTCTTGATTTTGACGTAAATCGATCCACTTTTGACGAAAATATGTGCGAAAAACTTTAAATTTTCGTTCTCGGCGACCTTGAACTTGACCTTCTAATCTCAAATTTGTCCACCTAGTTACTCTTGCGAGCGCGATATTTCCACTAAATTGGAAGTTTCTACTGCTTTCCCATTTCGAGAAAATTGGAGGCACGAGACGGACGGACAGACAGACAGACAGGATGCAACACTTAATGCGGCCCCTAGTGAGGGCCGCATAAAAACCCGAAGTACGGCACAATGAACTGCCATTACAAAGTGACGAGGTCAATGGTTTCAGAGTGGAAAGAGTCTGGGCTCGAAGTCCAAAGCCGGAGGACTGTGCAGTCACAGCGAATTCATCCCATAAAAAGTATAAGTTTACACACCGTGTCCGGGAAAAAAAACGCCCTCCCCCCATAAACAAAATGCTGTAAAAAATGCACAGTATATAACACAATCGATTAACACTTACACAGCATAATCTAACACTCATTTAGGCACTGTCTGTAAAATTTCAATGAACTGCGTTTCCTGTGTTGTGATATTTTTTTATCTTTACGAACTAACACTGAGAACGCGTTTCCAACACAATGAACACCGTTGGTTGGTATGAAAACGCTTTGTTTGGAAATTCAGCTAATAACTTCCTTGAACCTTTCTCGTGATACAAAACTTTTATCAACGATTGACCTTCTCTGCTGATTAGGCTACCATTTTGTTTTTTGTTTATGCAAAAATTATGTAAACGCTGACGCAGAGTGCGCTGGCGTCGATATTTGCGGCGTAAGTAAGCATTACGCGCACGCGTTGACAATGTTAGCGACGGCAATTTTCGACCATCTTTTTTATAAAAAAGCAATATCTCAGCAATGGACAGACTGGTTGTCGTGAAATTTCACAAAAACTTTGCAAATAGATGGCTTTTCATGATACAAAGAAAAATAATGGCTGTCATTCTCTATTCATAAAGTTATTTGGACATGTTTAGGGGGGCCGTTTTTTCCGGACACGGTGTGTATCGCCAGTTCTAAACATGTGACACCATTTGCCTTGAATACAGTGAAGCTCAAACCTCCCCTGGCCTTCCTTGGTTTACCACAGTGCCAATAACTGCGTTAAATCGAGCGAAAAGTGGATCGGATGAATTATAAACATGGGATTTTTAGTAGGTAGCTGAAATGTGACCCTGCAATATCGTTAGCAATGATACGTTGCGACAGCACAAATATGACGCCGTGTTATAATGTAAGCCCATTCTGTATCGATTGCGATACATAGTCTAATACGCGTAGAAACTGCGAATTTTTCTATATATTTAACGCGTTTTTTGTAGTTACGCTGTGTGATTGCGAAAAAGGCGCTAGCATTTGGAACTGATGACGTATGGTGCAAACCTGGTGGACAGACGCATTTATCGACGTCTTCATACGATGATGCTGCTGCACGTTTGAACCTTGCTGACTCACCGTCGACTGTCTACAAAAAATTCATTAGCGCCTATAATCTTATACCTCGAACTACAATGCATTGCAGTGGTCAAAATCGAGACAGACGGTCGGCGACACAATCGACTGCTATATAACCTCCTCGTGCATACGCGATTTCGACTGATTGCGTTCGCCACTTGACTACATCGCGTCACACAGCAACTTCACGGCTTGTGCCGAGGACTCGTGACGCCGATTTACTTGTCAAGTAACTCAAATAAATTTCGTAGCTAGAGTAACACGAAGCCAACTTGTGCCAGCATCTGGCGAACGGCTCTGAAAAAATGTCGTTTTCCAGCCATTGTAATAGAAAAGAAATATCCATCCGTTGTGCTTCTGTGAATACTTGGAAGTCCTCGGACCAATACGGATTCTTCCTCTCCCAAAACTGATTAGGTCATCTCTTCACATTTGTTAATTCTAAGCCAAACGATGCGGACGGCCATCGCTAATAAAAACAAGAAAGCTGTGCTATCGCAAAGATGGCCGCGCGATGCGCGCTCGAATGAGTCGTTGCGGAGATATGGCCATTCGAAATTATCCAAGATGGCGGCCTGCCGCCAACTTGGATTAGATGTAACCGGAAATAGCGCCACTCGATCCGCCGACCCAGAAAACCCTACCCTATAGAACCAAACATGAAGTGTATTGGATCACCCGTTGCAGAGATATGGTCATTCGTATATCGCGGGGCATATGGAACTCCCATTTTGGGGGAAGGAGAGGTTGTAGGGAGTCAGCGATGGCACCATTCGAAAGAGCGATGGTGGCTTCCTATAGGCTCTCCATTGTGACCGTTGCGCAGTTTGCGCTATCTGTAACCATTCGGCCGCAATTTGCGATCAAATGTCTCCGATACTCAGTTCAACAGGGGGTGGGTCACATTGGGCCCAAATTTCCGGTTGCTCCCCTTGGAGTAGGTCCATGATGTTTGAGTCTGTAGATAGCGAACGCCCCACGCTAACTAACCGTGAAATTATTTTCGAAGAATTCCAATTTATTTAAATGTATATACCACCAACGTCACAGACAGACAGACAGACGACATGCGATTGCAAGACCGCGCTTTGCACTGTAGTGCATCGCGCGGTAAACATACATGCACACAAACACACACAGAAAATTTCAAACATGTTTATCACATAAACGAACTAGAAGTCTAGCTGTCGCTAGGATAGCCGACCGTACTGCCTCACAGCAGACTATATAATAGTAATTAGCGATTGTTGCTGTTTTCCAGATAATGCGCTCTAAGCGTATTGGGGTCACGAGTTTGACCTTTCAGGGTCACGGTTCAGGGTCACGTTACGTCATCAGTCACGTGGCCATTTGATTCCCCGTAGGCTATTTCCTATTAATGGTTCTTTGGAACCATTAGCCTCTAGCTCTAACGGTTTTGGGGATATTCAATGGCGAATATGCGCAATGGTTGACATGCCCTTAATACGACCTCTAAACAAAGGTCAAGGTCATTCATTTTGGTACCAATCGATGTCTCATATGCGACTTCCTATAGGTGTAAATAGTAACTTTTGCTCTGGGACGCACCGTTTAGCCACAACACATTCCGTACAGACGACAGACGGCGACAGACGACGGACGCAACACTGTAGCATAAGCGAAAAACGAAAAGTCGGAAACTCAATGCGCAACACTTAGCTATGGAAAAACTATTTTACAAATGGCACTGTCTTGACGCTGGAATGACGGCTTGATGCAATGTAAGTTTCTTCTGCTCACAAACTTTTCCCTACTTTTACGACGAAATAAGCTTTCAGTTTTCAATTCGACAAATTCAGTCGAGATCACAGTGTATAGAAATGACAGAACGTACTCGATGATGTCGGACTAATTTATGATCGTCGTTGTGAGGTGGTTTGACCATGTAGTTGACCGGATGACGACCAGATCTTTCCAGTCGTTCCAGACGGGCCTCAATACGACTAAGCCTCATCATTGTCCAGAGACAGAATCCGGCGGACATCAGCAGGAGTAAGAAGACTAGCAGTACAGACGCGGCGACTGTCGCAAACCGACGTCGATGCGCGGTAGAACTTGTCGGCGTGGCTACGCACGAGTTTGTTTCCGGTTTGTCGACCACCGCTGACGACCGATCACTGCCGGCCGCGTCGGTATTCGCCGTCAGACGCTCGGTATCAGAGTCCGACGTGACTGCTCCCATGGCGGTCGAGCGTCCGCTGTCTGGAACTCAACACACGTCGAACTACAGGTCCAGTGCTACTTCATGTGAACGAAATCCACAGCACTGTACGTCGCTAATGCCGCGTTGTTGTCTAAACGTTTATCGATTCACTTCTATCATCACGATTTGTGCATACGCCTATAACGAATCAACTTCGTGAGATCTACGGAAAGACAATCGAATCTAGTCACGAAAATGCAATCCGCGATCTGACGCTACACTTCGAAGGTGGCGGAGCGGCAGCTATATCACTAATGACACAGCCAGTTACAGCGGCTGCAGGCGCGAGATGGCGTGGCGCAGTCCGCCAATGAATCGCCAACAGTGTCTGACGATCGTCATGCTTCGCGGTTCACGCCGCGGCGCTGAAGAACGACAACGTATCACAAGACGCCACCTAGCGCCTAGCGAGGAACTAGTCTGCATTAATTCCACGATTATTCATGTTTTATGTTAACGAACACATTAAAACAGCGTGGAAAGCTGGCCAGGCTGATGCGAACATTTTGTCATGTCTGATCTTGTCCATCTTGAATGTGTGAAAACCAGCAAATCAGTAACAGCAGAGTTATTGTCTTACACTGACACACGTACTGTAACATATAGGCCTGTTGTGTCATTGTCCAATATTCTAAATCTGCTGGACCGCTTCAAACTTTTTGTTGCCGATTTAACCAGAGTCGGTAATGCTTCTGCATTCTGTATTCTGTATGTTGAATATGGATGAAATTGCCTGTTGTATTTTATAATAACTTTGTTCTGTTACTTGATGCGGATCATTATGGCCTGTGCCTTTCTTACCACGCGATACTCTGCACTCCGCAGAGCTTGATTATGTTATTGTAAGTCGTCCGTCATTCTGTCTATTTGTGACGTTGGTGTTCCCTGATGACACAGTTTTGAATTTTGTTGAAAATAATTACACCTATAGGGTCTTCGCTACTGGGTATCGAGGAAACCGTCTGCCGAATGCGATTATCACAAAATTCCAAGTGGAATAGGGTAGGGTTAATAATTTAATAACACGTGGCATCGCGCGGTTTTCTTGCGACCGCCGGCAGCACGGCTTTCTTGTCTGAAAGCTGCGTCATAATAATAATAATAATAAACGACAATTTGTAAGGCGCCGTAACATGTCAGTAGACATTACAAGGGCGACTTACAGACAAAGTGGGAACGTAGTTCGTGACAGCTCAACTGAGACCAGACTATGAGTAATATGACTGTATAAAAAGATGTCGTGTGACACTCTCGACAGACGGCACTCCAGTATCGCAATCATCGAACAAGGAAAGACACTGAGTAGCCTATCCCAGCCAGTAAGCTGTACGTGTGAGTCCGAGGCAGTGTGGTAGGCCCAGCGTCTCAGCTAGGCCTACAGCAAATGGTCCGGAACTAGTTCGCAACCCGAGTTTCCAACTAGGTCTAGTTTCCAACTAGTTCGCCTGTGTGGGTTGCGGCCTTAATAATCAGTCATGGCTTCATGCAAGGACCAGTAACTGTCAGCCACACAGCCACACTTGTTACTCTCAGTCTTGTTTCCAAATAGCAAGTGCAAGTCCAGCCAAAGTAAAAGTTAGTAAATAAGCCTATACTCAAATTTCTATACGGGACCTGTATTTAAGGCCCCCGTTAGGGGTGATCCCGTTGAATTTCGTAATGGTGGTAGTTTACAGACAAGAAGCCAAACTGTCGCTACGATATAGCTGACCGTATGCCTCATTCTCCAGCTGTTTTCGAGATTCGAGCCCTGCATATTGAGGTCACGACCTTCACCTTTCAGGGATTTCGATTCCCTATGAGGCCACTAGGGGCCTACCTATTGCTTCTTCAGACAGTTTTTAGTCGACCGTACAAACGGTCGCGCTATTGGTACACTGTTGCGTCCGTCTGTCGTCTGTCGTCGTCGTCTGTGACGTTATGTATTGTGGCTAAACGGTGCATACTAGAGCAAAAGTTACTATTGAGAGCCTATAGGAAGTTGTATATGAGAAATCGATTGGTACCAAACTGAATGACCTTGACCTTTGTTTAGAGGTCGTATCAAGGTCACGGTAACCACTGCGTTACATTTGACGTTGAATATCTCGGAAACCGTTAGAGATAGAGGTTTGGTTCCAAAGGACCACCAATAGGAAATGACATATGGGCTTTCAAATGGTCACGTGACCGATGATGTCACGTGGCCCTGAAAGGTCAAACTCGTGACTCCAATACGCTTAGAGCGCAATATCTCGCAAACGGCTGGAGATAGAGACTCCGTTCCAAAGAACTGCCAATAGGAAATGGCATATGGGCTATCAATTGGTCACGTGCCCGATGACGTCATGTGACCCAAAGGTGCTGTGAGGCAGTACGGTCGGCTATCCTAGCGACAGCTTGGCTTCTAGTTTTGTAAGACGCACCACCGTTCAGCCACAATACATACGTTACAGACGTCGTAAGAAGCGACTGAACCAGGGCAGTTTTGTTTTGCTGTGTTTTGTGTTGTTTGCTTTTGGGGGCTGTCTTTAGCTTTTGTAGTCTCGATGTTTGTGATGTCTTCTCTCCAGTCTTTTCCAGCGTGTAACGAAGTGAACGGCACTGTAGTGTATAGCCTAATTATGCTGATGTGCTGTTAAAAATCTACAAACTCACTCACTCACTCATACGTTAGGCCTACAGACAGACGACAGACGGACGGACAGACACAACACTGCAGCATGAGCGTTAGTACGGTCGGCTAAAAACTAGAATGAGCTATAATGTGTGAAAAAATTTCGACGATAGGATAAGTAAAGCTATTTCGACATTATAGGCTATCGCGTATCGTGACACACGGATGGACAGAGGTATAGGCCTAGGTCCTACCGACGGACACTTTGCGGCAGCATATAGGCCTTCAATGATCGTAGACACAGCTAGGTCAGACTGCATGCAGACTCTGCTTGCAGTTTGACCAATGTCTATTGTCTACGATCATTGAATATGCAACGCAAAATGCCAACAGATTTTACACCTTCCCGCGGCGAGTCAGTAAAAGACAAGAGGCCAAGCTGCCGCTAGGATAGCCGACCGTACTGCCTCACAGCAGACTATGCAGGCTACCAATTAGCGATTGTTTCTAAACAGCAAGTCCAGCTGTTTTCGAGATATTGCGCTCATAAGCGCATCGCCGCATCCCAGTTCCCAATACGAATTTGACCTTTCGAGGTCACGTGACGTCATCGGTCAAGTCAAGTGACCATTCTATTCCTCGTATAGGCCATCATTTCCTTTTGGTGGTCCTTTGGAACGGATCTCCTATCTCTAACGGTTTCCGAGATATTCAAAGGCGAGTCTGTGGGCATGTTACATAGCACAACAGCGCGTGCTCGTAAGTCGTAACAACCGAACCGCTATTTTTTGCATTGCAACTGTTTCAGCATGAGTGCATGACTGACAGTGCACCGTAATGTGACCAGGCAGTTTAAAGTCACATAGTAGCCTTGGTAGGTGACCCAAAACCAGGATGACCTTAAGCGTTGCTCATAAAGGCCTTGAACTCAATCAAAAACCCAATGCCCAATCGACAAGCGTATGACACTCGTTACTCGTAAGGAGCACGTGAGTCATCAAGTAATCACCAGCATCGGTGTTATGAAAGAAAGTAAGTAAGTAACAATAACACTCACTGAATAATGACTTTGCTACAAAGTTAAAAGTAAAAATAAGTAAACGGTAAGCTACTACGGGTAGGCTACCGCAGAGGGCCAGATATAAATGATATATAACAGGTTGTACTAGCGGTCGTAAACAAGCCGGTATTTTGATTCAATCATTCAGATTTTCTCATCAACATAAAGTAGTTAACCTTTAAACCGAAGACCGGAAGTAAACAGACGCCCATCGCACGACTCCATCGCACCACTTTCTGGCACTTTGTTTTTGTTTGTTGTTTTAGTTGGATAATTGATTTCATATTTACAGATGCTGCCATGTAATATGACATTTGCAGAAATCAGTGTGTGGACATAGGTTTTGTACGTAAGTATGTGCTGATTAGTTATGACACCAGCATCATCAAGTCGACTGCTTAAAGTGCTTAGTGGGATTTAAATACCCCGGCCCAGACCAACATCGTCTCTCAGCGCTCGCATACTTACAGTCATTCATTCAGTGTTTTATTTATATTCTTTATTGTGGCACCTGTCAAAACGCAGATGAAATTACAAAAGTCTATATAAGACAATAGAATAATAAACCGTAGCAGAACGTATTGTAGCAGAACGTCGAGAACTCAATTACCCCACTCCATAGTAAAACTGAAAGCTAAACTAGAAATCACAACTAAAATTACCAGTTAAATCTACAATAAGAATACAGTGTTGCCCATGAAACTCTGACGTTGCACTGCTTTGCTGATGTATATCTGTTAAACTACACCCACTGAAGTTCACAGTCATTTAAGTTCTGGCTAGAGATTTTACTGCCGTGATCCAAAATCCCAGTATTACGAGTGCTTTGATCAAGCCCGAATGCAGGGATTGATGGTGTCAAAATCCAGGATTTTGTGATTTTCAAATGTTTTTCATTGACAAGTCAGTCAACCTTTTTATACTACCGGTACAACATATGCCAGCGACTGAGTTTTAGTTGTCAAAACTAAAATAGCCTACAGAACTGTTGGATAAGCTTGTTATGATGCCCTACTGCTTGTGCCCAATTTCTGGTTTGTTATCTTTTATGGTAGTGGCACAGCAACTAGAGGTCGACCGAATTTCGGCTTCCGTTTCGGTTTCGGCGCCGAATGTGAATAAATGGGCACTTTCGGCGGACATTCGGTTTCGGCCGAAAGCAGTCGTATCACATTCGGTGCACTTCGGTTTCGGCGGGCTGCAGTTGGTAAATTCGGTGGTTGCCGAAAGTAGGTCACAGAGCTTGAGTTGCGGAGGCCAGAGTGCGCCAGACGCGGGGAGCCATTAGCCTCACTGTGTACTAACTATACCAAGGAA
>Ga0056114_1001443_pt1 | contig 10822 bp, 6 predicted proteins | sample WorMetHERISLAND1_FD_77005 | JGI IMG/M metagenome (GOLD analysis project Ga0056114, IMG submission 77005) | Marine gutless worms symbiont microbial communities from Max Planck institute for Marine Microbiology, Germany - Olavius loisae HERON... ...
AAGAAATCATGCCGCTAGCTTTCTTCGTTTTGACACAATACCGGCGCGTGACAGACAGACAGACGGACAGACACGTTGCGATCTCTATAACCCGCGCTAGCATAGCGTCGCGCGGGTAAAAATCGATTCACAACAAAATTTAACGAATTAATGTCTGATTTACGTAACGGACATGCTTCTAAACCGTACAGCAATACAGGCATGCACTTGGTCCGTATGATCTGAATAATACCAAATCTGCCAGCTCTAATAGTACAGTCTATGATCAGAGATTTTGGGTCCAGTCTTCTACTGGCCAGGACGTCTTGCTATGCTAAATGTGGTCCCTCTGTTATCCCAGCATCGCAAATTTTGCCGCTTTGGAGGACCCCTAGCCAAGAACAATATCAACCAGCAATTCAAGTTACATCCTAGTCACTGTAGAACGTTTCTTATTGTCATGCACACAAAGACAGAGACAGACAGGCAGACGTTCATAGAGTACAAAACACAGTCTCTGACAACGAAGTAGTTAGCGAATAAAAAGATTAAACAACATTCAAAAACAACACAACATTGACAATGTGTTGATTTCAGCCGCGTCTTAAGACTACGTCTCAATTGAATGACTAGAACATACGCGAGATGCATCATCACTTGTAACACAGCGACAGTGGCACCAGTGATCAGAATGGGTACAGTACCCAACAACAGTATAGTACCCTGAAACTATCAAGGTCACTGCACAATAATGAGTAACATCCATTTTTGTAAGCACTACTACCCAGTGGCAAATTCTCAAAGTTTCTCTTGGCTTTTCCACAACAAGCCAAAATTGCTTTCCAATTCCGTCCCAAATCTCCAAAAGAATCATTTCAGAGTTTATTCAGAACATTTTTTGCTGTTCAGAAGACACCGTCCCCAGTTTTGCCAGAAGTTTCCTGGACAAAATTCTAAAAGACTAAGGTTAATTTTGAAATATATGAGAGTTGAGACTGACAGAAGATTTACAAACAGCTAAGCGCTTACACATGTCACTAGTGACCCACAGAGCAACATGTGAAACCATTTACCCTAGAAAGGCCTCAACAGATGGCATATTCCCGACAAAGACCCCACCACCACCACGTTAAACAGGGGTGACGGTGAGGCCTAGTTGTTATCTATCAACCCAACAAATACTCTAGAACTCGGCCAAACAGTTGGAATACAAATATTATGCCTGTGAAAAATTTTGGGCTTTGTGGCCCGAATCCCTTTGGATGGGGTGGACGATGCGTATTGACGATCTGGCCCGGAAATTTTGCAACTCTAGGTTAAATGGTTTTTAGGACATTTCAAAAATGTGGGTTCTTTGGTGCCCACCCCTTGGTGTAAGGCGGTGTCAACACTAAAATTTTTCATCTGTTCATGGTATGTCATCCTGTCAAATTTAGTAGCTCTAGCTACAACAACTGGAGTGTAGAGATTGAAGGTACAAAAAATTTTATTTTCAGACACTGGGGGCCCTGCCCCCTTGGGGTTGGGGTGGGTTTGATCCCAGAATACTTAATGTGGGCCTGCCCTGTTATCATGCTAAATTTGGTGGCTCTGCTTCAATGTTACCCTCTGCCAAATCGTTGAATGAAAATTTTGCCCCGTGTGGATCCTTCACACGAGTGTTAAGGGTCCACAATTTAATCAGTCCTAAGTAGACTCTGTATTCTACCTATCTTTCTGTATGGCTCTGAGTGCTGGGCAGTCACCAAGAGAGATGTACTCAAGATCGACGCCCTCGACCAACGGTGTTTGCGAAAGTGGTTAGGAATCAAATGGTACTAACATGTGCGGAATGACGAGGTGAGACGGACAACCGGGCAACCACGCGTGTCGGCTATTGTCCAAGCACGGCGTCTTTCTCTGTTCGGCCATATTGCATGAATGCCTGGCAAAACAGATGCCAGGAGTATCATAACTGCTTCCCCTTCGGAGAACTGGAGGAGACCACCAGGACGTCCTCGAACTACATGGACGATGAAGACTATCCAGCAAGACCTGAGATCAAACAATCTCTCCCTGGATGAGGCGATAACTGTGGCTCAGAATCGTCCACTCTGGAGATTGATGACTGCGTTTGGCGCTACGCACCCCTAGTGATGCATGCCACACAAGAAGAAGTAGACTCAATGTGAACTCAGTCTGACAGTTTCATCACAATTGGTTCACAACTATGTGAGTTGTCCTGCGAATGAACAGGGGATAAACAACACGATCGCATTATCCTTCAACTTTGTCGGGAAAACAAAAAAGCTTATAAATCACATATTTTATACAACCAAAATAGATGAATCTGTATTCAACATAATTCCTGGTGGATTACTTCACGTATGGCCGCAGTGACCGTATGAATGCAGGAGAATAAAGCAGAAATGTGTATAAAACTAATAAGATATCACAATATAACAACAATCACAACATTAATGATTACACAACAGTGGTCTGTGTACAGTGGAAATGATCGTCAAATACTAGACACATAAAAAATTAAATATGGTACAAGTTTGTCAATATTTCACATATTTACACACTCAACACGATTGTAACTGTACCCTTTTTGTGAGAGCAAAAGGGCTCGACATAATAGTCTCAGAAGTATGACTGCACCTCAGTGCATATTCAAATATTATGTGGATTAGATTGGATTGTGCAGTGTTTTACGTCCCCACCAACACAGTATAGGTTATATGGGAGACGGTTTTTACAGGTCACAGACCCAACCAACAGTATCAAAGTACTGGAGGAAAATCTACAACAGAAAACAACACAGAGAACAAAACACAAAATACACATGCATAGACACACAAAAAAGTAGACAAATACAGCATAGAATTATAACACAACAAGTCCCCGAGTCTACAATAATATGAGGTGACTAGGGGAGAGCTCCCACAGAGGGCAGGGTTGCCAGGCCTGAACGGCAGTGGGGCTGCCGCCGCGGTACCCCTCAAATATTATGTGGATTTTGAGTGTGTGACAACGCGTTTCTCTAATAGATATACATATGCCAGAATCCCTAGGCTAGCAGCAAGATTGATGCACTGCCAAACACTGCAGCACAGACGCTGTACGTTGACAAAAGTCGACGACACATGGGTTTGGTGAAAAATTCAATGACGCACATTTACGTGTTTTTGCTCATGTTTGATTGCCTGTCAGATAAAAGCAAAGCAAGCTATCAATCTACAATTTGCCGCATTGGTAGAAGGCAGAACATTCCGCAGAATGCTCAGGCTTGCTTCTAGGCTGCTATTACTGTTACCACTAGAGGGTGTCAAATGTGCGGAAAAATGCACGTTTTTGCAAATTCACGTGCACATTCGACTAACTTACAAGTTCGTAAGACGAACAGAGATTTTCTTAATGTTTGAGTACATTAAAGCAGACACAAGTTACTAGCAACTGATGCAAAATAAATACAATCTAATTCACGAATTCTTAGTAATTCAACTGCAAACATAGCAATCATCTCACAAACAAGTGTGGCTGCAGGGAGATGATCTGGTCATCATGGGTTAGAGGCTCACAGATGTAGTGGCATACATGTACTACTAAGACATTTCTATCTGTTTTCCTGGTGTAAATATCACCTTCTAATTAATGTAAAAATTTTGTCCCACTTTCTCGAGCTGTAACTGTGCCATTCTGACTAATGTTCTACACTGCACCCCGATTTCATTCTGAAATTTTGGTGATAAAATTAAATTTTTTTCAGGCACTCCCGTATTACTTTAGCCGCTCATAACGCTGGAATGGTTATCCCCCATAAAGCTCTTTCCAAAAATATTGTTAGTCCCCCGTAACGAGCAGGGAACCAAGATTAATGAGTATAAAAATTGCTCTTTACCCCAATTTTCTAAAACGGGTGACCTAGCCCCAAAGTTTTGTGTCAGGATGTTCGTCTCCTGAGACCTACAAACTCTGAAAGTGTAACAATAATCCCACGAAAGCACTAAAAACTAGCGCTATGTTGGAGATAGGCTGAAGTATATAGCCCAGCATTTCTTCTAACATCAAAGTCTTGATGTTTCTGCTCGATAGTCCCCACAAATTACAAAATATCCACCAAAAACTCAGAAAATAAAACCAAGTCAGTAGCAATACAACGAGGTTTAAACCAAGTTCAAACAAATACGAATAAAACAAATTCCGAGTTAAACATGATTAACAAAACCACTTACTATTTTAATACTGAATATAATACTTAAAAAACAGCAACAACCTCTGAGGCTAGTACTGATGACCGTGACTTCAGCACTGGGTAGCGATCAACAGAACGTTTGCAAAATTTACATATTTCATTATAAAAATTCTCATAAACTTTAACAATTCATGAATACTTATAACAGAAGATATACGCTGAAAGAGTAAAACTCAAATGTTCGACGGTTGCTTAGAGGTACATGCCGTTGACGAGGTAGTCGGCGTCGTTGGAACCTGTCGGCAGGTGTCGATGTCGGCGTGAGATTCGGCGCTGGTGTCGGTAGTGACAGCCGATGTATATCAACGCCAGCACAGTCACTATGATGCCAAGTGTCAGAGCGACGATCGCACCTTTCACGCCGGCCGTCGACCACAGCATGGCACTGTGAGCCGCGTCGGCACTCAGCGACAGATGCGACGGTTTCCAGCGCTCGGTCGCCGACGGAGACGAGGGATTCGGAGACGGAACTGTGCTGGATGCTGAGCTCAAAGCCACGGACTGTGATGCGTTGTCGTGGCGACGGACTGTGGTCGTGCTGAGTGTGCTCGTTGTTGGCTGCCGATGCGATGTCGTTCTTTGTGGTTTAACGGTCGTCGACTTCACACGCAGCGCTTGCTTCGTGGCTAATACACAACACATCAACAAATACATCAGTGTTTCTATTGCTGGTAAAAACACACACACACACACAACAGACTTTCATCATCTAGAAAATCTTCACACTGAAAAGCTTCCCGTCCGCCAGTGCTTACAAAAGAAGAATTTCGTTGTGGACTGAACGCATTAGAACAGTAGACTATAGATATGCAAGTGTGAAAATCTTTTCAGCGGAGCCCTACCACTTGGGGTGAGGGTGGAGTGTGGATGCATGTATATTGATGGTGTGGTACTGGTGAGACAATAAATCAAATATTGCAACTATACAACTGTAGGTCATGTTATTTTGTATGGTAACATATGTTTCAAAAATTTGGTTTCTTGGGAGCCTCCATCCCTTGGATGAGGGGCACATTGACCCCTAAAACTCTTTGTCTGGTCACGGTACATCATCACTCCAAATTTAATAGCTCCTTCTACAATGTCAACGAACTGTTCACCAAAAATTTCCCCCTTTGTGGACTTTGTTTCAAAGAAGTTGGGGCTCAAAATTTAATAATTTATAAGTTAGCCCAATAAGTACGTACCCCAAAAAATTTCATCCCAATCTGTTCACAATTTCTTGTCATCGCGTGAACAAACCAACAAAGAAAAAAAACCAATTATAAACGAACTAACAGAATGACCTTGTTATCCTCCGACTTTGTCGGTGATAAAAACACACAAAAAAGTGCCAAATCAAGGTTATTATACTTGCGTAAAACTGGAATAACAGAATCAAGAAAGATCGTAAATTAGTTTCTTTTTTTACAAAACTGACAAAAATCTTGCTGATATTCAGTTTCAAACAAGCCTTTCAAAGAAGACAGACACATAATATATGTGTGATAAAATAATGTTCTGCTGCGATACTCCGCTTGTATGCACCCCTCACTAAAGAAGCCACATCAATTGACAACGTTACTCAACGGCGTTAAACAGGAACGACTGGTCTGCTGTGTTCTAGATGTCCTGCCACGCACCCAGAAGATCCCAAATACATAAGCATTACATTCAAATATATTGGCAGCTTCATAGTTTCAAAGCTGACAATGCCGGTTCAGCATTGTCTTCTACTGTGTACTGCAATATTCGCACAGCACATGGCACAGTCAATTCAGACTAGTGGAGGCTGTCCGGGGCAATAGCACACCATCAACCTTACAGAGTATTTCAGACGGAAGTGTGCCCCGAACATTATTTGAAAAGTTCTTGCAAGCAGCCTGCAGTCCACACAACTGTGAATATATTAGTTATACACACGATACTTACCACCACTGGTCTCAGTCACCGCTGCTTTCTGTCCACTGTGAGAGTGCTTCACAGCTTTCACTGGCGCAGATGGTCGATCAACTGCTATAAGGTGACACAGAAAATGTAACATCAGTTTGCAGCAAGGATCAAGTTAACACTGTGTATCACGTTAATAACAGGCTGATCATTTTGAGACGTCTAGACCATAAGATGTGAAGGAAATCAAGCACTCACATCAGAACTACACGTCTTCTTGATGGAAACAGAGGCCTATCAATCTCTGACATGTCACTTATTCAATGCCATCTTCCGTCTTTTCTCTAAGTTCAATGCTCTGTGCTTGTTGGCCACATATATCACTTGACCCAGACACAGCAGATACACATGATGGCAACAGTGAGAACATCAAACAGAAAGCTAGGTTAAACTTCGTTCAGAAATACGATTATCGTAACACCGACACCTGGTCAATATGTTACGACTAACATACTACATGGAAAATATTTGCAGTACAACAGCACAAGCGCGTTTTTATCTTGGCATAAAAGACTGAGGGAGTGATAGATGATGAGAGTTAAGATAGGGACTTTGATGAGGTGACATGTGCAGGATCAGGAGAACCAGGAGGAGAGTGAACAGAATGAGGTTGACGGAATGAAGGAGGAAGCTGAGACAAGAAGCAAAGTGCTGCACATTCAACAGCGGGTGGTGATTTGTAATGAAATGTTGACAACCGCAACAGTTTACACTTGAATACACTTGGATATTTTCGTGTTAGCAGAAACAGTTACATCAGTCTGGAACGGTTTTGACAAGAAACTGCTGTATTCAGTTTCAGTTTAGTTCACAGGAGACACAAGTTTCTCTCACACTGAGCTATTCTTCTCGTACACATTTGTTTCAACACCTCACACGCCTCGTGTTTCAGTCATTATTATGCACTCGTTGCCTGTAATCAGCTGTCAAAAACTGTAACTCTGTTTCGTTCAGTTTATGGGAAATGTCACGTATGTCGCCGACATGGCACCATATCTCATTCACAGCTCACTGCTAACAACGACAGGTATTATCAGTTAACCCTTTGACGTCCACTGTTTGCCATATAAATTCAGCTATAAAGCATCCTGTGCCAGATCGGTTTAAGCAGTCATTGGTAATTTTTGACATCCGGGCACTCTTATGCTTAGCCGTGAAAGTCAGAGTGCCCGGATGTCAAAAATTACAAATGACTGGCATAGGATTCTTTTGTAGCTGTACCCATACGGCAACAGTGGGCGTCAAATGGTTAACAAGAAAGGCTTCAGTAACCTGGAGCCACATTGTAGTAACCGTAGTCCACAGGTGCTTGTGGATCATACCCAGCAGAACGGCCAGGCGGTCCAGCTAAACCACCAGCGTAGTAGTAGTCATCTGAAGCTGGGTAAAACGCATCACCATAGAGACTGTTGCCAGGATACCGATCGTTGCTAGGATACGAACCCTCATCCGCAACCAATCCAGAATGTCTTAGAGTTGGCGACCCGATGCCGCGGCTGTATGACGATTTGGCACTGTTGAAACCACGGGATCGGAAATCATTTCCAGCACGTGAATCATGCTGGGATGCTGGAGCCGGATTTGCTGGAATGGGATCATGGACGCCCTTCCGAGATGAAAACGTTCTCCTGTCCGACCCTTAAATACAAAATACAAATAAATGACCGTAACTATTTGGCATACCTGAAGCCGACACACAAATCAATAAATGAACAAAACTGAAAAATGATAGCACAACAAAAACATAACAGCACAATGACGTTATCTGGATTATCATCCATATCAAGGTTGGATTGTGATCCAAAAACAGAACCTTAGGCACAAACGAAGACTTTATAACAACAGAAGCCTTTTACACAAGCCAAACTAAACTAGGACTGTATCAAACAGTAGATATTATTATTCAGCCGAATAAGAATAACAGAAACTACTATTTGGCCGAATATGAACAGAATACGAATACTTGACGCACAACTCAGCAATATTCAATAAATACTTCTAAGTTAACTAATGTCAGAAATTATTCAAATTTTCCTTAAGAAAAACCAAGGCTTCAACATTTTCGACCATCAGACATGTTCTTTTGTCCGACCATATTAGTTTATGTGTTCTAATGACTACTTGACACATGTGGGTCATTGTCTCCTGCTGAGAGGCATACTGACAGTAACTGTTTGGAATGTCTGGCTCACGGGGGTTTAGCTTTCGAGGCTTTGTGCAGGAGCAAGCAAGCAGCCGCCACGTGCCGACTATTATTCGTATTCGGTGTATTTTTTGCAGAACTATTCGGCCGAATACAAATACACTATTCGGCCTACTGTTCGGACCGAATAGAATACGAACAGAATATTCGGTACAGCCCTATATTAAACATACACCATTATAATCTAACAAGTTAAATCTTGTGGACCAAACCTGTGAGCTGCTCAATGTAATGTGCAACTATAGAAAGCTACACAATACTACTACTATAGAGCAGTTCTGGCAATATTCCCTATTGCTCCTGACCAAACCATAGCTCAGATGGTCTCAAGGTAAAACTATTCATCTGAAAACACTATCAAAATTCAACACATAAAACATTCCAAACAAAACCTTGTCCTTGGTCTGTGGTCTTCTCATCGACTGGAAATCTTTGCTGAGCTTGGCTCCTGCTGGGTCCATCTCTCCTTCCGCCACCATCACGAGCATTACCAGTCACTCGACCGTAGGTCTTCAACTGGCGCTGGGAGTCCTGCCTGGCAAACTGACTTGGCTCGCCATCACCGTGTGGTCTAGTGTCACGGTACTCTCCAGACCCAGCCGACCCGTACTGGTAATGCGGAGTCTTCTCAGGCGTCGGTCGCTGACTCTTGGAGCGTTCAGCATCGACACGACCAAGATCAGGTTTCCTCAAGCGTCGAGTCTCATCCACAGTGCCGTAATGCCTTCCTGTTGACAAGATAGAGTGCGACAGAATGTCACAGGAAAGATTACTAAATGTCAACTGAATATATAAATAAAGACAATAATAAAACAAAGCCAATAACCAACAATAAAACGTAAACGACAACACACGATCTGCTTAATTACAAAATTAAGCTTTCTTAAAGTCGGCAATAACCTGATCATTTACAATTTCAAGTACATTTTGGCAGCACAGAGGAATTGCAGGCAAGCTAACAAAATCATTTTCAGTACAATGAACCATTATTAGAATTTAGAAATGAGAAGATTTTGGAGAAGAAGAACATCTAAGAACAAACTGCAAGTGAAATATACATGATATAACGATACCTGCTTTGTCCACAGAGACAGATGCAGCCATGGAGTCATCAGCATCACTGGATGATGGCTCAGAATGTGCCACCTCACGATGACGATATTCTCCAGCACTCTTCACACCATCATGACGGTCTAATTCCACATCTACCTTTCTGCCAGACTCGACGGCCGGGTACCTTGGTCGGGTGTTGGTATTGTGTTTTGGCTCGTCACTATTATCAACCACTGACGAGAGAAGCAGGTGTCCTCTCTGTGAGACTGTGTCATCACCGTGTGGCATCCAACCCTCTGCAACCTTCCTATCTGACGACACCTGATGGCCTTGTGGTCTTCCGACCGGCTTGCCACCACCAAAACCTGACTCTTCATCACTGGACTGAACAGGACCGCTGGCGTCCTTCTGGTGGTAAGACTTGGTGGCAGTATTACCATCAGAACCTGGCAGGATTGGTCTACCACGAGCCACAGTACCAGACAGCTGCTCCAGATGTTCTTCGTCCGGGGTTTTCCTGCCACGATCAGCATTATTCCTGCCATCACTGTCACCGGCTGCAATGCCTTTACCTTGTGACTCATTCAAGAACTGGCCAAGCATGCCAGGCCGCGCTGTGTTTGCAAACATGGCACCGCCGCGTTGTGGAGGTTTCTTCGGTTCCGCATCACTCAGCTGTGAAAGATTTGAAGACAAACTGAATGCAAGATCATCCACTTCCGTATCAAGGCTACTGTCACTGCCAGCATCCTCAATGCGGTCTTCCGAGGGGCAATCGACTTCATCCGAGCCATCTCGACACTGTATAACTGCGTTACAGCGGTCATAGACGGCAATGCATTCAGACAGTGCCGGATCGTCACTGTTGACACATTCAAACTGAAATCTACGACAGTCGGCACCTACCGACAAACAGAACAACAAAACATCGGCTGGCAACCATAGAACAAATGTCTGTACTAGTGATAGGTGATTCAGCGAAAAAGAAAATGATTCGATTCAATATCACAAATGAGTCAATTCGATTTAATTCAGTGAATGAAGCATAAAATCAGTTTCTAGTCTATAGCTCCTAATTACAGCTAAAAAATGTCATATGTTGAACTTTGCTCGGCTTCAGCAGATATACAATCCTCAAAACTTTTCCTTACGATTCGGCAGTTTGAATTGATTCAAATCGATTTTCCCATCACTAGTCTGTATTGTGCACAGTGAGCAGAACTACCTAAATCACAGGTACTGATGTTACGATCATCGGAATCGAAATCGTATTTTTCGTGCATCACGTCAAGCGATTTGTCCATTGAAGCATTGGATCGCTTAGAGACGGCTTATAGACGCCGTTGTCGCGCTTCAAAAGACAGACCACTCACTGCAGCGCGGGCGGTCGTCGGTATTTAAGCTATTCATCTGTCGTCGAC
>Ga0056114_1001444_pt1 | contig 10822 bp, 10 predicted proteins | sample WorMetHERISLAND1_FD_77005 | JGI IMG/M metagenome (GOLD analysis project Ga0056114, IMG submission 77005) | Marine gutless worms symbiont microbial communities from Max Planck institute for Marine Microbiology, Germany - Olavius loisae HERON... ...
CTCCTTCTCCCCTCCTTCTCTCCTTCCTTTCCGTCCCTCTCCTTCTTTCCCTCCCCTTAGAAGTAGGACCCCTTAAATCCCTAGTGGTCTGGGGCGCTGTAATCTCCCCACAGCGAGGTCTGGAGTCTGGCTGGAGCGGTCTGGGGTGGAGCCCAGCCGATATCGAATTTGGTGCATTTCAGTCTTCAGGTCTGACATGTTAGCAACAATTTTAGTGATGTTCCATTGGGCAATTTCTCTAAGGTTGCATTTTGGCCATATGCGAGATTTTTCGCAATTCAAGGGGGCATGGCCCAAGCGGCCCAATGGTAAATATGCCTATGTATGTCTCGAGCTCAGCTCTGGTACGTTGGTAGATTGTATGAAATAGTTTGCTGTTTACTATCGCAGCGGTAGATCTGAGATTACGCTTTATAAAATGAAAGCCGCACGTTACTGTGTTTTTCAGCTATTAAGGCGTCATTTTGTCGACCTACTCCAGGGGCCCCATGACGTCTCTGGCCTGGGGCCCAGTCGGCCACTGCACAAGTGGCCGCCCGTTAAATCCGCCTCTGGCAGTTATGGCAATATTCCCTCTTGCTCCTGACCAAACCATAGCTCAGAAGAACCGTGAACTCGCCAGTTTTTTTGTGTATATTTTCACGTCCTGGAAAATCAACTAAAATATTTATGACTCCTGATAAATGGTCATTTCCGGAACTAGTTTTGACACGACTTATCAATATCGACAAAAAGAAAATCTACGTTATGAGCGTTCTGTTTATTTTTAATTATTTCGTTTATTTTTTACACGAAATAATATAGTGGAAAGCAACACTCCCTTGTGGAACTCCAGCTTCTTGGTCAAAACAGTCAGAAGTTGCGTCTCAAAGTGTAATCTGGAATATACGGTTATGTAAAAAATTTTTTAACAAAAGTGGGAAGGTGTCATGTTATGGAGTTTAGTTCTAGTTAAATTATGCCAAAGGTGTTGCCACCTGGTGAATAAGTGTTTTTTAATAGAAGATGTGATATCAGAATATGGTAATACTTAAGTGTACTTCACAGTTATCTTGCTTAACATAACACGGTGCAGTGTAGTTGTAATAGTAAAATATTATTTAACAGTTTGAAAAGCTATCTGCAGGACATAACCACAGCAGAACAATTTGTGCAATTTCGACACTAAAAATAGAGACTTTTTGTCTGGTTTCTTTGTGTAATCTGCATAATCATCAATATATCCACACATAAACTGCATTTAATCATTTTTAACTTAAATACATAAAATGCTACCAATCAGGCATACAATGATGGACACATAACAGAGAATTGTAACATGGCATCACACAACAGTACAGCACGTCACAGTATGTTCACTATACTTATAATCAGAAGATGGAGACTGAGAGTGTAATAACGGAGCTCAAAAGTCTGTGTTAAAATCAAAAACTCCAGTCTCCAATTGGCTGTGTAACTGAGAAATGAACTTCCATATTGGAGCAGTAAATACCAGTCAACACAACAAAGCAGCGACAGAGACAATCATAATTATGACAAAGTCCTGTGAAGGTAACTGTTTTTACTACTGCCTTCATCACTGCTGACTTGTGTCACTAAGGCTGTGCAGTAGTACCATAGAGTACCATTGTGACTGAACACATGTAACATCATTGACAACCACAGAGCTGGAGAAATCTTGAGCGTGCTGCCAGTATGAACAATGAAAACCGTAAAGTAACATCAGTCTTTACCAGACACAAGCTGTAATCGCTCAAAATGTGATTACGGCTTGGAACCCAGCTGTGTGCAAACATTTAATGTCCACAAACACCGCCATGTCTGCAAACTGCCAAATTATATAATAACAGATGTTAATTTCTGCCATCAAATATAACGTTTCAGCAGTAGTAAAATACATCTCAATGTAAAATGAAAGAATGAAAATGGAACACCAGTTTATTGTTAGATTACCACTTTGGCTTTGTAATAAAGGTAACTGAGAAATGAGTAGGCCAAAGATAACATGCAAAATTGATAAACATGTTTGAAAATTAGAAATGTATACCTTTTCATAGTAAATGTCAAAAGACAAATAAGCAGCAACAGGATGACAATGATAGTGGTACTAGCTCACACGGATGTAGTTGAATAAAGGCTATTATAAAGAAAGGCGACTTGAGAACAAAACACAACATCTAGTCAATTCATCATTGACAAAGGAGTCGTCCAACAGCGTAATCACTAATCATATGTTTACACCAAAACCTGATACAATGACAATGAAACAACAGCTAACTTGTTGCAGTTCACATACGTAAGTTGGCAAACAACATCATCTTAACAGTTCAGTTTGTACAGAAACAATAAGTTGATACTGACAAAACAAAAAAAACGAGAACAGAAAAAACTTCTAATACAACCAACAATTACAGCCCGGTATGCATCAGTTATCCTTTCATCTGCCGAACCAGACTGACGGACTGGGACTGTTCCGGGTTATTTGCACTCAGAAAAAGTCCTAATTCACACTTTTGTAAATGATGCTGCAGAGTTCTCGAGATATGATGATTTTGTTTCGAAGTGTTTTCAGACCTGGCAATCGAATTACTGGGAGTTTGTCTTGGCGTTGAAAATTTCAGTTTCTACTTGTGGTTTGTTAGGTTCAAAAAGGAACGGGCAGTAATTTTTTGCTGAATACACAAGAAAACATACACACAATTGGGCTGGAATGTCACTTCCAGAAAAGTCAAATAAAGAACAAACAATAAGAACAGGAGACGTGATTACTGCAGACTGCTTGCTGCATGGAAGTTGTATAACTTGGGTTCAGTGTTAAAAATTACAATAAAAAGCAACACTATACATTGATAAACATTAACATAGAATTTGAATCTCTGTTCAGACATAATAGGTAAAATCAAGATCAGAAACAGAATTGAAATACACAAAAGAAATGTATGCATTTTTCATAAAATATCAGCCCATTTTTAGTATATTTTTATTTTATGAATAAAATGGAGTCTCAGTTAGAAACAAGCTTTCCATAATCATTAGATATGCAAATGTCGTTAGTATGCAATTGAAGGCTTCTGTGGAACAAGTGGTTAAGTGTGCATTTGTGAAGATTGAGAAAAACGCGTTTAAAGTTTTCAAGATGAATTCTTGCTTGATTTTGAGCTAAATAAGGTTGTCCTGTTTATCAAGTCCAGAAAGACTCGCTGAGATCACTATATGTTTGGGTGAATAAAGAAGACCTATATAACTGCATTGCTTTGTTATTTATATACTCGGTCCATACAAACGTGTGCGAGTTGGGTGGAACAACAGGTCAACTTCTACCACCTACACTACAGGAAGACATTTTGGGTGAATGAAATGGTTATGTGCTATTAATCCACCAGTTGGACAACCGGACAGTTTGACGCGTTGGGTGGATGAAGCGGTTATTACTGTTTGACTTGCAGTCAGGCACCATCCATTCACCATCTACACCAGAATCTTGGCACTTCTCGTGGAAACGATTTTTGAGGTTACTCCCTCCCACTAGTCCCAAGGCACTTACATGCTGAATAAGCCAAATTTTAAATATTCACTTTACATGTATAGCATATTTATGAAGCGTAGAATCTGAAAATCATATTGGGCCGAAAAAGAGGTTAGTTGCACTTAAGCGCTTGTTCCATGGAACCCTTCAATTATTATTTACCTAATACAATACAAATTTTTGTGCACGGTTGATTGATTAGCCATACTGAAGTATGAGAGTATGCAACATATAAAACAATTAAAGCGATATGGATACACAATACACAACTAACTGTTGCCACAATTATTAGAGCCAACAATTGCCCTTGTGCTCACAGCTAGATAGGTCGAAAGGTCACAGGTTGGCATACAACATATTTACACAGCATAAAAATACGGATTGCTACAGAGAGCATTAAAAGTGTGTTATGTTGCCCCGCAGTTTACAACATGTTCCCTTGGCCAAAAATTACTCCAGAAATTGTCGCATTTCCTAAGGGCTTTAGCCCGAAGGACATTATGACTATTGAGATAGTGCTGAGATAGTAATATTTGGTTGAGGGAACATGATGCTTATCAATGGGAAATAAATCACACTTGCATGAAATTAACAGTGTCCATATTTGTTTGTTATACCATCATCAAAGTGAAGCATACACAACTTGCGTAAGCAACGAACGACGCAAAACGTAATAATTTCTGGCTGAACTTAGAGACGCTGACATGTCTTCTAAAAACAAAAACACACAGATATGCTATACACATCTAAGTTTCGTTAATTATGTCCAGGCTGCCATTTTGCAACATAGGCATATAGGCTGTGTAAATGTCAGCCAATCAGAACCCAGTATTGTCGATGTTTACTGTTAAGTAGACAAACGATGAGGGAACATGTTTCTATTGTCGGTCACATGACCCAATAATAGATCAGCATTTTTCATAATGGTATAACAATATAACACATCAAATGTTGGGCTGGAGTGGCTGATATGTATAACTCTATGATCAACATACAGTATACTGGTGGGTAAGGGAAACACACAACATGTATAATTGCTGCATCTTTGCGTTGACCATATCAGTACTGTACGCGATTCTCAAGAGAATACCGAGATTCCAAGTTATCGGAGAAGTGGTAATGTGCCATAAGGCTGTCGTTCTTTAGCTCGCGTTTCTTTGTCGTGTACAGTGCAACGGACAATATTATGCCAAGAACCTGCAATCAGCAATTCAATTTGACACGTTTAAATGCAAGTGCAGTGACTGCTAAGTCAAAGAGGACAGGCAGTGCAGTAACCAGTTAGTCATCACAAATCTTCAAACAGTATCACACCACATGTCTTTAAACATAAAAATTAGTCAAATCATTTTTCCAGCCAAGTAAACAATGTATTTTATACTATTTGTACTTTATACTCAAATACTCCATTACATAAAGCCTTACTTGACACATGACGAAGTGCTTCAGTTTAACTTACCATCAGTAGTGCGACTGTGCTTCCAATGCCGACCAACAGGCCAAACCATGACACTGTGTCATTGATGAGGTAATCTTGAGCTGCTTCGTAGCAACCCTACAACACAGCATTCTACTTCACTCCAATGAGACTGCCATGTTGGTCAGTGTTTTTTGTGTGTGAGCGGTTCAGCCAGAGAGGCGGGCACGGCGGCGAAGACGGCGGCACTGCGTAAGGAGGCCAAGTATGCGACTGTAAGGAACCCATCTTTTCCAGCCAGTTGTTGTGGAGTCGCTGGGGACCGTGGAAGAAGCGACTTCGTCATTTCTGGCTGAGCTGGGTCACAGGATCTCAGCATTGTCTGGAGATTGAGATTAGCTTTTTGTTTCAATGCGTTTCTGTTCTTGAGCAGCGATTTAACTCTGTTTTGCAGCCGGAGAGTTTTGCTGCAGACAGCCGCCCGGAGGATGACCTATAGAGTTATACATCTTGATTAGCTTAATTTTTTTCTCCTCGGGAATTGCTACCACTGGTTAAAAAAATAACAATAATAATAATACCTGACAGTAACGGCTTACAAGGATAAAACAGGCCATAAATACAATAAAATACAATGTAGGCCTACACAAATACAACAAAAAACTACACAAAATGTCTCAGTCTGCGAGGGAAGGAGTTTGTGTGGACTGTGGGTATGCTGTATGATGTACAAAATAAGAATATTTCTAGTCTACATTTGAAGTTTTGGGTATTGCTGGTTTGGCGAACATTAAGTGGGAGATGTTCCAGGCTATGGGGGCTGCAATGCTGAAGGCTCGCTGGCCGAACTTAAGTCTCGATCGCAGCAAAAATAGGAGCAGGTTTGATGCAGATCTCAGGACTGTGCGCCGAGTCGCATGCATGTGACTACTTCCCTCATAATTCATGTCAATACAGATTGTGACAGAAATGTAGACTTTGTATTGTCGATGTATTTGGCACATTCTATAAACCAGGGCCTGTTAATTTATTCCTGACGCATAAAGAGGAATGTGAAGAGTAGCATACCCTGTAATTCAGAGCTGAATTGTGAGATCCAGCATACTGGCTGCCTTGTCGACGTGCTGGCGGCCCGTCACTGCTTGTCTGACATTTTCTCAAGTTTGCGGCAGAAATTTCTCCATTTGAGTCCAACACGCAACAGGATCGTGGAACGTATGGTCTCGGATTAACTGGATTACCTGAAAGAAAACAACGCCATCAAGATTTGTTGCTTACAATGACCATGTAACATAAATTAGCAGAAGCATCATTTGATATTTTAACGCACAAGACCACATGCAATGCACCAATGCTGCACAACACAGCAGCGCAGCATTAGAAATATGCACCAAATCACAATATCTCAGCCGTTATTATCTCCAATAAATCCACAGGATAATGTGATTTGTCTGCAGGATGTCTCAAAAAGTTGTGGACGGACTGAGATAAGATTTTCAGGGTAAGTTCATATTCGGCAAACTAAGAAATGATTACATTTTGGGCTCCAACTCTCTGGGCAGGGGTCCCAAAGGTGCAAAATTTGTTGACTGACAATTTGACCCGGGGTGACACTGCAGCAGAGCCACCAAATTTAGCATGAAAACATGAAAAAAGTTTCTAGGAGTCTAACCCATCCCATATCCTAAAGGGGTGGGGCCCCAGCATCCAAAATTTGTTCAAACCCGTGATGCTCCAACCATTTTAGCTACAGCCACTAAATTTGACATGGCATGGTAACTTACCATGACTAGGCAAAGAATTTAGGGAATATAGGCACCCCAGATCTCAAATTTGTGAAACATCGAATTCTCATGCAAAACCGTTTAACACAGAATTGCAAAAAATTGGCACATTGCCTAAACAGTGCATGACCATCAATACTCAGAGTCCACTGCACCCCTCCCAAGAGGGTGGCACCTACAGCCCAAATTTTGTTACATGCAATGTATCGATAATCCAACTGTTCGCCCAAGTTCTAAGATATCTGTCAGGTTGATTGACCACAGCCAGGCGTCCCCCACGCACTCCTATCCAAGTGGTGGAAATTGGGGGCCTTTGTTGGGGGATAGGACGTATACCGAGGTCCTTTCTAGTTACTGTGTGCTTCACAACTTGCCAATGCCGGAGCTGTGCCACTTGTGATTATTAAGAAATTGTAGTTCTAGCACCAGCATATTATTAAGAGTTCCTTTACTTTGTTAACTAACCTATAAGGCCTTTGTTCCTTCCACTTAACACAGTTCATATATGTCTCAGCATCTACGTCTTGTTTACTACTGTTGTTAGTCATACGAAGCAGACTAAGATGGTGTTGACAAGTGGAAAGCAAATATGATGCGGCACTGGACAAAACGTTGCATGACTGACAGCAGTAGACATGATGTGTGGACAAGGTAGGCGAGGTCTATGCCAAGAGCATCCACAGGTCTACAACAACTGACCTACTCAAGATCATGAAATAAAACGGTGCCATGTTTATGTCATGGACACTCGAGTCATCAGATGACATGAATTTCCAAGAACAAACACACAAAGACCACAAGCCAGAATGCATGCAATGCAAATACTACCCTTACTACACCCAGCCACTCTGCACTGACATCGTCTCCCACATAACCTATACTGCGGTGGCGCGGACGCAAAACACTACTCAACTGCACTGGCATAACAGGATGCTACAATATGCTTCAACGATGTCTGAATATAACATCTATTCGGCACATTATATCCACAGACCCGCGATCTTCTACTTGCCTGGAGTTCCTTCTTGATTTTCATACCACCTTGAATCCTGGTATATGTGCCAGCTTTGATCGTCCACGGAACAACACTGCCACTAGACAATGACAAATTCAGTCAACGGACAATGACAGTGACATCCACTTGACAAAACCCAAATCAATATTTTTATGTTTTGCTGTCACACGCCCAATCTAATGTGTAATCCTAAGAAAATAATGTTATGATGACTAAGGTACTGGTCAATGGTTATATGGAGTCTGTAACGCACATAATGAGCACAGTGGCATTTTGAGACTGATAGTGCTCATAGTTAAGCTTTCATAGTAGTTATTTTGCCTTAGAAAGTACCAAATAATAAGTTAAGAGTAACAGTAACCACAGTAAACAGTAAAAAATAACAATGGAATATCATATACGATGCAGCTGTGTCGGACGTTGTTACCAGTGTCTGTGCTTTATCCCAACTCTTGGTGACCTTCTTGTTCCACGCAACATCAAGATCGATGCCATAGACTGTCTTCAGTGTTGACTCCATCTGATGTCGAACTTGTTCTGTCAGCTGCACACAATGCAATGGCATTGACAACACTGTGGTATTTTCACAAACAACTACGACATATATTTATCACAAGCACATGCTTTAAATAGGAAATTCTGAACGTGGAAATACGGGATGATGCAGAGAATCCCTGGAATTCCCTGTCTGGATCTGGCGGCAGTTTAAATGGCTGGAGCATAGAGATTGCAAGTGTGATGAATGTTGGGCCATGTGGCTTGCATTGTGGGTGGGACCCTTAAAACCTTCCCCTGACATGCTACTGTGCTGAATTTTGTAGCTCAGATGTCATGTGTTAACTTACCTTGGGTCAAATTTTTTTGCTCTTTACCGTCCCTTGGGACAACACTCCCTAGCAGCAGACGGTGCCCTAAAATTAACTACTTCTCAACAGCAGCAATGACTGTCAGAAAGACAAGTTTCATCAAAATCAAACTAAATTTTTTATTGACACATCCTGTACAAACAGACTGAGATCCAAACAAGCAGACTGAGTAAATGATCCCCAAGGACTATGTTGTGGAGGCTAACAGTGAAGGTGTACAGCAGCTGTGCAGCGAGGTATAGGTTACATACCCATGTTTTGAAGACCAGCGCACAGATCACACCGGCTGCCATGATGCAGAATACAACGACAATGAAGCCGATGTACTGTAACAACAGAATCACCAGCACAATCAACTCACAGTTGACTAACACACTACACAAGTGACGGTGAAAACATCGTTCATTACAAACAATGATCCACAACATCAACTAATTGAAATAACTCTTTCCCGAGGAAAACCTCAGCCGTCATGCAAATAGATGCAGACAATGGACACTTGTATACAGATGGAGTTTTCTGTAACTACTAACTCAACTAAGTTTAAATTAACTGGCAATACAATTTAATGTCGAGAAATTACAAAAACTATATGTGCAACTAATAATTCACTACCAGGAAGTACAACTGACCACTGCAAGAGGTTTCGTCCTGTTGACAATGGCAACGATGAGTCCAAAGATGGCTACGAGCAACAGCAGACATCCCGACACTATTATGAGAAAACTGGCAGCAATAACCATATCAGTGCCCAGTACGGCGCTGACAAAGTCGACCTGTTTGATGTGGAGGTAGATGAAGAGAGCGACCACAGCAGCAGCCAGCAGCTGCAGCAACATCACATACATCACCATATCACTGATACTGCACCTGCCACACCGTATTACCGGTACTGAATCTAATGATGTTCTTTAGACAGATCAATACTTTGTAAGCTAACAGTAAGCACTATACTTTCTACTGGACTTGCTTATTCTATGTCGCGTTTTGAGACAACGGCACATTTGTGACATTTATGAGACGTTTATAAATGTACTTACTTACTTACTTACTGCATAAAACTATTTAAAAGTGCTACTAGAGTGTTGTTACTAACTTACTATACTGGCAGATCATGTTGACTTACAGCGAAGATAATATTGACGACAATCATGCAGTATCGTAAGCAAGAACCACAACTTCTCTTGCGTTCCATCTCAATCGTCATGTTGCTTATCATTTTGCTGGATTTACCAGGTTGTGCAGATAACACACTAAAATGTCAACTGTAATCACCTGAAAGCACAAACATACATGAGATATATTAATCCTTTTATTTTCTAATTCACCATCTGTAACAATAAGAGACATAGAATAAACATTTGCCTTGTTTTTCTTATATACCAGTAATCAAACATAAAAATCCTTTTCTCAGTAAATACTCAAATTTAAAAAATTAAGTTGCTATAACACTGAAAGAAACAATGAAAGAAAAGAAAAGAGCTACCACAAAATCAACTGAATTGGTGTACAAGTTTGAGCATTGAAAACAATTAATTAGAAAGGAAGTCAGCAGCAACTTCAATGGACAAAATACATGTCACCGGGGAAGAAAGGAGACTCTGCACATGACCAGTCGATTAATAGACCACCCACCAGTAGCCCAGTGCAGTATCGGATTTCAGCTGGTTGATTCCCAATGGCTGCTGGTGGCATATTATGGCTCTGAAGACACACCGCACCGGACCGCACCTGTTTAATAAATGCACGCTTATTTTCACTGAATATGTGGAAATATCATAATTGTAGGTAAAGAGTGCAGTCAGGTGCTGACACTGCCGTGTGTCGTCGGCCTGGCATGTTAGGCCCATGACACACGACTAGAAACCAGCACCATAAATCGACTCCATTTTTTTCTGGCAGTGATTTCTGGTATGTGTGTCGTGCAAATCTCAAACTGGATTCTTCTTCTGGTACCATCGGTGCCAACTGCCGATGAAGTAACAGATGACACCGCTAAAACATTATCACGATGTTAATGAGATGAATTCACCGAATAAACTAAAATCAATAAAGTAAAGTAGGCGATTTATATCGCGGCTCTTTGCGATCCAGATCGCTGCCGAGCCGCTCTACAATACTCCCCTTGTTCATTGGACCCTATGCCTGCTGCCACATTACGGCGCATTAGCATGAAAGCCCTCGCAAGGTACCAAGTTATACTGCTTGGTGAAC
>Ga0056114_1001445_pt1 | contig 10819 bp, 5 predicted proteins | sample WorMetHERISLAND1_FD_77005 | JGI IMG/M metagenome (GOLD analysis project Ga0056114, IMG submission 77005) | Marine gutless worms symbiont microbial communities from Max Planck institute for Marine Microbiology, Germany - Olavius loisae HERON... ...
CTCCGCGATGTGTGCATGTCGTTTATTGGCTTGTAATATTTGGAAATAATACAGAATTACAATGAGAAAATACTGAGCTAATATCTCTCGTTTTCATACCTATTTTGTTACCCATAAAACCCATAAATACCTCTTCCTATCACAGTCTTATGAAACTCGGTCAGGAAATAAATGGGCTTATTCTACAATGCTCCCGAGCCCACACGTGGCCAGAAGTGCAGCCTACAGAGTACACATTAACGGCTGCCTATTCTGTACAATTACTTGCATAACCAAGACCATATACACAACTCAATTCTTAAGAACCGAAATCCCAAAGCCACTTGAGCTGTCAAAGCCACATATGTAATATATAGACATTTTCCAAGTTAGTCTCAATAACAATAACAACTACATGTACACATAGGTCTGTACACAGTCTGCTACGGACACATCTTGATCTCTGCATCAATCACACATTTGATATGAAAAAAAGCACAACAGATAATAGACTAGCTGTAGGCTACTGACAGAGAACTTACTTTTTTCATCCTACTCACGTACAGTACAGTGAGACAAAAACCAGAGCTCGGCGAATTTACAATAAATGTCTGAAATAGGCGTCAAAAGTTATAAATTTTCAACCGTTAAAATTTGACTGACAGAATAATAACAATAAAATCTTTTCTTTCTAAACAGCCAACAATAAACACTGAATAAAATAATAACTGACAATTATAGTGACAAAATTGTTTGATATTTAGCTAGTCATGTAAAATATCATTATACCTTTTATTCAAAACAAGGATGAATTAACCACTGAATTTTAAAAAGTTAACTGTTCATAAATTTCTATTCACTGTTGCAGCTCTAGCACATGAAACTACAAAATTCGTTCTACAGTACAGGAAGCTGACTAATATATCAACTACAGTCCACAACACAGTATTGTCTAAGTTCACACAGTCTGTTGATACATGGCAGTGATATAATTCATGCTGCTATAATACAATAAGAACGACAAACATCTGACAACAAATATATATGACTCACACATTGGCACGCGGAACAACCAAACAATTACTGTATGCTACAAACTTTCAACAGCAGATGCAGTGATGTGGCGGGTTAACATGCAGACAAAACGGGCGGTATGCACATCTAACAAATATGATTAGCGGAGAGAAATACGGTGCAATTCACGACTAGTAGTCATCCAGTGACCTCATTAATAACTTGTATATTAAAATTTGTTGGCAAATTGCAAACAGTACTAATAACAAATCAATTGTTCACTAACATCAAAAATGACTTGTTTGGAATATTACCGCTTAGATGCCAACTGTTGCCATACGGGTACAGCTAGCTGTAAAGCATCCAGTGCAAGGCCGGGTTAAGCCGTCATTTGCAATTTTTGACATCCGGGCACTCTGACGCTACGCTCAGGGCTGAGCGTCAGAGTGCCCCGGATGTCAAAAATTACAAATGACGGCTTAACCCGGTCTGGCACTGGATGCTTTATAGCTGCACCAGTATGGCAACAGTGGGCGTCAAAGGGTTAACTGAGACTCGACAGCAAAAACACAAACTCGTTCATCAACTCACAATAATTACTGATGTTAAGAAGCCTCGACATTTTCACAAATGTTGCCGGAATTGATTAGCCACCGACAGAGATGCAATTTGCACAGTAGAAAATAAACAGAAAAATGCAAAAACGATAACTAGAAAAACGGCTGCAAAATTCTCATATAATACAATTACTCTGTATGTAGCGTTACGGTATATAACAATCAATGATAAATGGAATTATACTTAATCAATAAATAATAAATAAATAAATACTAAAACACAGTCATTATATAAAAATTACGTTAACAAACATCATCAACATTACGAGGTGGCACAACCCCTGCCAATGTCTTACACGGTCTCGCGTCTGATAACGGTTTCTTTGTGTATATAAAATGATAATTGACACTTGTACTTAATAGGTGGGCAGGTGGATTTGACGCCAGTGGTTTGGCTAAGACGTTGTTGGTCTTTCGGGTCAGTTAGCACTGGGATGGCTGACCGTCTTTGGGAGGGTGGAAACTGCTGTGTACGTTGTGCGGCAGTGTTCTAACAAATATCATGGTGTTTATTATTGAATTTATGGTATCACATTGAATAGTGTGACTGTTCATTGCCACCCACAGTTTGCTGGCACCTACCCACAGAGGATGGCAGGCTGAGTTGACCTGAGTAGCCGAGCGCATACCGAGAAGGTTCACCCTCCCAATGATGGAGAATACATTGCCAGTGCACCACTGCAGGAGGTTAAGATCTGGTACGGCATAGAGCCAGGCAGACGCCATGTTGCCATGATGATGAAGAGCTGCTGAATGGAAACTGTCAGTCATCGAATGCATGCTGTACATGGACACACATCAGTAGCTACAATGACCAACAGAAACAACCACAATGACAACAACAATGATGATTACAAAATGATCTAGACTTCTATGCTTTTCACTTCAGCCATACCAGAACTTGTTTCATTTTGTATCTTGTTGACTTTGTCAAGTGTTTATTACTTCACGAGTGAGTAGCTTTTTAACGACTCGCTCAGTCATAAAATAAAAAAAAATCTTTACGACACTATAATGATACTGTTTAAGAAGAACAACAAGAATAATTCTTCATTTCATTTTCCATTATCCTCATCTCTAATTTACCATCTGTCCTCTGTAGTCTACCTAATACATTTAGAAAGCCATGAGTGACACCTTGCAAGTAGCTAACAGTCACATAAATTTCTCTAGCCACCACACCCGATATACAGCGGAAAATGTACAGTTTAATGTCTAATTTCTGCACTGTTTATATTCATTACACCGGGCCATATGCCACCAATATTATTCCTGAGATAAAATCCAGCAGCTAAAATTCCCAAATGCACACAACCTACTCGTTGACTGCAGTGATGTTAAGTCCTCGAAGCCAAAATTTTGGCCTCGGCCTCGAAGCTTTGGCCTCGGCCTGGCCTCGATCTCGTTGTCTTATTATGTACTCGGGCATTTTTCGTGCAAAAATCGTGTAAAATTCGGGAATTTTGTTAATTTTTCTGGCAATAATCTTAAATCATATGTTGTTAATCATTATTTGGTACTTTTTTCATAATTATTTTTTTGACCTCGGCCTCGGCCTCGACCTCGTAGTCCTGCCCTCAGCCTCGAGGTTTTGGCCTCGTTTAACATCACTGGTTGACTGACATAACCGTTGTCATAATAACATCTAAGTACACATACAGGATTAGTTGAAAAGTCTACACATAAACGAGTAGAAGACTTTAGCTAAAAACTGCTGCAACGATACTAAATTACACGTGAAATTCATGCGTAACAGAAAGCACCTGAATTAGCAGTAGGTCTGAGCCAGCCAGTCAACTACTCAGTCATGGTGGACTTATGGATGACTTTGTCCAACACGGATCAAGTCGGGGGATTTAGCCATAAAGATTTTGATTACAAGCATTACGTTCAAGCAAGATTGTACTTTATTGTTTTATTATAATTCAGCGCTGCTATCAGAGCTCTATCAAGCCTTGTATGCCCTGATCACACACATGTTCAGTACTAACTGTCTTAGTTTGCTCACAAAACAAAATTAATAAAATATTATGTCCTCATACCATAGAAAACGTACACTGTACCAGTAAGCAACTGGTTACTGTTTTCCTGATACACGACATTGAAATTTGTTCTCATAATCACAGGCATTATGCCACTCACACAGTTTACTCTTACTCAAGACAAATCATTCCAAATGGAAATTATCACATTTTTATCTTCGATAATCGGTATGATATGAGACTGTAACTTCAGAATCAAATGCAGTAAAACTTTGCATAATTCTTTACATGCACAAGACAAACTCCTGTTCAAAACTTTGATGACGGTAATCTGTTTACAAGGCATTTAGTCAGATACGTAAAATATTTTACTGAAGTTTTAATGCTATTTGGATGCCATACAAAAGTCATATTTAAGCAGGAGTGACCTAGTGGTACACAACAGACCTCCACGAAAACCTCCGGACACCACTGGAGCTGTAATTTAAAGGCCAGATCCTTTTCTTACATCCACTATGAAGTATAACATGTTTTGACAGCTAATCTCCAAAGAATTACTAAAAAGATATGTTTACCTCGCAAGTCACTCTTTCTTGAGAATTATACTAGTGTTGTAAGGCAATCTCATCAGAAACCGAAGCAGCCACTCTTCCTTTCTTCGTTTGATCTTTATCCACTAATTTTTCAGACAACCTATTACTTAATGATAGCCGTGTCTGAGGTCCATTGTATACAGTATCAGCGATCTGCGCTGGAGTCAACTGCAGCCCTCCATTATCCACTGCACTACATAGAACCATGCCTCGACGGAGTGACTCAGACAATGTACAAGTCTCAACTTGGCTACCGCAGAACTGAAATGAAACACAGTCTGGAGTGGAAGGAGGTTTCAAGTCTTGATCGCTGTCTAGCGTCATGACGTCAAACTTCCGACCATCAATGTCTGCTTTGAAATCCCCATCTAATGTTGCTGGTTCATCGAACTCAAATTCATCAAATACCGGTGATCGATAGTTGATGGTTAAGTCATCCATCGACGACTGTCGTGACAAAACAACTGTATCACTATCAGACGACAAACAGTCATCTGGCAAATCTTGGCTAAAACCTGAGTCACACGGTGTCGAATATCTTGGTAAAACTTTGTCGGCAGCTGAATCACCTTGAGGTAATGAATACTCTTTCTGGTCAGCAGGCAATTGTTCATAACTCAAGAAATCATCTGGCAAAGCACAGATCATGGACGAATTGAGAGATGTGGAACATACACCGCGGTTGACAGAGTTAACCGTATCGGTGAAGGAATGCAGAGATACGTCTAAAGTATTACAATCTGATATTGCATCGACATCTGAATGAATATCCTGGCTGTCATCCAATGAGGAATATGGTGACAATTCTATCGTATTACTGTCTGAGTCATTCGACAACACATCAGTTGATAAGTCATTCTTGGAAACTGAATTGGGAACTGTTGAGCACATGTTGTGGTCAAATGAAGAAGTTAGACTTTCTGACTTGTTCCACTGATTTGCTAATTTTGAATGAACACGTTTGCCATTCTCTGCAGTATTCACCAATGACTTTGACTGCTTTTGACCATGTTTTGAAGAGATGTGACTGCCAGGCCTCAATAATGGCATCAAGATGCTACGAGGACGAAGAATGTGACCATTCCTAACATCCTTAGTTCTCAAGAATGCTGAAACAAAACTTGCAGAGTGCCGTTGTTGCCATCGCATCTGTTTCTTCAAAGTTCTGTTCTTCTTAGCTCTCTTCCAATAAGTGTCAATGTTTGAAGAGTCTTGTGACAAATGATGATGAAGTTGGACGCCAGCAGCAGCACAATTTCTAGGTCTCGAGTACTTCAGCGCACATCTTCTCGGATACCGTGTACGACATTCAGATGTTTTCGTTACCAGTGTCGTTCGAGAAGTATCCTGAACTGATGGTTGTGTTGCACGTATAATTATAATTGGCACTCTATTAGCACGAGGTATTTGTGAAACAGTCCAGCTGAGCTGTGTGACAGATAGATCTGTATCGAGTTGCGCCATCTGCTTATCATCTTGATGGCAAGTTCTACTTCGATTACACAAATCCTTGCAAATATGGTGTATTTTGGTTCTGTCCAAACGTTCCAAAACAACAGAGAGAGGACGACACAAAGGGATTTGTTTGTCACATTGCCATCCGTCTGCAGCTGGTTTTTCAGAGTCAGCATCCACTTCATCCTGAAGTACACAGTTATCTTCTGATTCCAGTGACTGCAGTTTCTGAGACACATCACTTGGTCGACTCAGTGCATCTGGAAGAGAGTTTCCATGGCCAATCCGAGGACTGCCATCCGATACATGTGCACCAGACTTTACTGTCTGCAGTTTAATGGAACCAAATTCGTCCAAGAGTGACCTGTCCAGTTTGGTCAACACTACCACAGGACGTCTCTTTGCCACCAGTTCTTCATACACAGAACTTTGACCTTGGCTACTGAAAACTGGCAAAATCTCTCGGAACTCTGGATATACTTTCACTGGAACACCACACGATGTAAATCTGAAATTCCTCAACAACTTTTGCACAAAACACTGGTAAAACGGCAACGACCGGTCGACTGAAAATGCCGTCCTCGTTGGCCGACTTTTTGCATTAGAACTAGCACCGCTGAGCAAGTTGCACTGTCTAAGTAAATTTTGCCTGATACAACGCAGACGTAACAGGTTTGGTGTATAACGGCGTGTCCGTGCAAAAACAAGTTCACACGTTTCCTCAGCACTCTCCTCATACATGTCACTGCCTGTTAAATCAATTACATCAGGATCTCCTGAAGACTGAGCCCATGCGAGTGAGTGTGGCCTTAACCTTGGCTGTAGCTGCTGCTGAGCTGCATGTGACGATACAAAGTCTGACAACTTCCTTTGTTTTAGCCGCTGCAAGAGAATGCTCGCTGCTCTAACAGAGTATGTCCCACTTGCTTTCCCATGATAGTCATGAAGCTGCAGTGGTAAACTTCCTTGCCTGCACACGGGCAACACTGGCTTGTAATTTGAAAAATGATGCTGCTTAAAATTAGTTCTCATAGCTGTTGAATTGTGTGAAATTCTTGGCACAAAAACGGAATTCATACTCCGAGAGGCAGCTGAAGCAGACATTACACAATCCCTTGCATTACACTGAACAACTCCATGATGTTGGAGAGTTTGCGATGAGGGAGGCATGGGTCTTTGACAACTCTGATGCCAATTCTTCTCCATGTCATTAAAATGATCATTACTTTTTGCCATCAAATTACAAGCATTCGGTTTCGACAAGTCCAAAGAAGATGGTGTTACATGTAACAGCCTCGTTAGCTCTGACTGTGCACAATTTCCCTGTCCCTGATGTGAGTTACATGCGAATGACATCGGCTGAAGACGAAGCATTGGATTTAAGCAGCTGCAAGTGTTAGAGTCAGCAGAAGACTGCTGACCATGTGAGCAGCTAGTCACATGAGAGTTTGCAGGAATACCCGATGTGACATCATTGGATAACTGTCTTTGACAACAAGTTCTTTGTACAGAACAGTTGTGACTGACAACACGATCATCACAATTGCTCAGTTTGCTGAAACTATAACCGGTTACTGGCACCGATGATAAACTCTGATGTTGAGCTGCTCCAACAGAATAACCGCCAACATGAGGTAATCTTGCAGGATGAGATTTTGGCACCACTGGACAAAGATATGAATGCAACTCATTACCGGTATTGTTAACAGCACAAACTGATTGCTGTGTGGTACTATTTGGTTCAATAGCATCGTCATTTCGGAGGTTCACTGGATCCAGCACTGCAGGTGTGAAAGAACTGGGCGATTGTGACAAAACTATCACATCCTCATTAGCATTAGAAGAAGCATCGACAGATTTGCGGATTACTGTGACAGACTCTGTGGTCTCCATAACTTCAGGTACTGGTGCCAGACTATTTTCCACATGTCTATCATCTGCACTCACTTCTGGCAGAAAAACTTGTTCGGTATTCACTGGAGAAATCACCTGAGTATTCTCGCCATTTTCTGCTGGTAAAGGCATTGAGCTTGATGCAGGCGAATTATTAACGGCAAAAGTATGATTACTTACCGTGTCCATGTTGACATCACTGACATCAACTTGTTTATCATCTGAGTCCACAAACGCCTCAAGTCTGTCAGTGCAAACTACAGAAGCATCTGATGTGACCAGAGACGTTTGTTTAGGCGAAAGTAACCAATCAACTGACATTCTGTCACAAGAGAGCTCCTCTATTCCTGCACTGTACCAGTCAGATATGGTGGGTGAAGATGATGTGATTATTGGCGGAGTGAATAAGCCTGGCTGTTCTCTGGGTCGACTCATTTCTGGTGTAATATGGCACATAGAATCCTGAGCAGTTGTTGAAGTCATGACAACATCGTGTCCACGTGTTTCTGCTGCAGATGAGATTACACATGAAGACAAGGACTTGCAATCTACAAGTCTGCTACCTTCGTACTCATTCACTGCACATTCCCTCAACGTTCCATTAGTGCCCAACGATGTGCAAATGTCAGTCGACCTATGATTACCTACTGCTGTTGACTTACTATGACAAACATAATCTTCCGTGCTGTAATCAACAGTGCTCAACTTGGGAAATGTGTCTATGTTAGTGACAGCTTCAAAACTCTTACCCAGAACACACGGCTGATCTGGTGACGGATTCGGATAGCGACTGATTGTTGGCCACTGGGTACTGCTTCTATCTTGCAAAGACAACCGAAAATCTTCGCCTGACAGTCTGGGCACTGACATAGCAGTGTTCAGCATGGATGCCCACATGTCATAGTGGTACGACAATGCCGAACTATAATCAGTGCCTCTGTAGGCAGTCTCTCTAAGTTGACATGGATATGCAGGATACTGATGACGCTTCACATGTGGAAGACTGGCTGGTGTTGGGATGTCATTATGGCAAAGGAAATCAGAAGACTGTTGATACAGATGAGGATTGCAACTTGCTGGATATGATGAATCAGGTAGTGTTAAACTTCTTCTTTGTACATTATAACAATCATACGCAGAGCTGGAGCCATATTGTGGTGGTGTCATAGTGTATCTCTCAGTATTACCACCATAAATCAATGGATCACTGAGAATCCTATTAGGCACCAGTGCGGAGTACGGATAGCGATCTGCGGAGAAACTGGAATACGGCACATTTACAGCAGAGATACAGTCATAATTTGGATGAAAGTTCTGAGATGACGCACTGTCATATTTATCAGAATAAGCACATAAACTATTGTCGTGATTCTGTGAAAACCATGACTTGTTAAAACCTTCATCATATGAACTAGAAAAAACTGGATCGAGACGGGTGTCAGAGGAAAACCACGGGTATGTCATTTCATTCTGAACCAGGTTGACTCTGGCACTGCAACCTCACTTTCCACTTCACTGCAACAACAAGCTCATGGCTCTCGAGTCAAGAGTTCTTCTCTCGAATCTTCACATATTTTATGTTACGACTGGATCATCACACAACATTATGCACAAGTGGCGAAGATCTCCTAACACACAAATAAACAGCAATTGAAGACCAGCTTCGATAAAAATCATTTTCATAATGTTGGATATTACGCTGCATTAATGGAGCCAGAGAAAGTATATATGAGACAATCCAATTGCATGGGAAGTAGGGAAGACCTAGCCAGGTTGTTAGTTATCACATACAAATACAAAATGTGACAGAAAATCATGTGTTTTGCTAAAGCCAACACTGAGTAAGCATGGTTTTTCTGACATGTACCATTTTCACTACGTATGATAATCAGGTAGTTTTCAATGTGCGATGCACAAAACAGTAACACGTTTCTCCTAAGAAATATAAAACCAGAATATGGCATATGGCATACGAAATAGTGGCACAGCAGATTACCATATGAATGAGAACTGCCATTAAAGCTCGGTGCGCACTAGCCGTGCACGCGGGCCGGATGCGCGGGCCCGTGCGCACGGGTGTCCAAGTTAACACCCGTGCGTCCGGGCCGCGCGCGGGCCGGACGCACGCTAATTACCGGTGCTAATTACTATGTCACTGCTGACATTCTTGTACTCCGGAGACTTCACGTACCATAGACAATCAAAATGCTCGTAAAGGTCGATCAGGACTTTCACACGCTCCATGTTGCACCAAAAAACTCCATCTGCAACTCTTGCGAAATACTGTTATTGCTGTGCAAAACTTGTGGGTTCATACCATCATTGACATCTGCCATATTCTTTTTATATGGACAATATTTACAATTAATTACTCAGGTTCAATGCAAATTGAAGGGACAAAATTCAAGGACTTTTCAAGGACTTCTCAAGGACCTAAAATTGCAGTTTCAAGTACCAAAAGTATCGATAAAAAGACATATCATACTCGCGCTACTTCAAAATTTAGAGTGAAATATATACTTTAGTGTACTCACCAATACTGCACTAATGATAAAAGCAGATTGTTGACATAAAATCATTTGTAATCCATGTGAAACAATACAAATCTGGAGTGCTCAGCAATAATGTCATGATTGGCAGCAACTATATTTACACTGTCTGTAGGCTTAACTATTAAAACCTATTTACAGTTTTTCAGCTCAAGAAGCTTGTCTACCAACTGCTTGTCCAGCTCTGTCATTTCAGCAGTTTTTCCTTGCACTTTTTATGCACTGAATTTGATTTCACAAGGATGCTCATGTCACGAGAACTTTCTGCCTTTTCTGCTAACTGATCGGCTGAAGCAGTGAGGGTATCAATGTCAGTTGACAACTCCTTCTCTTCAGGCTCTGAATTTCGTCATCCACAGCCATGTGACAAGAGCAAAACCATTTTAACGATCGACAACAACTGATCATATAGTCATCACAGCCAGCCAACATGGTATAGTTGATCAACTATGTGACTACTATCAAGAAATTTAGACCTGTTCTGAGGAACTACCTCCTCCAGAAATTCTCGTACTGTGATATGACTGAATCTGCATCCCTACTACAACACAATTTGCCTCATTCAGATGTTGAATAAGGGCTCTAAATGCAGTAGTGTTACCTTCACTGCTTTCTGTAGCCATTCCTTTAGTGTTCAGCCATGACAGTTTCTGGGCAAACAAATGTATACTTCAAAGGTGATTTTTCCTGCAGTTTTGACAACACTGCCTGAATAAAACTTCTGCACTCTATACGGA
>Ga0056114_1001446_pt1 | contig 10818 bp, 3 predicted proteins | sample WorMetHERISLAND1_FD_77005 | JGI IMG/M metagenome (GOLD analysis project Ga0056114, IMG submission 77005) | Marine gutless worms symbiont microbial communities from Max Planck institute for Marine Microbiology, Germany - Olavius loisae HERON... ...
GTCTCCAACGCTCAAATCAACAGGGGGTGGGTGACTTTGGGCCCAAATTTAGGGGTGTTCCCCTTGGAGCAGACCCGTCATGTTGGGGTTGCAAAGAGCGAACGTCCCAGGCTAACTAATGATGAAATTAGTTTCGAAGAATTCCAACCTATGTGATCACAATTCAGCAACGTCACAGACGGACAGACGGACGGACGGACAGACAGATGACATGCAATCGCAATACCGCGCTTTGCACTAAAGTGCATCGCGCGGTAAAAACCAACAAAAACTACCTGTACGGATAACATAAAAAAAGACTCACAACTGCTGGTAGATACCTGTCTGCGTGAGACTGGATCCCATACACCAGTGACGTCCGATGTCTTCACTGGTCTTGTCTCAATGCTATATGCTCCTGGAGGCAGGTCATCGTAATCAGCTTCTGCAACCAGAGAACCACTGATCAGATTTCTTTCAATTGCTTCACGAATTGGTATCTTCTCTCCAGTGACTGCATTAATATACACTCCCTGCAGCTTGTTGATCAGTCCTCTTCTTTCGGCTTCGACTGGGTCAAACTCTTTGCCAGTTCTTGGATCTCTCACCGAGGTCAGCAAGTACATCTGCTTCTCAAAGTCGTCACCGATGTCCAGCTGGGCCGTCTTGGTCACCGCTGCATCAACCGGCTCCGTGATGACAAGTCCAAGACGGATTGCTTCGTCAATTGGAATCATCTCATTCGTCTTCATGTTCCAGTACATGCCGCTTCCCTTGTCCACTATTTTGTGTCGAACAGCATCCGATATCGGTATCTCCTCTCCCGTCTGTGGATCAATCACAGACTTTATCCGATACGACTGAGCATCGTGGGTCACCGCAGCCGGACCTGGAGCCTTTGAGTCGTCATCGGTAATTATATGTCCACGCCTGACTGCCTCCTCGACAGACATCACCTCGTAATTGCGCAGATCAATAAACTGACGCAAGGCTGCATCCAGCAGATGCCGGTCAATTGCCTCCGCAACTGTCAGCTCTTCGCCGTTCCGAGGATCAATGACTGCGACGATATTAAACGCTGTCGGTGACACGGCAGCTGGCTGCGTCTCTGCAGCTTCAATCAGTCCAGCTTCATAAGCCTCATATAGCAGCATTGTCGTGCCATTCCTCCTGTCTATATACAGTCCCCTGGCAGTGTCCAAAATGCCGCGGCTCTCTGCCTCATCTGGTCCAACCATCTCGCCAGTCGACAAGTCTTTCACTCTCCTGATGGTGAACACCATGCGACCATGCTCGACCTTGGGCGCCGTCGCTGAGTCGCCGTCAGCACGGATCAAACCACGTTCAAGCGCTTCGGCTAATGTCATAACTTCTTGCGTCGTCGGATGAATGAAGACTCCACGAGCCATATCCAGCAGACCTCGTGACACAGCCTCCCTCGGCGAAATCCACTCGCTGGTGACTGGGTCATAAACAGCTCCGATACTGTATGTTTGCTGCACGACCACCTCGTCTGCCATGTCACCTCGGTCGGCCAGTACCAGACCATCAGCAATAGCACGCTCCAATGACAGTCTCTCTCCAGTCCTCCTGTCTATATACTCGCCTGTAGAAGGATCAAATATACCGGCATCAATAGCTTCAGTGACGGACAGTTCCAAGCCCGTCTGAGGGTCAAAAATGCCTCGGACATTGATGGACTGTGGCAGATCATCGCCACTGGTAGCAACCGGTCTCAAACTTGGCTCCTTTGCTGTCCTTGTAACTTCTTCCTTCTTCCGCTCGACGTCCAGCAGTCTACCTTGAACCAGTCCGTCTCGGACTGCGTCGATCAGTGGCATGTCGATGCCGCGTCGCCGATCGACGTATTCTCCGTGTGCTGCGATGATGATGCTGGCGTCGACAGCATCGTCCAGCGTCAGCCAGCTGTCAGTCACCGTGTCACGGACTGAGTCGACTCGCAGTCGGAACGTCTCGCTGACGCGCGTGACACGATCAACTCCCTCACGACTGACGATCACCTCGATGATGAGGTTACGTCCAATCGCCTCATCCAGATGCAGGGCTTCACTGGACACAGGCTCCTTCATGACACCGGTCGCGTCAAGAAGTTGACGATCCAGAGCCGCACCGAGGTCTGGCATCACTCTGCTTGTCTCATCTAGAACCTACAACAATCAATCACACAGCTTCGCCTATCAGAACAAATATGTAGTTTAAAATCATATTCGGTATCAACAAGGGTCTAACGTCCCATTCAACAAATACAAGATGACTTCGGAGATGATCTTCCTGGTCAAGCTAATAAGTAAGTAAATTTATTAGGAGCCATGTGACATACATGCTTAGAATACAACAAATAAACGCAGCAAGAACAGAAGAAGTCAACTGCACAAACATGAACAACCAACAACCAGGAGAACCCTCTTTTCCATAAATTATAACTTACATTTCTGACAGGTGGAAATGAACGATAAAGACAATGATTAGGACAGCACTGACTTAGTCTCAGATCTTATGATTCAAACATATCAGCAGCATCGTACAGGTTCTTAGTCAAATCCCACTTGTGTGCATTTGCAAACAACTTCTGTATCCTTATCAGTTTGTCATTAGTCCTCACTTCGGCAAAACCACGAACCTTCTGAACCGATGACTTGGTGAATAATAAGAAACTAAACATAACTACAACAGACAACACAAAAACCTAGACAACAATACAAGAAAACTACACATCTATGAAAACTAAATTTAACTAAACTAAAGGCTGGTTCAGGACGCCTTTTGTGTCCTCCGCCCAGCAACTGGATCATGCCCATTCACAGAAACAAAGTGGACATTGGCCGCAATGGTAATAGGAGTAAACATATGAAGCTGTTCACATTTTAATCACAGTATGTATAAAGTATGAGTCACGGAAGCACTTTCACTTCATTGTGACTCAGCATGATACATGCACATCTTTACGTCTGTGCATCATTCATTGTAGCAATCTAGTACAACACCTAATACAACATTTGATGAGACATTAGCTCACAACAAAGACCAACCTTGGCCGATCTCGGTTCAATGAATCCACGGTAGACTGCCTCCGCGAAGTTCATCTGTTGCTGTGTATATGGGTCAGTAAACACACCAGTTTCTGCATCAAGGAACTTGTCTGATATTGCATCCATGAGACTCATGCCGCTTGGAACATCGTCAACTGATGACGCCGTCTCAGTGGTCCGTGTGAACTGGATGATTCCGTCACCACACATCTCTCCGACTGTCCGACACTCGTCCACCATCTGACTCACTCTCTCCTCCTTCTGTTCGGTGATCCTCAGCTGGATTCCGCTCTCTGGAATGATCACGTAGCCGTTGCGGATAGCAGCATCAAGCGGCATCAACACCTCGGTCACTGGCTCAGTGAACGTGTTATTACGAATGTCGATCAGTCCACGTCGGATTGCTTCCTCGAAGTCGATCCCGACTACATCCAGGTCACCTTCTCTCAGAGGCACCGACACGTAACCTCTCGCGACCGCCTCCGACAACGTCATCACCTCTCCAGTCAACGGATGTCGGAAGTACCCAGTGTCCAAGTCAATTAAGCCACGCTCGGCAGCTTCATACAGCGAAACTGTAGTGAAAGGCATGTCGTCTTTCTGAACGCCTCTTTGTTCTTCTGAGTCCGGTCTTATAACAGTTTTTGTACTCCTCGTGACGTCGATGTCTATACCGGCTCCACCAAATGCGTCCTTCTTCAGGTCAGATCGAGACAGTCCGCGCTCCGGTATGAAGCCCTGAAGAGCCATTTCTGTCAATGTCAATGTCTTGCCAGTCGCTCTGTTTATCACGTCTCCACTGTGAAAGTCCATCAAACCGGTCTTCTTTGCCTCGGTCAGTGTAATCTGACGCCGCGATGCAGGATCAATTATCACTGAACAGTCTGGGTCGAGGAAGTCTACGTCGACCGCCTCTTCAACTGTCATGCGCTGGTTCGCGGCCGGGTTTCGGATGCGGCCGAGTGGCACAAGCAGTAGCCCGGTAGTCAAAGCATCGTTCAGAGTGATAACATTACGACCATCATGTTCCACGTGGCGCAGCCTGTTCTCAATTATGCTCTTTATATGAGAGTCGATAAGACCGCGTCTCATTGCCTCGTCTGGAGTCATCACCTCACCTGTACGAGTGTTCGTTATCTTACCTGTGTTCCAGTCTATCTCCACCAGACCACGCCTCAGCGCCTCACTGGCTGGAACTACCTCACCTGTCCTTGTGTCAATTATCTGTCCACTGTCAACAACAGGCTGTTTTGTGGATGAAACGGGAGTCTGCGGTAGCTGCCTCCGCCCTCTCCAAGGAGGACCTGAACTCACAGGCTCTACATCCATCGCCGTAGGTCTTCTGTCGAAAGGTGATGTAGTTGTGACTGGATCTACTCCCAACCGAGGAATCTTTCCATCCACAGTCGAAGGCGATGTAGTAGATGTAACAACTGAATCTGAAGTGGTTACCTTGAACTGCGGCAGACGTGGAACTCCTGACAGTTCAGCAGGACTAACTGTCGGCTGAGTCTGTTTCTGTAATCCTGGCTGTCGTAACGCTGTACCTGAGTCGGTCAGCTGAGGTAGATGTTTTGATGGATCCAGTGTCGACTCTTTCGTCTCTGTCTTCTCGACGGTGGTCGTAGTTCGCTGTGACATACGCAACACTCCGTCTTCAACGGTTACTGTCATTGGCTGAGTTTCCGTCGACGACTGAACTGTCTTGCTGTCACCACCCTTCTTTGGCATTGCTGTAACGGCAGGTACGTCGGTGGGCGGGGCTAACACAGTGGCAGCCAATTCAGTCACCTTCTCCTTCATGCGAGCACCTGTCTCAGTTGCTACGTCGGTCTCAAACGCTGACTGTATCAGAGCTAACCGAGCCACGTCTGTCAGAACAGGTGCGCCAGGTAGACTGAATAAACCTAGACGAGCAGCGTCAACAGGTGGAACACGACGTCTTGTGTCGGAATCACAGAAACACAATGACGGCTCGTCAACGATTCCAAGCTGTACTGCACGTTTGATGGAAACTCGCTGGCGACTGCGTGGATTGTAAACAATAGCAGTATTCTCGCCAGTTAGACCTTGCTGAATGGCATGATCTATTGGCATTTTTTCTCCAGTCTCCTTGCTCATGACGGTGGAGCTGTCTGAAGGACAACGGCTTACCAGCAATCCATAGCCCATAGCCTGCAGCAGTGTTATCTCGGATCCACTACCACCTCCTACCACATCGGCCGACAAACTCATCTTTCCAGTCTGACCATTGACAAGTCCATCGGACAGTGCTTCAGTCAGCAACATCCGTGTTCCGGTCTCCAAGTTCACCACAATCGTGATGTCAGCGGCGATGACACCATCAGAGATGGCGTCAGACAGCGTCAGTCTCTGACGAGTCCGCGGATTCAGCAGCAAGCCAGCATCCACGTCAAACAACCGACAGGCGACCGCATCTTCCACGTTCAGCTCCAGCTTCCAGTCAATGTCCGGCAAGAACCGCGGATCCACGGCGATGTTTGCGGCAGAAATCCGCGCCCCATCTGGTCGGCCAGTGCGAGCATTGATCAACTGCCGGTCAAAAGCTTGGTCCAACGTACAGACTCTGCCAGTCTGCAGGTCCACAATCGCCGGCAGTGTCGAGTTGATGAGACGGGAATTAACGGCATCATTCAGCGACATGACGTAGCCGCTCAGTGGATTAAAGAACTGTCCTGTCTTGACGTTAAACAGACCAAGTTTGACTGCCGCATCGAACGACAACAGACCTTCAAACTCCTTCTCAGTCAAACCTTCGGCAGATGAAACTACCGGTTCCTCGATGGTTATAGCAGACGGAGGCTGTTCAACGACTTCTCTCGTTGTTATTGTCATCTGAACATCGTCAACAGGCTGCTGTGGCATCTTCGCTGCCTGTTTACTGTCAATCATTCTCGCCGTTGTCTGGTCGATCAGTCCTCGGCGTAAAGCCTCCGTAGGAGTGAACTGTCGACCGGAGTCTGTCTCCACAATCAGTCCACTGTCCCAGTCTACCATGGCTGTCACTCCATCTGTCACTGTCGTCTTCTTGCCAGCTGGTGTCGACCTCACGATGGCCAGGCCTCTGCGTACAGCCTCATCAATGCTCATTGTCTCGTCGGTGGCCGGGTTATAGTACGACATCATATCACGACCGATCAGACCCAACTGGATCGCCTGTGACACTGGGACCTGGGTACCAGTCAGAGGGTTGAACACCGTAGCTATGTCGTCAATTCTGCTGGCAACAACTGTGCTGCGGAACAGCTGCTTCTTCTCCGTCTGATGAACCAGTTGACCCACAATAAGACCGCGCTCAAGAGCGGCCGATATCGGCATCCGTTCGCCGGTCTTTGGATCAATATACATGCCGCCAGACTCGTCAACTAATCCGCTGTCGATGGCCTCATTCAGTGGAATCACATCTCCAGACTCCGGGTCCACCACTCCTGATATCTGGAACGTCCGACGCTCTTCTGACAGTTCCTCACTGGTCATGTCTTCACGAGCATCCTCCTCATCGTCAATGTGTACACTCGGCACTTTCTCCTCGCGTGACTCACCGTCCTTGTCCGCTGACGGTCGTCCTCGCTCCACGCGGACCAGACCACGTGTGATTGCCTCATCAAGTGTCATCACTTCCCCAGTCAGTGGGTGACGGAACTGCCTTGTGGCACAGTCCAGAATGCCGAGTGATGTAGCCTCGGCAATGCTCAGCTCACGATTTGTTCTCGGATCTATGACCGACTTCAGCGTGTAGTCGACTTCATGATAAACGTGTACTTCGCTGGCTTGGCCTGCTGGTTCACTTGCCGTCACTGTTGACTGCATAACGTCGGCAATAACAAGGCCGCGCTTCACTGCCTCCGTGATTGGCATCGTCTCGCCAGACGTAGGATCTGTGTATGATCCACTGCTCTGATCTACAATTCCGCGCCGGATCGCTTCGGTAATGGAGATCTCTTCTCCTGTGGCCGGATCAACAACGCTCTGAACTGAAAATGTCTTGGTTGTGTTTATAAACCGTGAACCTTCATGCACCGCCGCTGTGCTGGCTGTTTCTGCAAACACCAGTCCACGTTTAATTGCTTCTGAAATGGGTATCTGAAACCTGTTTCCGGCATCGTCTTTACCCAGATACAGTCCGTTTGCCTGGTCAATGATACCGCGCTGCAGGGCAGTGTTGACGTCAACGCGCCTCTTCAAGTCTGGGTCAATGGCTCCCACAATTGTGTAGCTCTTGGTCTCCGGTAGTGATCCAGCAGCCACAACACCGGAAGCCGGTACCTTGCTCACTTTGACAAATCCACGCGCAATGGCATCTTCTAGCGGCAACAAGTCGCCAGTCCTTGTGTTTCTGTATGTTCCACGATCTGTGTCAAGGATACCTCGGCGCTTTGCCTCTTCCTGATCAATATCTAACCCAGTAGCTGGATCAACCACAGAGACGATGGTAAACTGACGCCAGTCACGGACATCACGATCTCGCTTCGGCTGTGTGATGACGATGCTTTTGTCCATCAAGTTCCTGAGCGACAGACGCTCGTTGGATCGCCTATCGGTGTAATGTGCCGTCGGCTCAAGTATCTCCATGTCAACTGCTGTTTTGATGTCACATTTCTTACCGGATTGTGGGTCGACAAACAAAGCTGTTTCGGGATCTAGAAGTCCACTGGCCAGTGCAGTCTGTACGGAGTACTCCTGGCTAGTCGTTGTGTCCTTGCAGTAACCGGAGTCGGCATCAAGAAAACCCATGGTGATGGCATCAGAGAAAGACATCGGCAAGTCTGGGAGACCAGACAGTCCAGTGACAGAACGCGTGCTAGCCTGTGAACTGACAAGTCGTTCTTGCAACAGGACTGATTCGTAGCCACCATCTTCAGTGCGACGCCCGTGGAACTCACGGCGGTCCAGACGACGAACATGCTCTGTGCCGTCGGCGATCTTCTGTGTGTATTCCTCTGTGTCCTCGGACTGCTGGTGTTCATCAACACCACGCTGGACGTTCACTGAACTCACCCTTGCAACACCGGCCGACCGGTCAGGTACCAGCTCACTCCTTGCACGCTTCGATGGTATCTCAAAGGTTTCACTGTCTGAGTCAAAAGCACTGCCAGCTTGCACAAGACCTTGGTACATTGCCTGAGTCTTCGATGTCACTGCACCTGTGGGCATGCTCTTCTCGATGTCACCTGGACTTCCATACTGGATCTCAGACGTAACAGTTGTCGTCGCTACGATGGGACTAGTCATCTTCACCAGCGACACGGCATCGGACGGATCTATCAAACCAGCTGCAACAGCGTCTTCCAGACTCATCATGCGACCACTGCGAGGGTCTTTAATCTGCCCAGTCGCTGTGTCAAACTCACCACGGCTGATCAACTCCAAGACTGACAACTGCTTCCCAGACGCATCGCGATAACTTGTCGGCGTCAGCAGTTTGTCTGCCAGACCGCCAGCAACCAGTCCACGACGTTCAGCTTCAGCCAGTGGTATTCTGCGCCCTGACTTCAAGTCTACGTACATTCCCGACGCAGGGTCAATAATTCCAGCAGCAATTGCCTCTGTCAATGTCAACCTGTTGCCAGTTCTACTGTCGGTGATCGGTCGATCAGCAAATGAAATGTCTTTCTGAATGACCTGTGCAAGGCCTTCATTAATAGCGGCCGGAAGAGGCATTATAGCGCCTGTCTGAGGGTCAACAAACTGTCCTTGCTCATTGATCAGTCCACGCTCAATAGCTTCACGCAGCGACAGCAGCTCACTGGTCCGAGTGTCCAGTATGCACTTCAACTCAGTGTCGAGAATTCCTCTCTCGACAGCTTCCATCAGAGTCAGTCGTCTGGAGCCAGAAGAGTCACGGAGCTGACCACTGGCGGTCATCAGTCCGTCGGTCAGTGCCGAGTGCAGAGGCAGCGGCTTCTGGATCAGTTTCTTCTCGATCGCCTCATCGAACCCCATCACTCTACTCGACTCCGGGTCAACATACTTGCCGGAGTCGGCGTCGATGATTCCACGGTCGACCGCTTCAGACAGGGTAATGACGTCACCGGTTGTCGGATCATAGACCTCTCGCTGGTTGGCGTTGACAACTGAACTCTGAACAGCTTCGGTGAGGGTCATGCCGTACTGCGTCACCGGGTCAATCACTTTCCCTGTCTGCACGTCATAAGCATCTTTGTTGACCACCTCCTGTAGCGGCAACGCAGGCAGCTGTGTCGACTGGAAGTCAGACGTGCCGTAGTAGCCGTGAACGACATTTGTAGACCTGGCAGTCACTTCATCCTGTGATAGACCGTTAGCAACATCACTCGACAACAGACCACGTCTTGCAGCATCCGTAGCACTCACTTGCTCACCAGTTCCTGGGTCAACAACTATACCGGAAGACACGTCGATTCTACCATCCTGAATAACCTCCATGACTGACAGCTCTCTTTCCGAGTCTGGATCACGCATTCCGCTTCTGGCCGTCAGCTGTCTGGCAAACTCTTCGTCTACATATCCAAGCCTCACTGCTTCAGAGAGTGGCAGACGACGACCGGTTTTGGGATCAACAAATCTGCCGGAAGAGATGTCGAACAGTCCAGAACTGATGGCATCTGAGAGCGTTAGACGACGGCCAGACTGTGGGTCAGTCATCACAGTAGACTGAAGCATCGGTCCCAGTACCTTGTGTGATGTCAGCTCATCTTGTACCACTGTCTGGACTCCACGATGGTGTTGTGGGCGGAATATCTCGATGACATCGCAGCCGGTTGTGATCGTGGTAGCCATGTGTTGAGCTGTCGTCCACCTCGCCTCATCCAGCACCTGGCTTGGATCAGTATCACTCAGCACTCTCAGCTCCGACTGAAAGGTTCGAATACCAGGCACTTCTGATTCAAGATTGTACTGCATACCAAACAGCCACAATAAACAACATATTATATTACTCGATGTAGACGGTATTACTGTCTTGTCTTTTATTATCAAAATGTCTTATGCTAACCAATCAGATGGTTTGAAGTTATAACTTGATCTTCATTGAACTTTGGGCAAGACAAAGAATGAAAGAATGGTTCAAAATCTGTTACTACAGACAGGTCAAATAGAGATGAATTTGCACTACAAGTAGTCACCTGACATTTTTAAAGGCGTAAGAATACACTACATCTGACTGGAACTTTATCAGTCAGTACAGGAACATCTAGTCCCTTCAACTGAAATACAAGAATATCTAAACATTTAGCAGCAGCAGTAATAATAGCAGTAATAGGAGGATGAGAAGCAGCAGTCAGAAAGTTTTGTTCTCACAGTAAAAATAGAGTCATGAGAATGATAATAAGAGTTCATACAAGTAGTCTGGAACTTTATCAGTCAGTACAGGAACATCTACACTGTGTCCCAAAAAATCATGTGACTACATTTTCTGCAATAACTTTAACAATAGGTGTCCGATTACAATAATTTTTGGCATAGGTAGTAGCAAGTCTATGAGTCATCGAAAGCTGGTTTCATTTCCCACCTCACCTATCTAGTGCAACTACCTTACCTTGGGAAATCACAGAACACAAAAAATGACCAATTTCACAGTAAGCAACATATTGTTTTGTGAATAAACAACGTTAAACAATATTTTATTTACACATAAGTTCTTTCAGTCCAAGTATCTGTCAGACACGCTCATAACAAGTGCTCAAAATGTGGAAGTATCTTGACTCTGTTAAAGATAATCCGAAGAGCGGGTACGATTGATCGGCAACCTGGCAGTGGCAGACCGCGTTCTGTGTGTGTCAACGAGAAC
>Ga0056114_1001447_pt1 | contig 10816 bp, 13 predicted proteins | sample WorMetHERISLAND1_FD_77005 | JGI IMG/M metagenome (GOLD analysis project Ga0056114, IMG submission 77005) | Marine gutless worms symbiont microbial communities from Max Planck institute for Marine Microbiology, Germany - Olavius loisae HERON... ...
AGATTTAAGTGACGATTAGCAGCAAAGTGGTGTTCATGCAACGCGATTTATGCTAAGTGCCACTTAAATCCGGATTTAAGTGGCACTTAAAGTTAAGTAACGTTCTTGCAATCCGCCCTTACTCTCTTAAATACTTTCTTACTTACGCAGCATTGTGGCAGACTGTACAGGGCGCGCCATAAAAAAGTAACCCCCTAGGAAAAATTCGATATCTCTGGAACTGTAGTAATTTTTTTCTCCAATTTAACAGTGCTTACAGAGGAGGATTCAGACCACATATTATGCAAATTTCATTGCAATATTTGCTTGCGTTCCAAAAATATAGCTATTTGAACTTAAATGTGCATTTTTCAAAGTGAACAAGTAATTAAACTGCGATTCTGACTTAAAAATAACCTTGCTGATATTTAAGTTGCCAGATCTCAGTCCACTGGATTATCATGTGAGGTGCAATGGGGGACGCTATATACGCTAAAACCAACCAACAATGCCGAGCTGAAGACTGCCTTGCTTCAATATGGAATGATTTGCCACAGGAGTTCACTGATAAGGCAACCCTGTGATTTCGAAACAGACTTGGATTTTGCGTTGCTGCAGCTGGCGGACACTTTGAACACTCAGTTTAAATACCGAGAGTGCAGCTGACATTCATTCCTGAAGTGTTTAAAGTGTTGACGAAAAAGTTGTGCAAAGTCTGATTCGTTATTAAGTAAGACTTATTGAATATACAGGATGCGACCGCATGTTCACTTGACAAAATGAACTTTAAAGTTTAAACTGTTGTATCTGTTGAACCGTATTTGTTATTTTAAAAAAATTTGCAGGATATGTGGACTGAATCTTCCTCTGTAAATTCTGCAAATTTAGTAAATATAGCTGCTAAAATTTTAGAGATATAAAATTTTTCCTAGCGGGTTACTTTTTTTGGCGCGCCCTGTATAGTAGATGCTTTCAGTGTTGGTGTTACTGTTGTGTTCTTCTCTCGTTCTTCTACTTTTTTCAAATAGATAATAATAAACTTACTTGCTCGTCTGTCGGAATGACACGGAAGTGAACAAGTTTATCTGTCTGACTCTGACTGTGTATTTGTCTATCTGTCTATCTGTCTGTCTGTGTGTCTGTCTTCGCAGAGCAACTCGGAGAAGCAGGTGAAGAATCTTGACGCACAGATGAACGAGCTCAACGCCAAGTTGGACGCGGCTCAGCGCGAGATCCAGGACATCACGAGCGCACGTGACCGCGCCCAGTCGGAGGCGACGGACTTCGGCCACAAGCTGGAGGAGGCGGAGAGTCAGCTGAGCCAAGTGACCAAGACCAGCCAGGCCAACGCCAAGGCACTGAGCGAGACCAGAACGTCACTCGAGGACGAGTCCCGAGTTCGCACCAAGCTGCAGGGCGACAACCGCAACATGCAGGCCGAACTGGACCAACTGCGCGACAGTCTGGAAGAAGAACAGGCTGGCAGGACGGAGCTACAGCGCCTCGTACAGAAGGCCAACAGTGAGGCGGCACAGTGGAAGCAGAAGTGTGAGCGTGGCGAGGGCGGAGTCAGGTCCGAGGAGATGGAAGAGATGAAGAGGAAGCTTGGCTCAAAACTGCAAGATGTCGAGTCACAGCTTGAAGCGGCCCAGACGAAACTCAGCGGCCTCGAGAAGGCCAACCACCGCCTCAAGGCCGAGCTCGAAGATGCCACCATCGAGATGGAACGTGTACGTTTTCTTCTTACTCAGATCATGTTTCTCATTATTTTGTTCTCAAACTTGATAATTTAAATCATGTTTATGTTATCATAACGTCTACATTTAGTTGATTTCATGTACTATATAATAATAATTTTTGCGTGTTTACGCTAGGTTGATTTTGTTTTTGTACTTTCATTCAGGCCTGTGTACACGGTAACAAGTCTGGTACCTTCAGTTCGTTCCATTTATTGATTTGTGTCATTGTCATAGAAATATAGTTAAGTCTTGCTGATATCTGTAATGACGCCAGTACTGAACAAGCGGGTTTACTGGGTTTACTCTATGCGGAGTGGAGGCGTGTTATCACCTAACGTTGAGGGATCCAGTAGGTTCAATACGATTGTTGTTTACTTATGTGTGTATACTGCATTTCAGTCACAGTCGGTAGCGTCGCAAGCGGAGAAACGTCAGCGGTCGTTCGACAAGGTGGTGGACGAGTGGAAGCGCAAGGTGGCTGATCTTCAGGCAGAGCTGGAGGCATCACAGCGTGACTCGCGTGCTCACGCCGCCGAGGTCTACAAACTACGAGCGCAGGTGGAGGAGGCACAGGACGGAGCGGAGAGTCTGCGTCGCGAGAACAAGAACCTCACAGGTACTTGACTTGCACTGTTGTACTCCAATCTCAAGAACCAGAAAGTTTGAATCATTTTTAAATTTCGCGCTCAGTAATTGCCAATCACCTCTGTAAATATAACTCAAGTTTTTTATTGTTATTATCCATTGTGCTATTGTTATTGTTGTCACTGTCTTTATTTGCACTTGTTTCTTATTCTGTATTGTTAATTTTGTTATGCAGCTATTCGGCTACTCAGCCGCAAGTGTGGAATAAAACTCAGTGTCTCAGTGTCTCTTGCATTTGTATTGACGTTGGTGTACAGGAATAGTGGTAAATAGATAGTGGTAAACAGTCAGTACTTGGAACTGAAGTACTGGTACTGGGCTTAGATTCAAGAATAACAAGAAAGTTGTTGTGTCTAGATGAGATCCACGACTTGACCAATCAACTGAGCGAGGGCGGCCGAGGCAGTCATGAGGCTGACAAGATCCGACGTCGCCTGGAACAGGAGAAGGAAGAACTGGAAGCGGCGCTGGAAGAGGCTGAGGCGGCGCTCCAGCAGGAAGAGGCCAAGACCGCGAGGGCCCAGTTGGAGCTCGGTGCCATCCGGCAACAGATCGACCGTCGTCTGGCTGAGAAGGAAGAAGAGTTTGAGAGCACTCGGTAACCACGTGACCCACCAATAAATATCTGTTGTGTTGTCTTGGTTTTGTCTGACTCTTTAACATTCTAAAACCTTTACCATAGCCAGTACTTTGTGTTGAGACAATGTGTTGAGCTTCCTGACAGAAACCGGAAACCGCACGACGTGTCTCTGATGAATAATGAACAGATACAATCGTCATCGCCGCTTTAAGCTAGTACGATCGTACAACACTGAGATGTCGTAATACATATTATGTCGAATTACCAGTTGAAATAAATAGAATAAAATAAGATACACGTGCGTGTTGATAGCAAGAACCACGCGCGGGCGATGGAGTCGATGCAGGCCAGCTTCGAGGCCGAGGCACGAGCCAAGGTCGAGGCGCTCAAGGGCAAGAAGAAACTGGAACAGGACATCGTAGAGCTGGAATCCGCTCTTGACAACGCCAACCGAGGACGCGCCGAGTCCGACAAAGTCATCAAGAAGCTTCAGCAGCAGATCAAAGATATCGAAACGGTCCGTTATAGTCGATACTTTATCGTTATAGTCCAGTCAGCGTGATTTCTTGAGATACTATCTACTGTACATCTACTGTAGATACTTAAATTGCTTATTCAGTATGTAACGGCACTCTGCTTTTCCTTTCGAAATATTTTTTTCTCAGCCATAAATCATAAATGTAGCCTACCTTATGTACTAAGAGGTCAACCTTTAGCGCTTCGGATTACATATGCGTCAGAAAATACCATCATCATACAAAAAGTGGATTATCCATCTTCAAAATTTTTTTGAAAATCAAACAGTCCGTTGATAAGCTTATATGATGCAGCATGATATCTCTCAAACAAAAGTTTCGTAGTTTCTGTATTATGCGTATACACTATTTCAGCATGATACACTGATATTTCTGACAAATACGCCCACTGTTGCCATATGGGTGGCTGAGCGTCAGAGTGCCCAGATGTCAAAAATTACAAATGACGACTTAACTTGGTCTGGCACAGGATGCTTTATAGCTGTACCATATGGCAATTGCAGTGGGCGTCAAGGGTTAAAATGCTGTTTTTCTACTTAAATACATAATTTGCTTACTTACTTACTGCATGACAGAACGTGGAGACGGAAGTGCGAGCTCGCGACGAGATCAAGGAGCAGTACGCGGCGTCAGAGCGTCGTGCGATGGGTCTAACTGGTGAGCTGGAAGAGATGAGGACACAGCTGGAGGCGGCCGAGAGGTCACGCAAGGCTGCTGAGGGTGAGCTACATGAGGCGTCAGACCGCGTCGCCGAACTCACCAACGCCAACTCGTCGCTGTCGACACAGAAACGCAAACTGGAAACCGACATCCAGGCTATGCACGTACGTCTCCGTGTCTGCTATGTCTATAGGCACCACCCACGAGATTTCTCTTATTTTCTCTGTTATTTCTTATAACTAGAGTTGGGACGGGTACCCGGCGACTACCCGGTTCCGGCCGGGTATTGCATTACCCGGCTTTACCCGGACGCGGCCAGGTATTACTTTAAAATATGGCCGGGTCCAGGAAATTTGTCACGATTTTGTGACTCTCAACTGTATACACACATAACCTAGTGAAACGCAAAGCAAAGTCTTATGATAGTCTTTGGTGCACGGCACTGTAGTATCACTTGCTACTTTGCGGGGCGGGGCGGGGAGGGGAAATGGCAGCCTACTGCAGGACAGATTAATCAGACATCTGACATGGCATATAGCGATGTAGCATATAATCCATTATAAAACTACCAAAAAAATTTTTATGTTATATTGGTTATCTAGCTACCGTATTAAGACTATTATAATGATTGTATATAAAATGGTGGTATTGCTCATGGCCTGTTGCACCTTCACAGTGTTGTTTTTTGTCTTGTTTTTTTGTTTGTATTTTGTTTATTGTATGATAGTATTATTTGTGGACAATTTATTTTTTTACTTGGGCGGCCAGTCAGTGAGCTGTAAGGCTTCTCTGGCAGCCCTCCGATTGTATGGTTATGTTTGTGATATTGTTGTGATGATGTTATTATCGGAGAATAAATATGATGATGATGATGATGTACATATTGAGAGATGACTGAAGTACGTAGTACACACAGACCAGTAAGCATCGGCAGTACCACACAACAGCAGTGTCACTGTCACACATTACATATTAAATACTGGAATCCGACAACTACCAATACCAATACCAACCGCCGAGTATCCGGATCCGGAACCCGGTGAAATTCCCTACCCGTCCCACCTCTACTAATAACACGTATAGATTTAGGTGTAATAATAGCATGAGTACAGTTTGAAACAATTAGCTGACTGTCAGTGTCTGTGTCTGTGGTCAGGTGGACCTGGGAGACATGGAGAACGAGGTGAGATCGGCCGAGGATTCGGCCAAGAAGGCGATGGCGGACGCTCAGCGTCTGGCGGAGGATCTTCGTCGTCAACAGGACGCTGTCAGCAGCTCGGAGAAACAGCGACGCTCCATCGAGACTCAGGCATGTAACAGTCTACCACATGTACAACCGCGCTCTACTTTTAGTGTTAACCCTCTGACGCCCACTGTTGCCACATGGGTTCAGCTGTAAAGCATCCTGTGCCTGTGCCAGACCGAGTTAAGCCGTCATGTGTCATTTTTGACATCAGGGCACTCTGAGCGTGAGAGTGCCCGGATGTCAAAAATTACAAATGACGGCTTAAGCCGGTCTGGCACAGGATGCTTTATAGCTAAACCCATATGGCAACAGTGGGCGTCAAGGGGTTAACGTGGATATTTTACATCAATAATGATGATGATGATATTAGATTCATTTCCATACTTGGCCGTCGCCCGTGTAACCTATACTGTGTTGGTGGAGATGTTAAACCCTGCTCAATCAATCAATCCATACTTGGCAGTCTCTCATTCTGAAGTGTTAACTAGCAGACGCGAACAACAGAGTACAGCAAAACAGAACGAATAGACATTTTAGTGGAACGCAGAATTTTCACGGCTGTAAAAACATAATGCATGAAATACACATTATTCAAATGCCGTATGTTAATTGTACAAGACGAACCCCCCCCCAAAAAAAAAAAACCTGAACTAAATAAGCGATGGACTCAACTTTTAACAAATTTCTTTACTACTTCTAATGAGGTTCTTTAAACGAAGTTTTTTAATTGCAATGTTTGAGAAAATGTAGCAGTTATTAGCAAGAAGAATTTACTTACTAACGAGTACGACGAAATCGTGCTGTAAATTTTAACATTTATACCATAGTTAAGAAGGTCTGCTTGATATCGCTGGTACAAGTCCACGTTGACTAAATGAATCGTTTACAGAAGTGGTGGGCATTTTATATCACTAATATGATATCGTAAAACCCTCCTCACTATTAGTAATGACCAGTAGACTGCTTTTTCTAACCCTTTACCGCGCGAAGTGAAAAAGAGTGGTTATTTGTGAGTTGTTGTTTGTGTACAGCTGAAAGAGATGCAGTCTCGTCTCGATGAGGCGGAGTCATCGGCGTCAAAGGGCGGCAAGAAGATGATTCAGAAGCTGGAGACGCGCGTTCATGAGCTGGAGAGCATCTTGGAGTCGGAGCAGCGTCGCTCTCAGGAGTCGGACAAGAACATGCGCAAACACGAGAAACGAGTTGGTGAGCTGTTGGCTCAGCTTGAGGAGAGTCGGCGATCACACGACCAGTACCGCGACGCCGTCGACCAACTGGAGACCAAGATCAAGACGTTCAAGAGACAGGCCGAGGAAGCGGTCAGTCGGCGCAGATGATCAGTGTAGAGCCACAGTAACCGTCGTCAGCACACACTGCACTGCAGTGCTTTAATTCTCACAAATTTCGAGACACGGAGTTGCACTGGCAGCCAAACTTATCACGTTGAATAAGTGATACAACTACAGCGGTGATTTGGTGGGATTTTTTTACCATAAAAAGTTATAAAACGCTAATTATTATCAGTGACAGCTACTATGGTTTTTTCTAGCTTATTTACCGAGCGACAATTTTAATAATCCTTCAGAAATACAGATACTGGAAGGAAAGCATAAATAAATAGGCCTACACATAGTTTACGAAAAAAGTACTAAACAGAGCTATAAGTAACGCGACTAAGCAATTGTCAAAATAATATGTATTAATAACTTTTGTAGTTAAGTAATTGATTTTATTAATAGTGTAAAAATTAACATTAAATGGTTTCTAATACTATTATTTGTACCTATTAGACTAATAGGTACAAATACTTTCTGCGTTCTGACACGCCAGCGAATTACATTCAATCTAGAAATGTTCCACACGTGCTTGAGTTTAGTGGTCACGTGCATTGACGTCTGTTTGAAGAGTTTGTGTGGTGAATTTGTGACATTACAGGAGGAACTGGCGGCAGTGAACCTGGCCAGGTACCGCAAGGCACAGAAGGAACTGGAAGAGTCTGAAGAGAGAGCTGACCAGGCCGAGGTCGCCATGTCCAGACTGAGAGCCAAGAACCGCACCAGCGTCTCGGTCACCAGAACTCCAACTGTAAGTCTTCTAAATGTTGTCTGTATGTCTGTCGTCGTGTAGAGTACTCTTAGGTGCAGGCGGGGAATATTCACGAAGCGACCGTGAACAATGGGTAGAACGTTATAGACATAATCTCCTCGTACAACCTGATGTTACTCCAAAACAAAACGTATTGCAGTACCTTGATCGTTACCAAATTAGCTAGTGATATCTGATAGACGAGGGTTGGTTGGGGAACTTGCTTAAGGCTTTTACGCAACGTGCACAGTGCGAGTCCGTCGCGTCGCTCCATACGAACGAGCTACATGTATGTACCTGCAAATCAGTCTGGGTACTGATAGCAACACATGCAGTTATTTGCGCGACAGCTTTTCACCATCAATGGAATAGTTTTTGGTCTTAATTAGCTTTTAACCTGAAGATCTTTATTACCGACGGTATAAAAATAACAATGATAATTTGCAGGAGGGAGCAGTCGTAGCTTAACCCAACCCACCCCACTCTCTTGACAGCACCCACTGCATGCCTGCACTGAGCGGAGTTCAGATGTCAGTGTTTCATTTGATGAAATCGTCGGTTTATATTCACCGTTAAGCGATGGAGTATGAAGCGCCAGAGATGTCCATGGATTGGATTCATCCATGGATTGGATTGGGTTGGATTGGATTGGGTCCGATGACTGTTATGTACAAAATTTTGACGGCCTATGTTTTTCAGCGAAACACACCAAGACTGTTCTATGTAATAATTAGTGATTTCTGCTTTTTTACTTTTCACTCTTGAGTCTTGACTAATATTGATTATGAACAATCATCTACAAACTACAATGTCATGGCTTGATTTAGCTATCAACATGCAGCATTAACTGCAAGGAATCAAATTCCGAAACATATGTGATGGTGTTTTCGCCGACAGAATGAACAGTGGATTGGATTGGATTTTGAAAAATGGACCCACGGACATCTCTGTGAAGCGCTTGTAGAATTATATCAATTACTGTTGAAAAATAATGCTGAAAGAATAAAATTATGCCATAGTTTCTGATCATTTTGTATTATTGTTGTGTGTTTAGGGCACTATTAGGAGAGAAACAAGATCAACTGGTATGTATAGCTTTTGTTAAGTTGATTCTAAATTTTACTTCATCTTGGCCTTTATCTTGCATAAAAATGATAAAGTAAAGACTTGTATATTATAGTCCAATTAACGGCAGTCATATTCATTTTAGAATTTAAAACAACAATTTTTGTTTACAGTATTTAACAGTATGTATGTAATTGGTTAAATGCGTTTTTGTTGCAGAATACTCATCTTCGTCATAAATTGGTGGAAAAGCTTAAGGTATGTTTGTGACATTGTTGTTATGTAATACATTTTTTATAGTTTTGTTTTTATTGCGTCCATAGCTACTCTCGTCCTCGTAGTTTTAAGTTTGCTTACGTGACATTTATTACTGATATGAAAGTTATAACTATATAATTACATAACGACGCGAGATCCGAATAGCAAATGTTGGTAAACAGTATTCTATTGACACGCGTGTTTATTACTGATCGTGATCGTTAATATTGTGATATTGTGGTTTGTGTACGCAGCTAGCTAATGGACACGTTCGTCGCCGTCCCGCTGTACGAGCATCATCTGTCTATAGCACCTCGTCTCTGGCGCATCCTTTCACAACGTCAGCAGCAGCAGCCGCAAACACAACAGTGTTCCCGATATAGCCGTCGTTGCGTAGACTAGACCTATCCAGAGCGAAGACTGTACTGAGGCCGCTGGTTGCAGATATGATTTATGCTAGCTGTACCGGTATAGCTGTATAGGTGTGCGTGTGTGCAAATGAGTGTCAGTAGCCTCCGTTCGTCAGAGTTTCTCTCTCGCTCTCGCTCTCTCTCTCTCTCTCTCTGCCTCGCCGCTCTGACCGTTGAAAACTATTTGCTGCCTCAACTCGGACAAACCAGAGCAGCCGTTTTTTCCTTTAACGACGCTCGTTTTTTTGCTGACTAAAAAGCACGAAAATTTCCTTTGTTGCTGGTATGAACATGGTCTTTCTATTTTTCATAACGATAGCGGTTTGTTTTGTCGTTGTTTAGTGAAACAGTCAGTCTAGTCGATCACGGCGTGATGATAACGCTAACGATATTGACGATGACAACTTGATGACGACGTTGTTAAAGCTGTTGCGTGAGATATTAAATCGAAAACTCGTATTATCCCGTCACCGGTTCCGTTTTTCGTTGGTATTTTACTCATTAGTCCTTGTGAAATCACGATCTGTTTTTATCGATTAAAATAATGTATTCGACCAGTAGAGTTTCCTGAGGCATGATTAGTCGAACAGAACCAACGAGAGTAGGGCGCTGTGCATCGATGATCCGCGGAATGTGGCTGCTGCGCGGTTGCAGTTGCACCGAGAGGTCTGAAAGTCTGTAGAATTTATCATTCAGTCAAATATATTCCATGATAGGGCAGAAAAAAAACAGGCGTCACGACTGAAACTGTCTAGCTTGCAACGTTATCGTTTCTCAATGCACGAATACATGTATATGCAGACGTTGAGAAACTGTAGGCGGCGAACGGGCTCGGGACTATTTTTGAGCGGAACAACACGGTTGCTGCAAGTGACGTTAGACAGGCACCTGGCTCGCCCATTGATGGATGATGCACCGTCGCGCCGGGCCGGCTAAATCCGGCGTCGACCACCGACCCACCGACCGACCGAGCGACCTCATAGAGGGAGGAAAGAGGGACAGGCGGGCGTCGAAAACCCGACAAGCGTCGTAACGTGGCCATGTAAGGAGCGCTGTGCAGCGCAACAGCTGAAACCACTGCAGGTGCGATGCGTTACCGCGTTACCGGTCTATTGGCTGGCACGTGCCGTTTGTTCTACGCAACAGTTGACGATGTTGAGTAACTCTTTGAAAACAAAGCAGATGTCGCAGCACGACCAAATTACTATTAAACGCGTATGCATATACGATCTTTCGCAAACTTTAAGGATGATTATTAACAATGGCATTAATTATTATTGGTTGTTAGTATCCTGCACGAGGTAATGCTATTGAATTTAGCTAACTTTAGCGACGTTCTAAGTTTCTAACTGCAAAGAATTTGTCGCTGCCATTTCTATACGTTCACAGACTGATACATGTTCTTTAGGGAGGGGGGGCGTGATCACGCGACAATTATATTTCGTCATGATGATGCTTCGATGGTAATCAAAAGAGAGAATCAAACTTCGTATCTCTCTCACCAGCAACACTTCTACTTCATCCCCACACTCACCCTCCCCTCCAACTGAACCTTCCAGTTTTTCTTCTTTCAGGCCTGCTTCTGAGTCGGAAATATCTAAGATTCTTTTCAA
>Ga0056114_1001448_pt1 | contig 10816 bp, 7 predicted proteins | sample WorMetHERISLAND1_FD_77005 | JGI IMG/M metagenome (GOLD analysis project Ga0056114, IMG submission 77005) | Marine gutless worms symbiont microbial communities from Max Planck institute for Marine Microbiology, Germany - Olavius loisae HERON... ...
GCAGTATCCTTTCAAGTAAGAAGCACCGTCAATATGAATCAAATAAGGTCAATAATACTGCTAAAAACACTCACTCTGTCCAGGAAATGGAGTATGTCTAACTCTAACAAGGCCACAAGCCACACAATTTTGTACGTTTATGTTTTAACAACAACAAAAACACGACATTAAAAAAGCACAAAAAACATAAAAAAATAAAAAAACATAAAAAACATGTTTTTTTTAAATTTTATAAAAAAAACATAAAAACGTTTTTTACATCTATGACCGTAGGCCTAATGGTGGAAAGAAAAAACGGAACAAGATAGCGTACCTAAAGTCCTAAACTGAAAAAGTACAACAAACTAAGTTAAGTGAGCATGCCTCTAGATCACGTAACAGTATTGGCATACATTTACCATGCGATGCACTCATTGCACTGTAGTGTCCTCTGTCTATCTGTCTGTCTGTCTGTGACGTTGGTTGATCACGATCACATAGGTTGGAACTTGGAATAGGTGTGTTTACTATGGCATGAGATCCTGAAACGAGACATTTCAGCGTTTGTTTTAACTACTGACAGCAGATAATAAATAACAATAATAATATTGAAGTGGTTAATAGAAAGGTTAAGTAGTGACTGATGTCATTGACGCTGACGCACGTGATGTTTATGTTTTCGTCGACAGATTTCAGTAAGTATAACGATCAGTAACGACAAGTGAACAGGCTAAGATATTAATCTTATTCTGAAATAATAAGTGTTAAATGTTAATAGAATAATAGAATGCTAAATCAACGCAATGTTGGTGTGAGCGGATTTGAGCGGCCGATTTAGCCCGCTCCGCTCCGTTTTCCGCTCCGCTCACGCTCCGCATACATGCTCTGTTCATAGGCGTAAACTTGTTAAAAATTGTGGGGCCCGGACTGCCCGGTCGAAAAAGGCACTCGATTCGAATGGAGGTGCCGACTGGAGTAGGGTCCGAGGAGAGGTTATCCCCCTCTCCAGTGGGGTGGATCTGGCGCCAGAGAAAAGTTTGCGATTTTGTCCTTCGAAATGTTGAACTTTTATGCATTCTGGACTCTGTAGCAGGGAGATAGTACAGCAGCAACTGTCAGCAACACTGTAATCATGATGTCATCACAGTTTTTAGAGGCGTGAAAAAATTACGACCCATCAGGCGGTTGGGGGCCCTGAATGCCGGGGTAGGGCTTATGCGCTGCACAATCTGCACTACCTATTGCTACACCGGACGCCATTGTTCCCCAGTTAGGGTCAGAACGAGTATTCCAGAGGTTAATGCGTTTCCGTAAATCCTGTAATAGAAGCCGGGTATTCAATTGAAGCCCAATGCGCCACCTTATGATGACAAAATTACTGACATCATAGCCAGTGCGATAAGTGAATAATATGGACATGTGTACAGGCAGTAGTCGAAAAAAAGGCATAGACTATACGATAAAAGTCAAATTGGAAGCAGACGAAATACCAAAACCTCAGCTGAGTGAGTATGCTGCGAAATCACCCAGTGAAATAGCTGCGAAGGTTGCTCTGACAACCCAGCTGACAATGTTTTAATACAAGCCGGGTCTGTAATTGAAGCCGGGGGTCTAATTCAGATGTTCTAATAGAAGCCGGTGGCTTCTATTAGAGGATTTACGGTGCGTGTTGTAAACTTGCTTGCTTACTGGAAATTAATAAGCAGAGAGTCAAAGGTCACAGCGTAGCCAATCAGAAGCCTGAGTCAGCGTGACGTCATCATCTTTGTCGCGAATGATCGCGCGGCTTGAGTTTTTGGTATTTCGTCTGGTGTGAAGTTAGTTATATTTATTTCTGAATAATCTGTAGTTAATTTCTAGTTAAAATGCGTGAGATCGTGCATCTTCAGGCCGGACAATGCGGCAATCAAATTGGTGGCAAGGTTACTATACAGAATTGTTTCATCATGGTCATTATGGAGTTTGTTAATGAAGTCGTAGAATCCAATATGGCGATACCACGTTGTCAGTTGTTGTTCGCTGTGTAAACAGGACGTTGTTTATTGAATGTTGTTGCTTACAATGGCTTAAACCTGTTAAAAGTGAAGTAACGTCGCAGAAAACTGATTTGATTTACTTAACGCATGATGCAATGAATTTATCTGCGTTAAGTAGTCTGATTATTGTAGTCGTTAATGACGGATAACAATTGCCAGGATTTGGTATACGGTGTAGGCCGTTTGCTGTACAACCGTGATTATAAACAACTGGCACTCTAAATGCCGAATTCTGGTGGTCACATTGAATTACTGTAATGCAAGTGCAGGGTGTCTACAACTCCTGGAAATCCTGGAAATCTCCTGGAATTTGTATGGTCCTCCTGGAAATTTTTGTGTAAAATGTCGATGATTGACTCAATTGGTTTCCAGTCATGATAAAACTGGGTACCAGATCTCTTATTTAAGAAACTGGTCACCCTTTTTTATCTTTGCCACAGCCCTATGTTGTGCATATTATGTTTTTGTTCGATATTTAGGCAAACTAGTAGATTCAGTACATTGCATAGCAGGCTGAAACAAAGCAAACATGTCCTGGATTTTTCTTGAAATCCCTCCTGGAATCTCCTGGAAATTTGTTCAGTTAAATTTGTAGACACCCTGAAGTGGTTAAAATGGAAGGGAGGAGCAGGGGGTTGGGGGTAGGCCCAGTTGAATGGCGACTTGTGCTGTATATCACATGCTGTTTTGGGCGAACAGAGTTTCATGAGCGTAGTACTGTGCGTGACAACTAAAAGTGTCATTTTGAATTTAGGGGCCTCTTTAATTGTATTTTTAGTATTTTTTTACTGGGAAGCCCCGGGGAAACAAAATCACAACAAAAATTACCAGTTAAATGTACATTAATTATACAGTAGCACCCACAAATCTCTGATGTAGCCGCTTTACGTTTTAGAATGGTTTAATGTAGCTGATTGCAAGGTCATTTTACTGCTGCTGGGCTAGCCCGTAGAATACTAGGCACTACTGTTAGTTTGTATGTTGATAATGCAGAGGATTTACATCAGGAGTGTCGATCCTTCCCCCTAACAAGCAGGAATCACCCCAAAGCTGCAGCCTGAGGCACGAGGGGCCAAAATGGCCAAAGCGTGAAGGCCTGAAATGTGAGGCCAAAGGCCGAGAGCAGGGCTGGTGTTTTTGGGGAGGGGGCTTGCTGCCTGGGGAGTGCTGTATAAGCTCCCTCGTGCAGCGGGTTCAGGGAGCCTGACTGCAAACGCATTTTGGAGCATTCAAAGAGCAGAAAGCTTGAAGCAAATGTGTCAAGAGGCAGAAGATATCATAAGGTCAAGGGAGGGGGGATTCTTTCATCCCTGAGGCAGTTTGTATACAAGTTGCGTCTACTTCTCCCAGTGGTTATTTGTCTTCCAATAGAATCGTAGAAGTAATGCTGCTGGCTTCAATCCTGTGCTTGAGCTGCTGTGTGACCCAGTTGTCAAGAACTTACTCTTATTGAGGTCTGGTTAACTGGAAGCTGACTGGGTGAACAGTTGATTCATTTAGCGCACTTTGTGCAGTCTGAGTAATTGTAGCCATTATCACGTAGATAAGAGCTTACTACAGTGAGGCTTACTGTTATTATTCAAATCTGTTTGTAGTCACATAACGCACAGTGCAGTTGATTGAGGTGACGGGTGTGTTGTTAGTTCTGGGAGGTGATCTCTGATGAACATGGTATTGACCCGACAGGTACGTATCACGGTGATTCCGACCTGCAGCTTGAACGTATTAACGTCTACTTCAACGAAGCTACAGGTTAACCATTCTCATCGGCTTGGCACTTTGATGAGGATTCGCTGAATAGAGCATCTACTATAAGTGGACTTTGTTTTGAAAATTTATTTTTGTTTATTATTGTGTTGTCAGTTTTATGACACATTGACACTATTTGTTTTGCATCAGCGATCAAGAATGGCGTCCAGGTAGCATATAATCCTCAAAAGATTTTACAAGTATTGTTGGGGTTCTGTCTTAGCCATGTGTAAACAAGCAGAACCCTTTTACACCCACTGTTGCCATAATCACAGCTATATAATAAAGCATCCTGTGGCCAGACCGGGTTAAGCCATCATTTGTAATTTTTGACGTCCAGGCACTCTGACGCTCATTACTCTGGAGTGCCCGGATGTCAAAAATTACAAATGACAGCTTAATCCGGTCTGGCACAGGATGCTTTATAGCTGTACCCATATGGCAACAGTGGGCGTCAAAGGGTTAACTAACTTAACTCGAAGCAAAGTGCACTTTGGAGATGGAAAACATGCCACCAACTGACTCTGGGATCTTATGCCTTAACTTTTTGAACCAAAAATTGGAATGCTTGGAGGGACTGCTGAGGAGCCACTGTTCAAGTCATTGTGTTTTCATTTCTTCGTACTGACCTACATAGAGACATGCAGACTACATACAGTATGCATACAGATAACAGTCATTGTAGTCTCTTTGTCTTTGTAGTTGGTATCAATAAATGCAAACAAGAGTTTGTGTTTAACATTAGTATTACTTGTAGCCAGTAGCTTCTGTAGTGGCCAGCTGAGCTCTGAGCTTTTTCGTCTTTGTTGAATCATCTAGGACTGTCTTACCACGTGATTGGAGATGTCCAGGTGGTGCCTGATGCTCATACAGTTAATTTCTTGTATGTTATATGTGATTTACCACATGGCAGAGTGTTTCCAATATTATTGGTGTTCATACAACAATATATGTTGTTTTATTTCCGTTATGATCATAGAGCTGGATATATGTGGCTTGTGTCTGTGTATGTGTGTAGGTGGTAAATATGTGCCAAGGGCAATTCTGGTGGATCTCGAGCCTGGTACAATGGACTCTGTTAGAGCCGGACCATTTGGACAGATCTTCCGGCCAGATAACTTTGTATTCGGTAGATATTGCTTCATACCTACTATAGCTGTACTTAGTTAAGCACCAAGTCAGCCATGTTAGCAGAGTGAACGGTAGATGTCAGCATGGCAGCTGTAGTAGGGACTAGGGATGTGCTGAGTGTGTGTATAGTAAATTTGTGGTGACTTGATAGGAAAAGCAAAGCTGTGACATGTATTTCTCGTGATAAACAAAACAACAGAATACTTACTTTCTGTCAGTTGATTTCGTGTGTTGGTGTGTGCACATGTGTTCCCTAACGAGTGCCAATTGTTTTTTTGTATGTTAATACTAAAAAGGTAAAAAATAAAATTTTAACAGCTGAGTCTGAGTAGTTTACAGAAATAACAAACCAACAAAATGCGAAATTATAATCCAGCATAGTGTACAAATTTTTGAAATGTTGTATTTTAATGTGTTTGTCCATATTTTCCATCGAATCAGTTTTTGTTAAGTGATGAAAATTCAGTAAAAAAATAAATGAAATTATGCAAGGAAATTAAAGCTGAAATGGTCTTTGAAATAAGCATATAACAAGAGGTTTAACAGGGGTATTACCCATCTTCTGAGAACTATTGAATAGATTGAACTGTACTGTACTGAACTGAACTGACGGTTTGTCTCCTTAGCATCAGGATGCCCGGATGTCAAAAATTACAAATGACAGGTTAACCCGGTCTGGCACAAGATACCTTATAGTTGTACCCATATGGCAACAGTGGGCGTCAAAGGGTTAAGTCACTGTTTTATGCCACAAGATGAAGCCCTGCCTGTTATGACGATTGTAAAGTGTGCACTGACACGTGTAGGTCAGAGCGGCGCTGGTAACAACTGGGCAAAGGGTCACTACACGGAGGGCGCCGAGCTGATCGACTCGGTGCTCGATGTTGTTCGCAAGGAGGCGGAGAGCTGCGACTGTCTGCAGGGATTCCAGCTGACTCACTCGCTGGGAGGTGGAACTGGAGCCGGAATGGGGACTCTGTTGATCAGCAAGATCCGCGAGGAGTACCCCGACCGCGTCATGTTGACCTTCTCCATTGTACCGTCACCCAAGGTGAGTGACAGCCATCATGATTCAGTTTCAGTCTCTGTTGATTCACATTTTTTGTTGATTCACATTTTCTTCTACAAAGATTAGATAGTGTGGAGCTGTTGATGGTAAGTCACTGGCCTTGTTAGCGATGGTGATTATCAGATAACAAATTAACCCTTTGAAGCCCACTGTTGCCATATGGGTACAGCTATAAAGCATCCTGTGCCAGACCGGGTTAAGCCGTCATTTGTAATTTTTGACATCCGGGCACTCTGATGCTCAGGCCTTAGTGTTGGAGTGCCCGGATGTCAAAAATTACAAATGACGCTTGGTCTGACACAGGATGTTTTATATCTGTACCCATGTGGCAAGAGTGGGCATCAAATGGTTAAAGTTCACAGAGTACATGTTGCACCAGTAAATAAGTAAGTGACTGTTTGTGCCGTGTGATGCTCTGAACAGCATGGATCTACGATGGCAATTCGTCCATCTGTCTGTGACGTTGGTGTACCCTGATCCTTTAGTTTCGAGTGTTTTGAAAACAATTACATGAAATTATTCTAGAGTCTTGGCTACTGGTTGGCAAAGAATTACCAATCTTCTCCAAATGGATCATCGTGAAATTCCACATGGAATGAGGCAGGCTGGGGTATGGAAAGACTGGATTTGGCACGAAAATTGACAATATCTCTGAAACGGAGCAAGATAAAGACATAGTTAATATTGAGTGCCTGTATATCGTTACACATGGGCTTTCATTTGGTAGCAAGATTGATGACCTTCAATGGCCTTGTGTGGCTATTCGAAGTCACATAAACTACTTGAAGGCCATTGTCTCACAAACTGTTTCTCTGTGTGGTCCTTGTGGTAGCAGCTTGTTACTTAGGACACCTGAAAAATTTCTTGATTGATTGAAATGTTATTCCAGATAGCGAGAATGTCCGCTCCTTTATAGAAGATCGGGATCGTTGAACAGTAAATATTAGACTTTAGGCCGGAAATAGAAATGTGGCAGTTCTGCACATACACAAACAAATCAGACAGACAGTGTAGGTCTGTCTGTCTGTGTATGTATGTAGGTGTCTGACGTGGTCGTGGAACCATACAATGCTACCCTGTCAGTTCATCAACTCGTTGAAAACACCGACGAGTCGTTCTGCATCGACAACGAGGCTCTGTACGACATCTGCTTCCGCACTCTCAAACTGACGACGCCGACTTACGGAGACCTCAACCACCTTGTGTCGGCCGCCATCTCTGGCATCACCACGTGCCTTCGCTTCCCTGGACAGGTCTCTCTCTCTCTTTCTACTCAACACAGTTTTTTGTGCTTTTTATTATACACTCTGATATCTCGTCCAGCATAAACAGGGGCAGGGCTCCGGTGCCCAGTTGTATTCTGAATGGCTGGTGCTATTATTGGCTGACATTGTCTTTATAGAAAGCACCGAGATATGCATTGCATGCTCAGTAACTGCAATCTCACTAGTACCTATTATATACATCTTTATTCATCAAATAACATGATAGCAAAAGAAAGAAACAAATGAAACAGTTAAGCTACAACGATTACACCACACATAACACTCAATAGAGCTAATTCATGCAATGACTGTAATGTATGAAGGTTCTGTCACACGTTACATACTTCGCCTCGAATTTCTTCATACGTTCAGCCCATAAGATACTCGGTGAACTAAACTCAATACATGCCTGACAGTTCTTAACAACCTCAATATTGCCTGTTCTAAAGAGCTTCATGAAAAACCTGTTAACTATTATTACAGGCCGGTGTTTAACATTGATGTTCTGCTTGGCAGCCCACGACCGTCGCTCATTTCAGTGGCCACAGAATGGGGCTCTGCCACCATGACTGAGTAATTTAACCAGTGGCGGTGGCCTCTCAGTTGTTTTTAAGGTCACAGCTGAGCGAGGGAGCCATGTAAGCCATGACATGCCCCAGTTAGATTAGCAAGTAGCACGGTGCAGGGGGCTCTAACCCCCACCAACTTTCCCCTTAAAATTTCTCCCGTCAACCTGTACCGCGGTATGCAGTAGGCTGAGTGGACAGTGGACAGTGGTGAGTGAACTATCAAATCAGGTCGTCAAGTGAGTGTACGTGTCTGTGTGTACACGTTGTTTGTGTGTATGTCGAGTGGAGATGACAGGTGCTTGTGTATGTGTGATTGACAGCTGAACGCCGACCTGCGCAAACTGGCCGTCAACATGGTCCCGTTCCCTCGCCTGCACTTCTTCATGCCCGGCTTCGCTCCGCTCACATCCCGTGGCAGCCAGCAGTACCGTGCTCTCACAGTGCCCGAGCTCGTCCAGCAGATGTTTGATGCTAAGAACATGATGGCGGCCTGTGACCCACGACATGGACGATACCTCACCGTCGCAGCCATGTTCCGTGGCCGCATGTCCATGAAGGAGGTACCACTACCAGATCTAGCAGTTACGATAGCCTACGATATGATAGAAGAGTGGACTCAAAAGCTGCGTGTGGTCAGCTTAATCTAGCAATCTAGCACACCTAGCCAGAAATAAAAAATATATATATAAAGAAGCTAAAACAAACAAACGCCAGTGCCCACTTAGTTCAGTACAGGTTAAGATCGGTGAAGGCAGTTTGGAAGGAACCAGCTGACTATTTTGGAAAGGATTTGTGAAAGAGATGAGTTTTAAGTCTGGAGTGAAAGGCCAAGACTTGTATGTGGTCATCTTCGTTGGATCGACCCAGACTGATGGCCGGCATTGTGACAGACAGACGGACAGAACGTACTGTCCATCCGTCCATGGATGACATGATGTACTGCGTCTACCCTGTTGGTTTGCCAGTGGTTTATCGCTGTCGTTGGTGGCCAGATTAATATCATATTATGGACAGATTTTGAAAAGCCCAATTCAACAACAAGATATTGCGTAAATAAATTTAGCAGAAGGTATGATTTTATAAGGTTAGTGAGTAAACCACTAATTCTGTGGATAAATTAAAATCCCGGCCTTGAGCATTGAAACCAGTCCTGGAGACTGGTTGTTGGTATAACTCAAAAAAACTCAAAATTCAACTCTGCGTCTACTCCTAGTTCCTGATAATTCTGCTTCTCAATAGTATCTAAGTTCTTGTGATGCCCAGTAATTATCCAGTCTATTTTTAATCAGTTTATCAAAGGGGCAGTGACGACAGAGAATTGTAGGCTGTTCCATACATTTGTAATTCTGACACTAAATGAATACTTCCGAAGGTTATAGAAGCACTTCGCTTGTGTTATGTTTGTTGACACCCACTGTTGGCATATGGGTACGGCTATAAAGCATCCTGTGCCAGACCGGGTTAGGCCGTCATTTGTAATTTTTGACATCCTTCTGACGCTCAGGGCTGAGTGTCAGAGTGCCCGGATGTCAAAAATTACAAATGACGGCTTAAACCGGTTTGGCACAGGATGCTCTTTAGCTGTACTACATGTATATGACAGCAGCGGGCATCAGAGGGTTAACATCCTTGGCCTTGACATGAAATTACTGCTAGATTTCGAAGTCCAACAAAGAGCCGATATCACGTGTATGTCTATGACTGGTTGACAGGTTGATGAGCAGATGCTGAACGTTCAGAACAAGAACAGTAGCTACTTCGTCGAGTGGATTCCAAACAACGTCAAGACGGCCGTCTGCGACATCCCGCCGCGAGGTCTCAAGATGGCCGCCACGTTCATCGGCAACAGCACGGCCATCCAGGAGCTGTTCAAGCGCGTCGCCGAGCAGTTCACGGCCATGTTCCGCCGCAAGGGCTTCCTCCACTGGTACACGGGCGAGGGCATGGACGAGATGGAGTTCACTGAGGCAGAGTCCAACATGAACGACCTCGTCTCCGAGTACCAGCAGTACCAGGACGCCACGGCCGAGGAGGAGGGAGAATTCGAGGAGGAAGAGGGCGAGGGTGAAGGAGAAGCTGCCTAGAGAGAGACAGTCTACCTCGTGTGTGGACATCAGACTATTCACACTGAGCAATGTTTATTGAACTTTAGGAAACATGCATGAGTTGTTTATTGCATGTGTTCTCGGTGTTACAGTGAGTCGTTTATTAGACCTGTTTTGAGATGTAGTTGAAAAAAATTAAATAAAATTTCAGCCGAAGCAAACAGAAGCAGTTGTACTTCTAGCTGGCAGTTCTACTTTGCATCAGAGATGCACTCAAGGCCAACGACTGGACCCTTAAAGTCAAGGACAGTACCTTTGAGGCCAAGACCAAGGACTTGGCTCATTGGCCATCTGAAATGTTTTGGCCAGACTGAAGGAAATAATACGACAATGCTTAATTAAGTAGATAGGCCTACCATACCACGTAACTTGACAGCATTATTTAAGTTATTAAAGTGTCGAAAACCACGCGTAAGAACACAGTGGGAATTTCATATTGCATACAAACAAGGAATTGCCCTTTGAGGCCAAGGACATAAACAGCCGGCCTCGAGGTCACGGTCACGGCCTCGAGGACACCAACTCTGCTTTATAATAATACTAAAATGTTGTATCATCTAAGGAATTGGCAAAAAAACATCGAGTCTGTACTGCCTGTTACCAGTTAAACTTTGTTAATCTGCTTATCTTCTTCAAATTGTAAGTTGACTTTTAAAAATTTAAATTTTAAATGTTAAATCAATAGCAGCTGACTGATAGTTTGCTGTTATGTGAAAGTGGTGAAGCCGGTGGTTCTACGTTAGCCGTTCTTGGTGGCATGTAGTAGCCAAATTGTCTCAAGGTCTGATATGCACAAAATTTTAACCCTTTGACACCCACTGTTGCCATATAGGTACAGCAGCTTCAAAGTATCTTGTGCCAGATCGGCCGGTTAAGCCTTCATTTGTAATTTTTGACATCTGGGCACTCTGAC
>Ga0056114_1001449_pt1 | contig 10814 bp, 6 predicted proteins | sample WorMetHERISLAND1_FD_77005 | JGI IMG/M metagenome (GOLD analysis project Ga0056114, IMG submission 77005) | Marine gutless worms symbiont microbial communities from Max Planck institute for Marine Microbiology, Germany - Olavius loisae HERON... ...
ACCAATCGATTTCTCATATACGACTTCCTATAGGCTCTCAATAGTAACTTTTGCTCTAGGACGCACCGTTTAGCCACAATAAATAACGTTACAGACAGACGACAGACGCAACACTGTACCACTAGCGCGACCGTTAGTACGGTAGGCTAAAAATCAACGTAGCATTTACAAAGGGAATCGAATATGCATTAAACATGTAGGTGCAGCTGCGACATGCGGGCCTCCAGGATAATTACATACAGATGTCACAAAAACGAAGCATTTCCACTGGAGAAAAGTACGCTACGATACGTGTACAATGGACCGTTGATCATTTTGGTCTTCGTTTGACGTAAATCAATCCACTTTTTGAAGAAAACATATGCGATAAACGATTTTTACATTTTCGTTTCTAATGACGTTGACCTTTGACCTTTAGACCTCAAATATACGCCCTTAGTTAGTCTTGTCCATCGCTATGTTATCACTAAATTAGAAGTTTCTGCTTCTTTCCTGCTTCGCGAAAATCGGAGGCATTTTCGGACAGACAGATAGACAGACGGTTAAACTTCGTGTCGCGTACAAATCGCAGCTTGTTCATTACTACGTCATCAGTGACGTCATCAGAGGTAATGTATCGCTGTGGCATTGGATTCAGCATGCTAATGGATTTCCTGGAGTATCGGTAGTCCCGAGCCGCACTCCATGACCGGCGGCGTGCGGATACGGCCGATACGGTTAACAGCGTTCATCAAGAGTCAGTCGACACATTCACAACATCTGTAGAAGCACTGAGATAAAATGGATTTTTCTCTCGCGCGGCACATTAGAAAGTGCGGAGCAGGATACAGTAATTGAATGTAATTCTCAGTCAATCATAGGCTACTTGCGATCTTTGTCAAACGGTTGACATCGACATTCTTTTTCACCGTTATAATAGTCCAATTTGTAGTCACCTTACACTAGAAAACGTAGGCTACTTTTAATACGAGTGAATACAAAACCAATGTGCGAGTTGAACCGCTGATATGTTGCCAGCTCATGTAATTTGAAATGTGGACGAGTTTCGACAGCGAATCATTGAGGAATGGGAACGATTGTGATCGACAACGCAGTCAAACAGTGGCGTCCACGTATTCGCTCTTGTGCGGCTGTAAACATTTTGAACAATATTTTCTTAGCTGCGTAGCAACGTAAAAGTTTCATTTTTGTCAAATAATACGAATGATTCTATTTTTAAGTTTATCTGTTGCACTTTGCTGCTGTAATTTGAACTTTAAATTTCCCAAGGTAATGAGGGAATATGCTTAATATGCTTATGCTTACTGCTTAAGTATGATGGAAAATATTATACGAGTATGGTTGTGAATTAAATTATAAAATTATATTAATTATAAAAACAGTAAACATTCAAGCAAGTTGTGATGGTATTGGCAGCCTACAGTCATACTCACCCTCGTTATCGATTTGGTCCCGGATGGCATCCAACTCAGTCTTCAGAAGATACTGGCGAAGTCTTTCTTGCAGGAACATGTTCTTTTCGTAGTCTGCTCTGTCATCTTCGTCGAAGTTGTCAAGGCCTCGGTCGTGAGGCCTGAACAGTTCGCTAAGCTGATCATCTCGCTTCACTGGGACGTAGTCGTCGTTGTTGCCGAATTCCTCAGCTTCTTCTTGGTCTTGGTCATCATCGCCTAGTTCTTCATCTTCTTGTTCTTCTAGCTCATCCTCCTCGTCAACACCCTCGTCAGCTCGTATCATGCCTCGAAGTGTCTCGATCGCCGCCTCGTCACCTACAGCTCGTCTGAGGTGTTCTACCTCGTCGTCGATGTAGCGGTCGGTGCGTTGAGTCTGCGCCAACGTCGCCAGGTTCAGCGCTTTCGTCAGATGACGATTTTCCTCCTCCTGCAGCTCGATGTACGTCTTGAGAAGGTCGACTGCTCGCTGTTTGGCTTCAGTTTCAAACTCGTCCTCATTCATCGATCTTTTTGACTTCCTGCCACCGCTGCTCTCGCCCGACTGCGATGATCCGTCGTCTTCTCCTTGAATGATTTCCGTTATCCACTCCTTGGTCAACTTCTTGCCATCATCCGGTGAAATGATTTCCTCTTTTACGTCGATCACCTTGTCCCCGACATCTTCACCGTCATCAGACTTTAACTCTTCAATCGTTTTCGTTATCTCGTCTACATCAGTCGATGGCACATTCATGCCAGGCTCAGATGTGTTGTTGTCAAGTTCTGGTGAACCATCAGAGTCTGCGTCAACCTCTGCGTTGTCACTCGTCACCGCGTTGTCAAACAACCTTTCAACGTCGTCCTTAGACAGCTGCGTCGTCTTCTTGTCCACCTCGTGCTCCACCGGCTCATCACTGGTCTCACTGAACATCTCCTTCACTTGCGTTTTGTCAAGAGGCATTTTTTCCTCTTTTTCGTCGCCGTCATCGTCGCCAATTCTGTCCAACTCTTCTCGGTCCTTGACGTGTGCTCCCGCCCACGTTTCACCGCCGTTGTCCAGATAATCTCCGACACCAAAGTCCTCGTAGTACTGCTCGGCTGCTTCTTGCTCGCGTTCCCGATTGATGATGTCCCTCAACTTCTCGGCCACGTCTTCGTCGTCATAGTCGCCTGGAACGTCTGTCTCGTAGTCGTCGACGCCCTGCGGCAGTGGCATGCCGCCGTACTGGTCGACGTCATCCAAGTCGTCGAAGCGCTCGACGTCGAACAGAGCGTCTGTAAGGCGCTGATCATCGTCGACGGCTGAACGACGGCGAAGTACGAACGAGTCGACGGTGACGTACGGCGGTGACGGCCAGACAAGACAGAGGAACTGCAGCAGGACTAGACGACATCGGGCGTCCATCCCTTCACTGACAACAACCACAACAACAACGTCAAACGTTTCAATAACCTAACATGTCACTGACATATGTGACGAATAGCCACAGTCATCTAGCTTCTCCTTGAATGTTGGTGGCCGTTCCAGGAAAGATATCTGGGGTGGTTAAGGGTCAGCCTCTGGCGAGGCACTGAAGGCGCCGAAACGAAACGCAAAAAGGTCGGCGGTGAGGGGACCTGGGACGTGTGTATACACCTCTCCAGTAGACTACGGGGTGTGAACCCTCCCATCGGGGCCCAGGGCAGAGCTCTGGTTGCAATTATTCAAACGAAAGTGCAATCAAATAAATAAAATAGCCACGCAAGTAGGTCTTCGACGCAGATGAAGTTTATTAAAATAAGACCTTTAGCCTCCATTGCATTTAGCCCCTCAAGACGGTTTAGCTTTGACGGGGCTGCGTACAACGTTGCTGGACTATAAAGCCCGATTATTCGCATCGTTTTATGTGACCAGCAAATCCTTGATATTTTAGACCATGCACGTCTACAGTAAACGGAACGTAGGAGAGTGAAGTAGTTTTTCGCAATAGTGTCTCTGATGCCAATAGTTTACGTCTCAGGTCAGTGGTCAACTGCCAAGGTTGAAAACTGCAGCAGGTGCTGTCGTCTATAAATCGCTGGCGGCTATGCCGTTTGCATGATTAGCGCTCTCGTTCTCAATTTCCTCCCATCGGCTCCCTCCAAAGTCCCCAATGATCCCACTGCCATGCGGTTCACCAATAACTGCTGGGCTGCCCTAGGACCCCACAACGTGTCAATCATTGCTGTCATGCCGTCTTGTTTATTACAACTACTGCGAGCTGGATAAGAGATGTTCTTGAACACGACTGTTAACCGTAGCTGTTCACTAAAAATCACGTTGGTCGGTGACATATGAATCACTATCATTACTCACTGGAGTTCGTGTTATGACAGCTTGTAACCACAGGGCGGCAGAAATGCCTTCGGAGAAATGACTGTAATATTCAAACTTTCCGGCTCAGCCGCATATCGTGACGGTCAACGGGCCGTAATTATTAGTTGTCACATAACAGTGATGACATGTTGGCACCTAACCGACGCAATGTGTAACCGCTGCTGCTACACAATCAATCAGTCACCGCATCCGCATCGGCTATGAAGCCAACGCTGTCCGGTAGTGTCGAATTAGACGCCGATGTTAGCCACACCGGCATATTGGCATATTGCTGACGGGTGTCAACCGTCTGAAGCCTGGCTGGACCGGCCCCAGACCAAGGCTATTGCGGTTGCCTAGCAACTGCTTCCGGAGCCGGCAACACTCGGATAATGTGGAGGCCGTGGAACAGTGAATGATGGAGGCGACTGTTGTACGATATGGTACTGCTTGTCGTGACGTCCATTATATCCAGATAATGTTTGCACTATCTGTCTGAACGTCTACTAACTCCAGAGCATAGTTACACAGAGTGATATACTGCTAGTGTTCAAATTACTCTCCGGCGTGATCAACAAGACATTCCGGCAACAGTTTTTAGGCGACATCTCTGGCAAACGATTTCGCCTATTGCAAACGATGTTACTATTCCGTGGTCTGCCGTGCACGTTCGTGCATTGTGTTCACACGGCAGAAGATATCGACAAGATTTCTTGTGCATATACGAGTTACGACAGCCCCATGTTTCTCCTAGATCGTGTTAAAATTTGGCTTATACATCCGCCTACCCGTTCCTTCCCAAATTTTGTCCCGAAAGAGGACCATTCCCTGTTGATTTGAGCGTCGGAGACATTCGATGGCAAATCGCGGCCGAATGGTTAGAGACATCGCAATGGTCATCCATTTTTAAGTTGCCTCATGAGCGCACAACACGTTTTAAGACATCTTTTAGTTAACTACGCTATTGATCATTACCTTTGATTTACTGTAGTTTCGTAGCAACTCATGTTCAACGAATGTGTTATGTTTTTATTGTATTGTATAATTACTTTGGCTCTTGTTTTTATTTATTCACACATTTTATATAAAAACCAGAAGCCACAGCCAGAAAATAGCAATTAAAAAGTGCATAAAACATAGCAAGCCATGTACCATTCCACTACACAGATTAAAAAGGCAAATTACATGATTAGCAAAATTTACTCAATTTTAGTCGTCATAAACTGCATCCTGAATGACAAAGCATAGTTTACGATAACATGGTGCGGACGTTCACAAATCGAATCTTCTACAGATTTTAAAACAAAAAAAATTACAAATAAGCGAATCACAAGACCGCAACACCAACTAATTTGCACAAAACTCCGCTAACAGTAAACTGAAGTGACTGATGAGTTAGTAGAACAAGCCTCTGTGCCATGTAACATTTAGTTTTCGGTAAACATTTAGCAATGTAAAAGTACATATAAATGCTAAAGGTTATTTTCGAAAATAACTTTAAAAAATATACGTGAGAAAACGCGCTAATTTATTCCGTGACTGTAGTCCATAAATGTCACGAATAGATTGTTCGGATGCTGACGTCGTTTAATGAAATTGACAGCCTATCAGAAGTACTATGAGCGTGGCGTTGAAAACACGCTAATGACAAACTGCGCCTAATATTCGTCTCATTCGTCAAAGCGTGGAATTCTTTCCCGCAATTTTTTCCAGTCTCGTAGAACTAGCGTTATAGTCGGTGTCTACGCGCATTCATCGCATCTTCTCCTTTCGGACGCCGGCGTTCAATCCCATATACTGGCCTGGATTCCACGGTTTCCTCCCTCTCTTCCTTTTTTGCCCGTCTCGTCCCCGTCGGACGGTGAGATGCAATGAATGGCAGTCTTGCAGTCTTGCAGAGTATGGTCTGTATGCTGGCCGCATCCTGCACAAGCTTGTTGCTGCAGCCGGTCCCGAGCGATAATCTATTCGGTACAGCTGTTTGATGACCAGTATCATGCTGAAAGCCATCTTCCGGGCTCCCCGGTGAACACGCAAGCACACATGATTGATGACTATCAGACGACAGGACGGACTCGCTAGCCGCCGGTGAAAATGATGACTCGGATATACACGTTCCACGGTACAACCGCGTAGTCACTGCTGTATCCGTATTCTTCTTTCTGCGTGTATCGTCAACTGTTATACGACCCCAATATGACAATCGTAATACCCGCAATTACAAAATTAAATTTAAATTATACCAATAATACGAGAGACCACGCTTATAAGTTATTTAAAGTTTAAACCCCGGTGTACTGCTAGTATTCGTAGCAATTTCATTTGCTGAGCGTGTCATAAATATATATGGAATCTCTACACTAAGGTCATTCCGTAGAACAATTCAACGTGTTGATTTCTCATCGTTTTTAAAGTGCAGTTAATCTTTGTGTACTAGATATGTACTTAGTGCAACGCACTATTTTATTTTTAATGTAGTTTTGATTTTAGGGCAGTTATAAGTGTCTTGCACGACCTTTCTGTCCTGAATTTCGCGTGATTTTGTTCACACTGTAAACTTACATTGGTGTTTGTGCGAATAAACATGAATGAATGAATGAATGAATGAATAAGTCCACATATATGACTACAATTTTGATGGCGGTTATTTTAGTGACTAGACAGACGCTGTAGCAGATGTGCTTTACTTTGTTGTTGCATTCGCTGCGAATAAAGGTATTATTAGTATGTCAATTGTCAATGGTCTCGGACTTCTTGACCAAAATAGCATCATGACATGCTGCCACATCAAGGACGGGCGTTGTGAGACAAACCTACACCAGATATGGACTGGTGTTTTGCAGCTGTGGAACAGCCTTCCAACTGACGTGCGACAAGCGGACATTAGCTTTCAACGATTTAAGCGGCTACTAAAGACATTTTTGTTCGGGTGCTGAGATCGCGGCGCATTGTGACTAACTGTTAAAGCTGCGCCTCATAAGTTTTCTTACTTACTTGCGTTGTTAAACCTCGGTATCAAATATGAGCTTTCTGTCACTTTCACTTGTCAGCTTTCTGTTCTCAAGTTTCAAGAGTAGGCAGACGCCGATTCTTGGCTAAACTTGTATAAAATATGAAAACAATTTAGTAGAATTCTTTCCAGGCTTCTATTGTGAATGACAATATAAAATGAATATACACCTGTATATTACATATAATGTTATCTCTTCTGCAAAATAGTCTATCTGCTAGCTGCCCCAGGACTTCTTTTTCACGGAACTGGATCGGACGATACTCAATTCTTATTGGCTTTTGTGTTTTACTTTTTCTACATATTTTTATATTTGGTCACGTGTGGTATTGTAGTAGATTAAGCTGAGCAATCCAGTTTTTAACGTTTTTAGGCTGTCGTATAGTATCGCATACTATTCGGCTCCTTAGATGTATTTCATCACAGTCAGTGGCCACAATCCGGCTCGGGGCTGTGATATTGACTGAAAAATAGACAATTGCCTGTGGCCACTGAGACTCAGGGATATGCTGAAATGGATCAATGCCCTGGGCACAGTCATCCGGGCTGCTGCTGCTGCTGCTGCTGTATGTCGCAGGAGCATTCCAGGCACGCGACGTGGCATCAGTATGAAACATCCCAGACGTCGCCGATTTGCGAGGCCAGTAGGCAGTTCTATCAAGCGTGCAGTGTGACGAACAAACGCCACGCCGTTATCAAGCAGTAGCACACACATAGGTTAGTTTCCATGTTTCCATCACTCTCTCTCTCTCTCTCTCTCTGGAATCAGGTTCGTGCTTCATTCCGTCAGAGGGTCAGCAACTGCTGTGAGTTTGACAGTTGTTTGTCGACCCCGAACAACCAGTGTGATAGTGATACTTCACTCCTACCCCCACCCCGACCTCAGTTCATCATGATTAGCTTACTGTAAAATTTTGTGAACTTTGACAGCAATTGTTACGTTTCACTCAAATTGGACACACATATGTTGTTAGCGGTCAAGAGAGTTGTTAATACTCAAAAATATAATACTTCATTGCTTTTTTTCTCATTTTAGGCAATATCTCAGCCGCAACATATTTTCACGAACTTCTACCTTTCGCAGGCTGCAGTTTAATTCGAGTTATGTCGCTATAAAGGCGCCTTGACGCTGACGACCGCATTTACTTACTTAGTACTTACTATTGACTCAACGACTCACAATCGCACAGAAGGCGTTACGATATGATATGATAGGAAACATTTAACGTGCGCTAAAAAGCCGACGGTGACCAACTTAGTCTGCCGCACAGAACCAGAAAACAAGAGTTAAAAAAGAAAAAAATAAGTGAAAACCGTCGAACATAGGAAGTCTAGTTCGAGTCTTTAGTCTGCCACAGACAGTTCTGATTGGTAGTCAACGCAGGCGTAGAACGATGAGTTGTGAAATCCAGATACATGTAGTTTCAGTATACAGTGTATAAACTATAAGATATATGATATAAAATGATTACTGCCTTAGTTACCAATGTCTAATCGAACATCAACGTCCAACAGTTTGCAGCTGACATGATTCAAAAACAACAGACCTAGACAACATCTGTGACCGAATGGAGCAGTTGTGATAAACAAACTATACAGAACAGTTTTACGAGCCATCCAATAACTCAATCTACATCACGGAGGACAGCTAATGGCCTCCAGGGATTGTGCCGGTTAAAGGCAATACTCTTGCATGCAGCTCAATGTTCGACTGCTGCGTTGCAACGACGCCATATTTGTACTACCAGGTCTTTCGCATAACTGGTAAACTTGAGCGAATTTCTAACAAAATAGCATAATATATTATAGATCCTAAAGTAACTTCGGAGCATAAATTATCGATAAATTTAGACAAATACGAATTAGATCGTCGGAATTCTTACCGTTAGAAGAAGCATTTACAACTTCATAGTCTTCCTTTGTAACTGTGTGCCTATCGTGCACCGTTTCGGAGATACCAGCACTTGTTTATATACTGTATGGGAGCCACATGATGCCAAATAACCTTAAGGAGCCACGCCCATCATCTACAAAATTAATGTGTGGTGTGTCCCGACGGTCCACATCAGCGATCCCTAGTCCATGCATGTTTAATGATTTAATGTAAAAAAAAGCGAAAGCAAAGAGCTAGACGGCCACAGGCACTAAAATGCCATAACAGTACACATACACACCGCATAACATAACATTAACACAACTGTTAAAAGTCTACTTAGATCAATAGTATGCCTACCCAGATTATTTTTAAAACTAGAGACAGTTCATCGAGTAAAGTACTGTTTAAGAACTTTCAGAAATTAACATTGTATTTGTCGCTAGTTTGTAGCAAGCTCATTTTAGTTGTACCGCCGGGTGATGAGGGTGCTTGGCCCCAGTTAATATGGTGGCCTCTCTACTGGATAGATTTGCCAACATCTTTCCGCAAAAGTATTGCGGAAAGATGATGGCATCGTGCAAGTGCCCAAACCGCACCTGCTTCACTAAGTGTCATTTAGTTGGATAGACAAGCACGTCGCTTATAGGGTTCGCACAACTGCAATAAAACAGCATTTCGCGAGCATCGTGTGGGTTCTGTACAAACAGCGCAGCTTATATGTAATCCTTGGCAAAGCTTATCCGCATACAAAATCAGAAATGCTGATTTTATCCGCTCGTAAGCTATACACGATTGACAAAATTTACGGCTGCGTGACGTCAAATTGATCGTAAACAATGTTTCGAATTCTATACAATTCTATATAATAGATGCAGTATATTTCCCATCGTGTACGTAACTGAGTTTATCAGGGGACACAGAAGTAGGCTCAAGTGAGCCGCATAACAGCTCAGCTGATTGTCTTGTCGCTTCGGAACTTCTAGTTGTAAAATATTGATTAGACAAAGCTGAGAAAACAGTGCGGTCGCTGCGATTAACAAAGAATATTGCATGTCGTTCGACATTACGTTTACAGCTCGGCGTCGGAAATTAAACAACAGGTGCGTGTGACGTCACGGAAGCAGAAATGCCGGACACGAATCACGGACTGCAATTGACAGGTAAACGTGAACCAGAAAAACAGCTGTTGTTGTTAAGAACGTCAAGCCTTACAGCTAACAGAAGACATGTCACCTGCACGCGTGGGTGTTGCAAAAATTTGAATTGAGTGAGGAGTGATCGACCCACAAAATACTTCGCCTGGGCATGTTTGGTCATACTGCAAAATACGTCACTCGTAGCTTAAACCGATGGAGCGTGCGTGGAGATTGAAGTGTGAAAAATTGGCGGCACGTCCTCTTTGGTTTGACCCCATAGTGATATCATTTTGTGTTGACTGGTTGTTGTGTTGAATTCGGTTGCAACGTCACCCTAGTCACCCCATTTTCGGCGGACCCCTTCCCCTGAAGGGGGCGGTGGTTAATCACTTCTCAATAACTTCTAGCGTGTCAAGTTTCATCGAAATCTATCCAGAAATTTTGAGTAATTGTTATCCTGCACAAAAACAGACAATGCGACAGTGACAGACAAAGAGACAAAAAACGTAATTCCTTAAAATAAAGATGTCGTGGATAATGAAATGCAGTTCACTGCAGACGACAAAACCTTGAGTAAGTATTGCGGAAAGAAAGGCTGGACTTGACGTCATTAATTTTGTGTGTTCAGTCGACTACAGACAGCGAGTAATACCTGCCGGAACTAAAGCGTCTCACTAATAAGACCACAACCTCGGTGCAACTGCAATGATGTCACACGCAGACAGTTCAGTGGACACTCATAACGAACGACATTCCGCTTAATACAGGAAATTTGTTGTTTCTACCTTAAACTTTGACTTTTCATAGACAGTTTATTTCGCACTCATGCAGCCAAAAAAGAACAGCACAGACACTGAATAAAATAGACATGGTGAAAGAATAAAAACACGAGGTGAAAACGAAGTAAACAAGAAAGCCCAGCTGACGCTGTCAAACCCGCGCGACGTAAAAGCATGCCAAAATTGCTCCAATTCGACGTGTTTCGTTTCATTTCACCGAATTCCATTTCCCCAAATTGCCAATG
>Ga0056114_1001450_pt1 | contig 10810 bp, 9 predicted proteins | sample WorMetHERISLAND1_FD_77005 | JGI IMG/M metagenome (GOLD analysis project Ga0056114, IMG submission 77005) | Marine gutless worms symbiont microbial communities from Max Planck institute for Marine Microbiology, Germany - Olavius loisae HERON... ...
TCACCTGTTCCTAAAGGAGTGCGAATGGCGGTTCAATGGAGGTGATCACCGGGAACTGCTTAACCAATTAAAGACATGGGTGAATTCGAGACAAAAACGTCCTTAGCTAGGACAGCCCCAACAGATTAATGCGTTATGAGGAGCGAGGCATGCCGAGGGAGCCCCTGGCCTCCACCTATCTGGTCCATCCCGAACCGGAAGACCCGCGGTTGACGGAAACGGTCGAGGGCATTGACCACGACGGTAACCGGGTCGACGCTTCGGTCACCGTCGAGCGGCCATTGACGCTGTTCCTCAATTCCCGAGAGATCGTCACAATGATGACGATCTGCGATTTTCCCGAGTACCTGGCCGTCGGCTATCTGGTGAACCAGAACATGTTGGGGCCGGACGACGAGATCACCGGTGTTGATTACGACGAGGACATCGAGACCGTCGTCGTGCGCACGGCTCACGAGACCGACTTCGAGGACAAGCTGAAGAAGAAGACCCTGACCTCGGGTTGCGCCCAGGGCACAGTCTTCGGCGACGTCATGGAGACCTTCGCCTCGACCGAGCTTCCGAGGGACGCCGTCGTCAAGACGTCCTGGATTTACGCCCTCATGAAGGAAATCAACACCCAGCCGAGCCTCTACTTGAAGGCCGGCGCCATCCACGGTTGTGTGCTCTGTGAGCGAGACAAGCCGCTTCTCTATATGGAGGATGTCGGGCGCCACAATGCCGTCGATAAGATCGCCGGCTACATGTTCCGCCACGGCATGACGGGCGGAGATAAGATTTTCTATACGACTGGCCGACTGACCTCGGAAATGGTCATCAAGACCGTGCAGATGGGGATTCCCGTCCTGGTCTCGCGTTCGGGCTTCACCGCTTGGGGCGTCGAACTGGCGCGCCAAGTCGGCCTCACGCTTATCGGCCGCGCGCGAGGCAAGCGCTTCCTGGCTTTGGCCGGCGAGGAACGGATCCGCTTCGACAGCGATCCCGACGCCATCGCCGACGAGCCCAAACATCTCAACCGCAAGGGCGCTTCGTGAGCGTTACCCAAGACAACACGCTGGGATTGCTGTTGGCCGGCGGTCTGGCTCGGCGCATGGGCGGCGGCGACAAGGCGCTCATCGAGATGGGCGGCCGGCCGCTCCTCGACTACGCCATCGAGCGCGCCCGGCCGCAGGTCTCAGACCTTATTCTCAACGCGAACGGCGATGCGGCGCGGTTCGAACGATTTGGCCTTCCGGTGGTGGCAGACGTCATCGAAGGCTTCGCCGGACCACTGGCCGGTGTGCTGACCGGTATGGAGTGGACCGCCGCAAACGCGCCCGGCATCGAATGGCTGGCCACCTTTCCCATCGACGCACCATTCTTCCCGACTGATTTGATCGAACGCATGGGCGCGGCAATCGATGACGATAACGCCGAGATAGCCTGCGCCGAGTCGGGCGAACGCACGCATCCCGTCTTCGCCCTATGGCCGATCCGGCTCAAGAATGATCTACGCAAGGCCATGGTCGACGAGGACATGAGAAAAATCGACCTTTGGACGGCGCGCTACAAGATCGTCCACGTGCCTTTTGACACGGCAAACGGCGATCCCTTCTTCAACATCAATCGGCCCGAGAATGTCGAGGAAGCAGAAGAACGGTTGGCCGCTGTCTATGAACCGGTGCCCGATTGAGGCGGTGTGAACCCGAAATCCTGCTTTGACGACAAAAGCCCGGTCGCTCTCAGTTGCGCCAAACGGGCTTTCTGGTCGGAGAAGGCCTGCGCGTTGACACGCTCGGTTCTCAGTTTCGCCTCACATCTTTCACGGATCTCGGTGTAGATCGGATCGCGACCTAAATCCTTGCCCTCGGTCGGGTCGTTCTCGAGGTCGAAAAGCTGCGGTGGATGGCCGACGTAATGAACGTATTTCCAGGGGCCCCAGCGAATCATGAAGACGCCGGTAATGGCACCGCCGTCGTGGAATTCGCTGAAGACAACCCGGTCCGGTTCGGGGGAGGCGACCGACGAAAATAGCGAAATTCCAGGGGCCCTATTTCTCCCGATGTCGAAAACACCGAGTCCTTCCAGCACGGTCGCATCGACGTCGATCAGGGACACCGGCGTGTCGACGTCCATACCCTTTGGCACGCCGGGTCCGGAGAGGATCATAGGGATGCCCACCGAGTTTTCGTACATGACACATTTAGTCCAGAATCCGTGGTCGCCCAGCATTTCACCATGATCGGTCAGGTAGAGGACACGGGTGGCATCGGCGAGGCGGTTGTCTACGAGGGCGGTGAGCAGCTGGCCGACGTTGTCGTCGAGAAAGGAGCAGAGACCAAAGTAAGCCTGGCGGGCGGTCCGCCTGTTCTCGGCATTGAAATGGCGGTCGTAGTCATAGAAGCCGGCCAAACGGCGCAACACCGGATGTTCGCCTCGATGTGGCGAATCCGGGTGAAGGGGCTCCCCAAGGTCGTCGCAGGCGTAAAGGTCGAAGAACGGCTGCGGCGCACGGAGCGGATAATGGGGCGCGACAAAGGAAACAAAGAGCGCCCAGGGTTTGCCAGTGTCTCGGGTTCCTTCTTCCTCGAGCCAGGTTAAAGCCGCTGCGAGAACATTTCGGTCGTAACGCGTATAAGCGCTTTCCCCCGGTCCGACGTCATTCGCAAATTCGACCGGCGCATCGTAGGCCGGAAGCGGCTCGCTGCGTTTTAGGCCGAGGGTCCAGCCAATACCGTCGAGAACGTGCATGGGTAGGATCTCCGGATCGAACCCGTTGGCGTCGTCGCTCGAGCGGTAGTGCAGCTTGCCTATGGAGACAACGCGGTGGCCCTCGGACATCAAGCGATGACCCCATCCGGCCGGGATGCCGCGGTATGGTTCGGCGCTCGACCAGGTGCCGATCTCATGGATATAGCGTCCGGTCGCCATGGAGGCGCGGGCTGGAACGCAGACCGGCGATGGCGTGTAGGCGTTGGTGAATCGGACACCGCCTGCCGCCAAGCGGTCCAAGTTGGGGGTGCGGACGACCGGGTTGCCGTAACAAGCCAAAGCCGAACGCGCATGCTCGTCGGAGCAGATGATCAGAAGATTGGCGGGCTTCATGGCCGGACCTCCCAGCAATTCCCTTCGAACCATGACTTGACCAGACCCCGATAGGCAAAGGAAAAGGCTTCCGTTACCTTGCCCCAGACACAAATCGGATGTTTGCTGGACTCTCTGTCTCGGGGCCGATCAGCGAAGGATAAGAAATGATTGAACGAGGAACGGCATGATGGTGGCTGACGTCAAACTCGCTCAGGCATTGTGTTCACGTCTTTGCCATGACTTGGTCGGGTCCGTATCGGCCATTGGATCAGGTCTCGAACTCATCGCTGAAGACCGGTCCGATATTGACGGACCGCTCGACCTCATGAGCAAAAGCGCCGACCAGACCGCGCGGCGCCTTTCGTTTTTCCGAATCGCTTTTGGCATGGCAGCGGGTCGTGAAGGGCCCGCATCAATTGAAGAAGTCCGGCAATTGTCCACCGATTTCTTCGAGGGCGGGCGGGTTCGCCTTGGCTGGCGCGATTCACCGGATGCGCTTGCGGATATGACGATGCCGAGCGTCGTCACCAAAATCCTGCTCAACGTCCTGCTCTTGGCGGCCGAATGTCTTCCGCGCGGCGGCGAAGTCGCGATCCGTATCGCCCGATTACCCGAAGGATTCGGACTGGCCATCGAAGCTATCGGTGAGGGTGCGCGTATACCCGATGAGGCGTCAAACGCTTTGGCGAACGAGGCGGATTCCGAAACGGTGACGCCGAGAAACGCCCATCTCCATCTTGCGAGATCGTTGCTGGCATCCATCGCCGGGACTATTGAAACCGAGTCCGAAGATGCAGGTACCTTGAGGATCGCGGTGTTGGCGCCGGTCTCCCCATAAAGGCGGAGATCGACCCATTTCCCAAGATACGTTTGTTACAGACGTAAACAATCCTGTCACAAACCGAAGCATATTGAAATTGTTGGGCAATCGGATGTTCCTGTAAGATACGCCTCACTGAATGTTTACTTCGCCTATCGATTTGACAAGGCTCGGCCGCGGGTAACCGGCCGAGTGTGTTGATCGACAGGCAAAATGGATTGTAGAGGACGGTGAACCGGGAACGACCGGAGCCGGCCAGTCTCTCGGAGGAGAAGGTGTCATGGACGACCTGTTAAGCGAATTTTTGACGGAAACGGCTGAAAGTCTTGCCGTAATCGACGTCGAATTGGTGAAATTCGAACAGGAACCACAGAATCAGGAAATCCTTGGGAACATCTTCCGGTTGGTTCATACCATCAAGGGGACCTGCGGTTTCCTTGGGCTGCCGCGTCTCGAGTCGGTGGCCCACTCCGGTGAGAATATTCTCGGAAAGTTCCGCGACGGTGTCCTCGAAGTGACCCCGGAAGCGGTGACGTTGATCCTCAAGTGTATCGATCGTATTCGTGACCTTCTGGCCGAACTCGAAGATACGGGTGAAGAACCGGAAGGTGAGGACAGCGAACTGATTGCCGAACTGGACGCCATGGCCGAAGGTAAGACCCCGTCTGCGGCACCGGGCGCCCCGGCCGTCGAGGCAGCACCAGCTGCCGCCGGTGGCGATGACGCACCCTCCACCAACGAATTCGGCGCCCCCGTCGCAGCCGAGCTGCTGGCAGAAGTCGAAGAGGCGCAGGCGCAAGGGGTTGTCGCCGCGAGCGATGAGCAAATGGCCGCTGAAATGGCGGCTGAGACCGCAGCCGAGGGCGGTGGTGCGACATCGGAGGGTGATGACGCCCCATCAGCCAACGAGTTCGGGGCCCTCGTGGCTGCTGAACTCCTGGCCGAAGTGGAAGAAGCACAAGCCCAAGGCGTATCGGCGGCGACAGACGCTCAGATGGAGGCGGAGCGCGTCTCGGAGAGCGCGCCGGCACAGGAAGCCAAGGTCCCGGCGGCACCCAAGAAAAAGGCCGCCCCAGCAAAGACCGAAGAAAAGGGCACCAAGGAATCGGCGGTCGCTGCCTCGAGCATTCGGGTCAACGTCGACGTTCTCGAGGATTTGATGACATTGGTCAGTGAACTGGTCCTGACCCGCAATCAGCTCTTGCAGATGGTACGCGGTCTCGACGACAGTGAGTTCACGGTACCCCTGCAACGCCTCAGCCATATTACCTCGGACCTGCAGGAAGGGGTGATGAAGACCCGCATGCAGCCGATCGGCAACGCGTGGGCGAAATTGCCCCGGATCGTCCGTGATCTCTCCGTTGAATCGGGCAAACAAATCGAATTGGTCATGCTCGGCGCGGAGACTGAATTGGACCGCCAGGTCCTCGAATTGATCAAGGACCCCTTGACCCACATGGTCCGGAACTCGGCCGATCACGGGCTCGAAATGCCGCCCGACCGACTCGAGGCCGGAAAACCGGAAAAAGGTACGATTACCCTGAACGCATTCCATGAAGGCGGTCACATCATTATCGAGATTTCCGATGACGGTAAGGGCTTGAACATGGACCGGATCCGGCAGAAATGCCTGGACAACGGTTTGTTGTCGGAAGCCGATATCGAGTCGCTGAGCGACCAACAGATTCAGCAGTACATATTCAACGCCGGTTTCTCGACGGCCGAAAAGGTAACCAGTGTATCGGGACGCGGCGTCGGAATGGACGTGGTCCGTACGAACATCGAGAAGATTGGCGGAACCGTTGAACTGAAGTCGGTCGAGGGCAAAGGAACGACGTTTACCATCAAGATCCCTCTGACTCTGGCAATCGTATCGGCGCTGATCGTCGAGTGTTGCAGCGAACGCTTCGCCATACCGCAAATCAGTGTCCTCGAATTGGTCCGTGCTTCGACCCAATCGGACAACGCCATCGAGGTGATCAACGAATCTCCGGTCCTGCGATTGCGTAACCGCTTGCTGCCACTGGTTTCGTTAGAGAGTTTGCTTAAGCTCGACCGGACCGCGGCCGATGCGATGGTCGATCTATCGCTGTTGACGGGGCCCGAGGACGCAGTTGCTGAAGCGGGGTCGGAGAAAGCGGCAACCGCGGACGACGCTGCTGAATCGAATGCCGGCCCCTTGGAGGGGCTTGCCGGCGGCCTAGAAAACGACGAACTGTTCATCGTCGTGACACAGGTCGGCGCCAACACTTTCGGCATCATCGTTGATCGCGTATTCGACACGGAGGAAATCGTCGTCAAGCCGGTTTCACCGATCTTGCGCGACATTTCGTTCTACTCCGGAAACACCATTCTCGGTGACGGCAGCGTAATCATGATCCTCGATCCCAACGGGATCGCCACGGCCGCCGGACAGATGGATGCAACCGATGCGACCATGGAAAGGGACTCGGCAGCATTGAGTACCACGGACGAAAAGACATCCCTGCTGGTATTCCGCGCCGGCGGTGACGAGTTGAAGGCCGTTCCGTTGGCGCTCGTCGCCCGCCTCGAAGAGGTCGACATGGCGACCGCCGAGACCTCGCACGGTGCAGTCATGGTTCAATACCGTGGGCAGTTGATGCCCCTCATTCCGTTCGATTCCGGGCATCAGTTCAAGACCGAGGGCCGGCAGCCGATTCTTGTCTTTACCGATCAAGAACGTTCTATGGGGTTGGTGGTCGATGAAATCGTCGACATTGTCGAGGACCGTCTGAAGATCGAACTGGCAGCCGATGTAACAGGTATCATCGGCAGCGCCGTCGTCGATGGTCGCGCCACCGACATCATTGATGCCGGGTATTTCCTGACCCAGGCGTTCTCCGACTGGTTCGGGTCCTCGGAGATGATCACCTTCGATACGGCGGGTTCGCGAAATGCACTGTTGGTCGACGACAGCCCCTTTTTCCGCAATCTCCTTTCGCCCTTGCTGTCTGTCGCCGGATGGCAGGTGACGACCGCAGAATCGGCGGACGAGGCGTTGCTGCTACGTGACAGGGGCGGGCGCTTCGATGTGATCATTAGCGATATCGAAATGCCTGGCATGAACGGGTTCGAGTTTGCCAAAGCGGTCCGAGGCGATGCGCGGTGGAAAGATGTCCCCTTGGTCGCTCTCTCCGGCCATGCCTCTGAAGAGGACTTCGAGCGCGGGCGAGAGGCCGGCTTTGATGACTACGTTGCCAAGTTCGACCGTGAAGCCTTGGTCGCCAGCCTGGCCCAAACGGTCTCCATGGCCACCCGCGAACCAGACAGAGGACCCGGGCAATAACGTCGGTCTTTCCGGCGCTGATGAAATCGCGGTCTAATTCGACAACAAGCCTGGCTCGGGCCACGCCGCCATTGCGCGAACCGTTTAGCGGCTGCATAATCGGCTACACGTTCGCTGTGGTGTACCCATCAATGTGGCGAATACTAGGTAAGGTGAACACCTTGAAAAACGGGAAAGATCTCGATCTGCCATGAAATCGTGTTTGATTGTTGATGATTCGAAGGTCATCCGAATGGTGGCCCGGAAAATTCTCCAGGAACTCGGGTTCGAAACCGAGGAAGCTGCGGATGGTCAGGAAGCTCTCGATGCGTGCAAACGCAACCTGCCTAACGCCGTTCTGCTCGACTGGAATATGCCCGTGATGGACGGTTTGCAGTTTTTGAAAGAGTTGCGGGCCTTGCCGGGCGGTGATGCGCCGATCGTTGTATTCTGTACCACTGAAAACGACATCGAGCACATCCAACAAGCCATTGAGTCCGGCGCCAACGAGTACATTATGAAGCCGTTTGACAGCGAAATCATTCAGGCCAAATTTTCCCAGGTCGGTCTCCTCTAAGAATAGGAACTTTGATTGTTGTCCAATTCCAACACGGGCATGCGGACAGGAGGCGCATCGGCGGCGGACGCAACCGTTCGAGTGATGTTGGTTGACGATTCCGCCGTCATCCGAGGTTTGACCAAACGAATGATCGACGCCGAACCCAACATGGAGGTCGTGGCTTCCGTGGGTAACGGCGAGCAGGCTGTCAAAAAACTCTCCCAAGAAGAAGTCGACGTGATCCTTCTCGATATTGAGATGCCGGTCATGGATGGCCTGACGGCCCTGCCGAAGCTTCTCGAAGTCGACCCCAAGGTTAAGATCGTAATGGCGTCGACACTGACCCTTGAGAACGCCGAAATCAGTATGCGTGCGCTTCGTCTGGGGGCGACGGATTACATCCCAAAACCCACCTCGACGGGGGCTATGGGAGGGGCTAGCGAGTTCCAGCGTGAATTGGTGGAAAAGGTACGCGCCTTCGGTATGCCGCGTGCCAAAACGCGTCCCGGTGGCGCAAAACCGGTCGCCAAGGCGCCGGTACCGGCGCCCGTCGCCGCACCCTCAAAAAGTGTCTCGCTTCGAAAGCCTGGTTTTGTCGGCCGCCCCGACTTGATGGCGATCGGCAGTTCGACGGGCGGTCCGCAGGCCCTGATGGAAGTGTTGAAGGGCCTTAACGCTGAGGTGCAATGCCCGATTATCGTTACGCAGCACATGCCAGCGACCTTTACGACCATATTGGCCCAACACCTGGGTAAGGCGTCCAATCGGCCTTGCGCCGAAGCCAAAGATGGCGACGTCCTGAAACCGGGCCATATTTTTGTGGCCCCGGGCGATTATCATATGATCGTCGAAAGCCGCGGCGTGCAAAAGGTTCTTAGGCTCAGTCAGGAACCGCCCGAGAATTTCTGCCGTCCTGCAGTCGATCCGATGTTGCGGAGTGTCGCTGCCACCGTCGGCTCCCGCGTCCTTGTCGTTATTCTTACCGGAATGGGGGCGGATGGCGCCAAGGGGACGGAAGTGATCGTCAATGCGGGAGGCACCGTGATTGCCCAGGACGAGAAATCGAGCGTCGTTTGGGGAATGCCCGGCGCAGCGGCGGCGGCGGGGACGTGTAGCGCGATCCTGCCCCTTGGAGAAATGGCGGGATACATCAATAACTTTGTGCTGAAGGGCGCGGCATGAAACCGGACGATTTCGAATTCGTGAGGCGCTTGTTGAAGGAACGGTCCGGTCTCGTCGTCGGCGAAGACAAGGCCTATTTGCTTGAAAGCCGTTTGATGCCGGTGGCGCGGAAATTCGGTTTAAGTAATCTCGAAGAACTCATCCAGAAAGTCCGCAGCGCGCCGACCAATGATATGCTTGTCGACGTGACGGAAGCGATGACAACGAACGAATCGTTCTTCTTCCGCGACACGAAACCGTTTGATCTGTTCAAAGAACATGTCCTGCCCCATCTGCTGGAAAGCCGGGCCGGGCGGAAATCGTTTCGGATATGGTGTGCTGCCGCCTCGAGCGGTCAGGAATCCTATTCGCTGGCCATCATTCTAAAAGAAGAGGGGGCGAAACTGGCCGGATGGCGGACCGAATTGATCGGGACCGATATTTCCAATGAAATCCTGGCCCGTGCCAAGGAAGGACGCTACAGCCAGTTTGAGGTGCAGCGGGGAATGCCCATCCAGTTGCTGGTGAAGTATTTTGAGAAAGACGGAGAACATTGGCGGATCAAGGACGATATCCGAAACATGGTGCGCTACCAGTTCTTCAATCTTCTCGATGAACCGAAGTCGCTCGGGAATTTCGACGTTGTGTTCTGTCGCAACGTGCTGATTTATTTCGACCAGCCGACGAAGAAGGCCGTTCTGGAACGGATTGCGGCCTTGATGCCGGAAGATGGCCTGCTCTTTTTGGGAGGCGCTGAAACGGTGCTGGGTATCACCGACAAGTTCGAGCCGGTTCCCGGCCAGCGCGGTATCTACCGTCTATCGGGGAACTGACGGGCCCGAAGGTCTCTTTTCGAGAATTCCAATCGCTTCGGTAATGAACCGACTTTTGTCCGTCTAGGCCGCTTCCTCGTCAGGATCGCGAAGCACGTATCCCCGGCCCCACACGGTCTCGATGTAATTGTCGCCGCCGGTCGCGTTTGACAATTTCTTGCGGAGTTTACAGATGAACACATCGATGATTTTCAACTCCGGCTCGTCTATACCCCCATACAGGTGATTGAGGAACATTTCCTTCGTCAAGGTCGTTCCCTTGCGAAGCGACAACAATTCCAGGATTCCATATTCCTTTCCGGTCAGATGAATGGACTGGCCGCCGACGTCGACGGTTCGGGCATCCAGGTTGACACTGAGTTTTCCGGTTTCGATGACCGATTGCGAATGGCCCTGGGAACGCCGGACGATGGCTTGAATGCGGGCCAGAAGTTCGCTTTTGTCGAACGGTTTGGTCAGGTAGTCGTCGGCACCCGTACCCAGCCCTTTCACCTTATTTTCGGACTCGGTCAGGCCGGAAAGAATGAGAACCGGAGTCTCGACACGGGAGTCGCGAAGCCGGCGAAGAACCTCCATTCCGTCGATATCCGGAAGCATCAAGTCAAGAACGATAATGTCGTAGTCGTATAACTTGCCGATTTCCAATCCGTCTTCGCCGAGGTCCGTCGCGTCGACGACCATACCAGCCGACTCAAGCATCATCTGAACGCTTTGCTGAGTGGTCGGATCGTCTTCTACCAGGAGCACCCGCATGGCCGTTCCCCGAATTCGTTAACGAACGCGTTAACCATATTCCGCGGATTGATTTGGCGCAAGTTCTCAACTCTACAGCCATATGAACGGGTGTTTTACCAATCCTTAAAGAGTCTCTTTCCATACTGGCATAGCCGGTTATCCTGAAAGGTATATTTCGTGGCCACCAAGTTGGGACGTCCGCAGTGAGCGGCTTTGGCACAAATATTATAGGGGCTGTCCTAGCTAAGGACGTTTTTGTCTCGAATTCACCCATGTCTTTAATTGGTTAAGCAGTTCCCGGTGATCACCTCCATTGAACCGCCATTCGCACTCCTTTAGGAACAGGTGAA